>Ga0065711_1050820_pt1 | contig 10644 bp, 4 predicted proteins | sample Hoacrofraction12_FD_59098 | JGI IMG/M metagenome (GOLD analysis project Ga0065711, IMG submission 59098) | Hoatzin crop microbial communities from Cojedes, Venezuela - Epithelial fraction 12 v2 (version 2) | ecosystem: Host-associated > Birds > Digestive system > Esophagus > Crop | place...
GACCTGATTGCAGCCTTTCAGTACTTAAAGGGAGCCGATAGGAAAGATGGGGACAATCTGTTTAGTAGAGACAGCAGTGACAGGACGAGGGGTAATGGTTTTAAACTAAAACAGGGTAGGTTTAGGCTGACTATAAGGAAGAAATTCTTTACAATGAGGGTGGTAAAACACTGGAACGGGTTGCCCAGAGAGGTAGTGGAGGCCCCATCCCTGGAAACATTCCAGACCAGGTTGGACAGGGCTCTGAGCAACCTGATGTAGTTAGCGGTGTCCCTGCTCGCTGCGGGGGGGTTGGACTAGATGACCTCTAGGGGTACCTTCCAACCCAAAACTTTCTATGATTCTATGATTCTAAGATTGGCACAGTCAAACTGGAGTTTGGGTAGCAGACTACATAAAATATGTTATTCAGTTACCATTCTTTATGTGAAGCTTGCATGCTGTTGAGACAGACCGGTTTAACTGTGTCGCTTCACAAAAGGGAAAAGCGGATTTGAGAAGTGCAGTCACTCAGGTGTGATCGTGCCACCTGCTGTACAGACAGCGAGGAGTTTCCAGACGTCATACAAGTGCCGTTATTTCGGCAAATCATTTTTGAGAGGGGAAATTTGTTATGCAACAGTATAATGCCAGAAAAATGCATGTTACATTTCGCTGGGTTTTTTTCCCCCCCCTTTCAGACAGTGCCTGGACATTGCTCTGCATCAGCTCTCCCTTCCACTGATGCAAAAGAAACCTGACCGATTTCCCTTGCAGAACATGTAAAAACCCCACAGAAGAAACCGAGAACAGTAAAACAGCTCATACCATTCAATTTCTTTCTTACACTACACAACCTGATCACTTTTCAAGAATTAAAGAGACAGTATAGCTGGGCAAGACATAACCTAAATGCTAAAAATACATTGTTCTGATAAAATATTTAACATGGTGCAAGGAAACTCACTCAGATGTTATTTAAGTTACTCAAACTGATTTATTGACAATTTAAATGTGACATATTTACAGCACTGTTTCTAAAATAATTTAACAATTTTCATAGATTTATAAAAGTACTGATAAATAGGAGACCCTGACAATTACCAACCACAAATATTTCCCTATGCTACCGAACTACAACAGTAGTTCTTTTCTTTTTTCTTTTTCTCTTTTCCTCTTTTTGTAAGTCCCATAATGGAGCTGCTTTACCTCCACCCAACGTGTAAAATGGCAAATACCAAAATATAATAAAATGAACATGCAGTGTGAAAGCTGTACCAGAGAAGTGATTTCAGATGTTAGACTACAGTAAAATATTTCAATGCAAAGTGTCTTCCACACAGAACGTACTTGTGAAAAAATAAGCTTTTTAAAGAGCTGTTCTTTTATCTTTATAGAAGTTAAAACCTACAATACTAGTTCAGACATTTACAGTAACTTCCAATTCTGTGCTAGTTTTCACATATATCTAAAGAGTCAAACAAAACCAGTAATTTACAAACACCACAGCCTTAAGACAGTGGTTAGTTAGCTTATGGATAAAAGAAGAAGGTGCTGATATAATTTAAGGTTTTGAAATTAGATTATATTTCATTCCTTTATGACACCAATTATTCTATCCTTGGATCAGCAAATTATTGTGGTAAAGCCATCCGTATCTCTCAAGCAGGAAGTCAGTTTGGAAGTTGGAGAGAAGATGGACTTCTATGATATGTATCTTAGGTTACAGTAGACAAAAGTATCGCAAAGCTGGACAACCTGAATCACAATAAGCAGCAGCAAGAGATATTTGTGGGGTTTTGATTAAAGCAAACGTTTTTCAAAAACGATGAAGAGTACACACTCCGTCTAATCCAACACTTGAAATGTAAAGGTTCTTTTCATTCGCATCACTGAAGCCCCGTAACACAGCGTACACAAACAACAAACACTCATTTTTTTAAAAAACATATATTGCACAGCTAGTAGGTGCAATACCAGAACACTGGTATCCCTAGCGTAAGTCTTCTATTTTAAATAGCTGTTTTGAACTACGCTATTCAGAACAACTCCAAGCCAACGTCCAAAACCATTAAGAATGGTTTGTGTACATACCTAATCCAAAAGTGTTTCAACAATGTGAGAAAAACCACAGAGGCACTTAAGATTATTAGTGCACCAAAAGTTATAGGCCACAATTGCATGACTCTGAACAGTTCAGTACCAAGGACGACAAAACCAAACGAGCAGGTCTTCCACCGATCAATACTGAAACAAGAACTGTTCACAAAGCACTGATAAGAAAACCATTCTCAGAACAGTAATCGAACGATACGTTTAGACATTTAAGAAAAATAATTGCTGCAAAGCCTAATGTAACACAATACAAACCCTACTTGGTTCAAAAGATCTAAAGTGTCCAAATTCAAAAGTCCAATTTCTCTTCTTCCCCCCTCCAAAACACCATTACATGCAGTCCATTAAAATCCAAATGTGCAAAAAGTTATAACCCACCTTTATGAGTGCATCAAAAATAGGCTGACTATTCAAAATATTATTTTAGTGGAAATTTTACAGCACCATAATGAGAATTCCAAGGGAGTTCAGAATTCTTGTTCTGATAACAAATCTGTTGATACTGTTGATCCTAGAGAACAGAAGAAACATTTTGTGCATTTCCTGGTATCTGAAAGTCACGGAGAGAAACAATTCTCATGTGTGTCTAAAAATCTTACTGTAGTTCAAAGTGAAATTAAGTAATCCCATTTGTTGGCAATAAATTCTCTGCAATATGGTATTAGTTGTAAATCTAGTAAATGTGCCAGATTAGGAATGAAAAGTTGCTGGTACCTTGCTTAGCTGCAGAAGTACCTTTCATTTTTGCCTTTCTTTTTTGTTTGGTTTTTTTTTTTTTTCTTCCCTAAATTGTGCAGTTTGGCCCCTCCTTAGTAAGTGATTTACTGTTAGGCTTTGAGAAAACACGCAATGTCTGTTTCTGACCCTCAGCTGAAAGGCAACATACAAACACATTATATATACACATGTGTGCACAGAAACACACACATACATATATATAAAAAAATCAGTGTTCCGGTTTTTTTGTTCTCAATTCCTATAATTTTCTTTGGTTAAAAGTCCGAGCGAGGAAATTAGAGGACGGAACAAATGGATCATTCTCCAAACACTTCCACCACTACACATCGCTAACTGGAAGGCTTGCATCATCCAGATCCACCAGGCCAGGATCCTGTTCCTGAGTGCCATTTTTACTTTGGGGTCCCGACAGGCCCCATTCAGTCATTTTGGAAGCTGATTCTCTTGGAGCGACAACCTGGATCTTGTAGCTCCCTGGCTTGGCCTTGGTAAAAGATTCGTGAAATCCTCGCTTCTCCAAGGCAGGGTATTTGGCGTGAGGGTTTGGGACCAGAGGGCTGCCGTGAGCGGCTGTGGAATGTGAGGTGGCTGGGGCTGGGACGGCAGAACAGAGAGCATGGTTGGGTTCGGAAGAAGACTCGGGATGCTCCTGGAAAAGAAGAGCACGTGTTAGATGAAGTCATTGACATCATGTTGGAAAGATGCAGTTTCAGATTTCATTCTCCGGAAAAAAAAAATCCAAGGCAGAAAATACACAAAGCAAAGCATCAGCCACAGCAGCAGGAGGCAGGTGCTTTCTCAAGGCAGTGAATTATTAAATGTGAGCTTACAGCAGTATGTGACAGCAACATCAGTGTCTTCATTTGAGGAAATTAAATTTCTCAAATCAAGCTCAGCAGCTCTTCAGACCTTACAATATAGCCCAGCAAACTGAAGCTTCTCATTTTACTAGGATGTTAAGGAACCTTTTGAAGATAGGCACTTTAAAGGCCATTGAAAGTGACGCCTTTCCACAAGAAAAAGTGTTCAAGCCTATTCATATACATCAGGCACTCATCCTAAAACCTGAATAATGCACATTTTACTGTTCCCTCTTCTTGAGGTACCAACCTTCCCAATTTGTTTCAGGGACCAAACAAAAGCAGTAACTATTTTATGCTACCCAGACTGTATAACAATTTTCAAAGTTAACGGACCTAGAAAAGAAACTGATCTTTATGCTATTTCTTCTAAGTGTCAAGTTATTTTCTTGCCTTTGTTATTGTGAACTGTCATTCTGCTGACCTCTTTACAAAACTGTTAGATTGCTACTGTGAAAATAATCTTCCACCATTCACTCACTGGTAGAAACAAGCTCCCAGACTACCTAGGAATGATTTAGATGTCGAAAACAGAGCCACAGATTGCCATTTCAGATCCTGCCTGACCTACAGCTGTATCTTCCAGAACCCAAAATTCCTCAGGTTCTGCATCGTATCTATCAGTTCTGTAAGGAAGTCTCAAACACCTAGGGACACCTGAATGGACATAGCATTAAATGATACGAGCAACATGACGTGCGATGACGCAGCGAATACTTCACTCCGCATGCATGAGGAGCTGCAGCTGCTGCCACTTCGGCCATCACCAGTGTTAGTACATGAACTGAAGAAATCTGCGAACCCATGTGTATACACAAACCAAGTCACTTCTCAAGCACATTTGTTAGCAAAAAAAACCATCACATGTGTGTCCAAGATGCAAATATACATCCTAAATGAAATACTTAATTTTTACAGCAGTTTTCCAAGTTTCTTTTAGAATGCTGTGACATGAATTCACAAATCTGACCATAATAGATTCTGCCAAGCGCTACTGTATTTCTTTTTATAAATTAACTAGTGTCACTGGGTGAAGGAGCTGTGCAACTTTTTTTACTTCAGTTTTGCGTTCAATTTCAGTGAACTATTTCACATTATTTACATTGCCATATTTCATACCTGACTTGATACTCCACTTCAGGAAAAACATTTGCTTTAGAACATACGATTCAGTGATTTACCTACTATCCTTCTGGATAAATTTAGTCCAACAAATAGGACGAAAGTAAGGGATATTAGGACAAGATCTCTATAATAAACATTTTGCTAAATTGAACTGAAGGATACTTGGATTTTACTACCCACACTGACTGTAATTTCACAGTTAAGAGACTACGTTTCTGTATCACTCCTAAGGTGCACTGCTTTGAACAGTGTACCGATTATACCTTATAATGCTTCTACGTTTGAACTAATAATTTCATGCAGAGACTTATAAGCCATGCAAATCAGGCTACAATATCACCCTTCCAATTACTAGAGTTATGACGTGCGTTTTTTCTGTGCACGTACCTGTATTAGTTTGTGGGTAGCTTAAATTTAATTTTGCTTTTGCGCAGTTTCAAAAAAATGTAAAGTAAAATGGAAATATGAACTCTCATGCAAATTAGTTTTTATACTGCCCTATTAAAGTGACATCACATAACTTACATTTAAATATATAGTATGCTTTGAAGTATAAACACATTTTTAATTTCCAATTATTTTAAAAGTAAGAAAAAAAACACAGTGCAAACCTGTAAGTGAATGATATAACTTATGAGTTAGTTTTCAGTAATGGTAATGACAACAGGTAGCATTATTTTTAGTTTTTTATAGTGCAAATTAGTCTCTAGTGCCAGCCCTCTGTTAAGAAGGCAAGTTTACATGAGAGCCCACATACGTGCTGCATTCACCAGTTCTTGATGTATACCTCTGTATACAAGGATTCGACAGCCTTCTGGCCTGCCGCATCTGGAACACAGTGCAAAGCTAAGATTAGAGTAACCTATACTTGGGGAAAGAAGAGAGGGAAAAGGAAAGAAGTGATGCAGACAGTAATAGCTAGATTGCTCAGCCCCACAAAAAAAAAAAGCATACACAAAGAAAAGGTATCTGCATATGTTCATTCCCCCAAAAAGAAACAAATTTTGATAGGAAGTTTTAAAAGCCTGAAGCAGCTCCCAGCTGTAAAAAATAATTGAGAGCTTAGACTGAATTAACAGAAACACAGTATCAACGCAAATGTGTAGACAAAAGCCAGATTTAAATTATTAGATTTCAGATTCTGGGGGTAATGATATATCCAGCTTACTACAAAACATCCCACAGCCAGAAAGTGAAAACCATTGCCTGCAATATTCGAACTGTAAGGTACTCCATTTGTTAAATCCGGACATACCTGGAGACACTGGGGCATGACAATAACCTTCACTACTTTTCATAAGTTAACGTGGTTTGTACTGAACATCTACCACAGTTTAAACGCAAGCACGTATGAAATGCTGGCATCCCCACGGCTTCACAAATACTAAGATTTGTCACAGTGCCTCAGTTCAGTAGTGCTAGATGGTGTTCACACGATGTTTTCAACAGCAATAACTAATTCATGCGAGCAGAGATCTCTTAGAGAAGTTACTTTAAATTTAAATCTGTATCTGCATATAAAATAAACTGTCAACGATGGAAAACGACAATTTAGTAGTGAGCGTTGTTAAAAACAAATTAGGATATTGTCATTTCATTGCAAAATTCAGCAATTAGCGGAAACACCTCGCAGGAATTAGAAAGTTGCAATTTTACTTCCAAACTAGTAGTAGTGACAAAGATCATACTGAACTCAGAAGAATTTTTCTAGGTTAGCACTTGCATTATCTACGTGTTCATGACAACACAATGCACATAAAGTTACATACAGGTAAGACCAAGAAAAGTGCTCAATTAAAACTGCAAAATATTTTATGCCAGTCCATATGAAAGTTCATGCAAAGATGCCACCTTACTAAAGGACAGGACAGAGGACAGATGAAAGGAAAAAGCAACTAGAACTTCATGTGCACAAGTGAACACCAACTAATCACATTTTCTCTGAGGTACAGAGTAACATACGGAAGCTGCTGATCTTCCAGGTCCCCGCTGTGCTACGATGGCGCCAGAAATTGCTTTTATCCAACTGTGCATGTCTTCTGGACTGTCCGCCTAGATCAAACAATATGAATTATGTTTAACAATCAACTCCCAGCTCTCCCAGTGTCCTGACCATCCGCATTAAAATGACAGCCTTGCCCGACGTTAGCAGTCCGTTACTCAAAGCCATAGGGACTTCCATTTCTTAACCCAGACAGTTCTTACAATCTTACCCTGATTTTAGCATTATCTGTATATAGTTATATAAAATAATAAGCAAGAAATAAGTATTTTTACACTATGTGCACACTCTAGACTCCAATTTTTATTTCCCACAAACAAAAAAATTAAGGCACCCATAGAAATTCTTACAGGAGATCTGCTGACCCCTCTTAGTAGACTCGGGCCAACGACATCACTTCTGTACTTTTCGGTCACTGTTCCACTTTACCAGGTATTTACTGGAGAGTTACAGTCAAACAAAAATCAGACTGTCAGGGTTCAGCTGTGCATTTACTTAGAACAGCAATCCAACAAAAATGGAATAGATTAACAGCGAATACCAAGGGTGTGCGTATCTGGGATAAAGATAGATAAAAAGCTAAAGCTGTCACCTAATTAGGTTGCAGCTTTATTAAACCAGCACATCCACCCAGCAAGAAACATCTGCAACATGTCACTTAATTGTGTTCAGCTACAGGACAGCTCGTAACTCAGCACCTGGCACCACTGCCTGTATTAGACTATACAGGCCTTTCTGATCCTACAGGAGGAACTCAAAAATTATTCCCGGTACTACAAGCGTTACATTCCTACACAGCCAGGAAAAGCAAATCTTTGCAGTTTGTATTCTATCCAAACATTTAGAAGGTGACATGGTAAGGACACAGTGAATAAAGTCCATATGGATACATATTACAAAATAGGTACTGAAATCTAAACGATGCTGTGCTTTGTGGAAATTTTAACGTGGCAACTAACTTGAATCTGAGAACTCAATTATTATACATAAAAATTCAGTACTTTAAAATAAAAGATTTAATATATTGAGTTGATCCTACAGAATCTGAAGACCTGAATACCAACAAAATCACACTAGGATTTATTGTTTATGATTTTCATACAGTACCAACACTTGCTGTTACGGGAAATATTTCTTACATGCATCTTTCTGAAATATAATGAAAATCACATTCCCTCTGAAAATCACAGCGTAGTTAAATACAACCTTAACAGCAAAATAGCAGCGCCTCTCTGTTTTGACTACAGTAGTCTCTTGGTTTTGCCCAAAGTTTAAAAAAAGAAATTACCTGTACATAAAAGGTTCGAGAAGTTGTTACAATTTCAAAGAGATTGTCTCTCATCATTATATCACTGCAAGTAAAACACAAAAATACTTCAAAAGCAAGCACAACTCTCCCACTTTACTTAAAAAAAAACTCTAGGATGTGCAAAGAAATAGAGGTCTGAAGACCTTTGCATTTCTTTATTACTCTGCTGTTGGTTTTTTGGTAAACACCAAGTAGAAAAAGAAAATCAGCATCTCTTAATTCATTGTAGTCCTAAGACTCTTCAGTTTATCAGTGGCATGTGTGCTACTATATATATTTTCAACTGGAACACTGTAAGACGTATCATGCTAAGTTTAAAAATATTTATTGCTCTAGTCAAACGTCTGTAAAATTTCACATTTATATTTTGTTATGTCTTTGCAAACTATTAGTCCTAAACAGTAGCCTGCTAAAAAAAATTCAATATCCATCACAACTACTGCAAAGGCAATTAATTCCTTAGTATATTGCTATTTGGTGGGAGCGAAACAGCAGGAGGAAGAGCATTCTTATCTAAATTCAGACATTTAACATAATTTAGAGATTATATAAGCAGAACAGAGACTCCTAAAATTGCTGCCTCAAATCAGGCAGCACCAATGCATCTCTAACTCATGATTACATGATACTTCTTTGTTCCACCCTCGTCCAACGTATTTACATTCTACTGAATGTTACAAGTTTGAAACGCACACTAATACAGAACCCTCAGAACCAGTTTTATGCACAAAACTACCTGCTGTCCTATAAATACAGAGTACCACACACACGTGCATCAAACAAAGTAATTAAAAAGTTCTCTGTTGTTTCCAACGAGCAGGCTAGCCGTGGCAAAGCAGTGTACCACATCCCACGTAATGCCATCAGTGCTGCTCTCCTCACCTTTGTTTGCACTCCTGAACTTTATGGACCTCCTTAAGTGGTATAACCCTGAGAGGTTCCTTTTCCTGAAAAAAAAAAGGCAAAAGTATTTTAGTAGCATATACCTAGCAACTGGAATATGGTCAGAAAGCCAGAGGTCAGGACAGCTGACAGCAGCAGACATATACATGAGACTTTAAAGGCAGTCACTTATGCAAAAGCTGGTGTCAACCAAAATTTAATTTGCTTTTGTAAGTATTAAACCAACCATGGCACTTGCAATGAAGAGGAGGTCAAATCAAGGAGCAAAAAACCCCAACACATTCATTCACCTTACCATAATGGAGACAACCACCCCTGTCCCCTTCCCCTAACCAGATCAGGAAACTGAATCTGGTCTCAAGCAGCTTATTTCAGTAAAACCATGATTATATTCATTTGCTATGAAATGCTACAATATAAGCTGCTTTGTTAATTGCACAGTATGACATAGCTTTAAGATTAATTGTATCCTATACTCAATACAATTAAAAATACAAAGAAAGCAATCATACCAAAACCTGTAAAAGAGCAAATATTCTTAAAGCGTATGAAAATTCTGCTACCATAACAAAAATAAGCATTGCAATTCTGTCAAGGTTTCACACAACAGGAAAAAAAGTGAGAAACAATCAGGCAGAAATACTTTCACTCTTGCCCTGACAACCTAACGTTACACATACTATTCGTTTCCTGTGGTTGCTGCAGTAAAACACAAACAATCAACAACTTATTTTCCATCCTAACATGTTTTCTTTAAGCAACGTTACAATAGACTACTTGAGCTGGCTTCATCTTACAGACAAAACACAAGCTGTTAGCTCTAGAATGACTCCTCTCTCTACAATTTCTATTACACTGACTTAAGAGGTTTATGTTGTTACAGCAAACAGCGCATGTCGCCCAGCTACAACCACCATCAAATGTCACTTTTCATTAGGTCACTTCTGTCTATAGCAGATCATATGTGCAGATTTTAAAGCTCAATGTTTTCAGTTATTTTGCCCCTCTTCCCTCCACTCCTCTCCCTGGGTTCACTCATCCACCATGGAGTTTTCAAAGTAACACATCAAACATGAACTGCAAGATCATCCCTGGAATACAGACACCTCTTGCAGGGAAATTATAATTTTCTGAGTCTGATATTGCCTATTGTATTCCACCATGCTCCACCTGAAGACTGACAAGGCTCTTCCTCAAACTGAACAGGAGATCGTTAAGGTGGGGGACAACGCTTGACACCAAACAACACCACAACCGCAACAAAAAAATCTCTAGAATCTACACATTTATCAATTAAAAAACCAACATTTTTTACATTTTTAAGAGCAGACAACTCGGATCTATTTCTACAGATGCAAAACCAATAGCATCTCAAGATATCCAGCAAGTATATCTTGAGGCTGGAGAGCTGGGCAGAGAGGAACCTGATGAAGTTCAGCAAGGGCAGGTGCAGGGTCCTGCACCTGGGGAGGAACAACCCCATGCATCAGTACAGGCTTGGGGTGGACCTGCTGGAGAGCAGCTCTGCGGAGAGGGACCTGGGAGTGCTGGTGGACAACAGGTTAACCATGAGCCAGCAGTGTGCCCTGGCTGCCAAGAAGGCCAATGGGATC
>Ga0065711_1050822_pt1 | contig 10644 bp, 7 predicted proteins | sample Hoacrofraction12_FD_59098 | JGI IMG/M metagenome (GOLD analysis project Ga0065711, IMG submission 59098) | Hoatzin crop microbial communities from Cojedes, Venezuela - Epithelial fraction 12 v2 (version 2) | ecosystem: Host-associated > Birds > Digestive system > Esophagus > Crop | place...
GACTAGAAGATGATTCGTGTCGAGTGCACATATTGTGCAACTGTGGAAACTAGCATAATGTGAAATAACAAAACTACATAAGGCATGGAACAATAGACAGGATATCTGTGGGTTTGAGATTGGGCTAATACAGAAGTCCAGTGCGGTTTAAGACTGGGCTAACTATATCGCTTATGCAAGATGAGCGGGCAGCGGCGGGGAGGCTGCAGCAGCGCACCAGAAAAGGACATTTAGAGGACACCGAGGAAGAAGAGACTCTTCATCCCGAAGACCACCAGAGGAACTATAAAGACCACCAACATCATAAGACGCATGCGTCAATAAGTGATGCCACATAAGCACAGAGAATCGAAAGAAGGAGGAGACTTTGTGGAAACGAACAGCTCGGAGAGAATATAAAGACCGCCGGTGCCATTAGAAGGTGTGCGTGTTGGTGGAGCAGTGACTCCCTGTGCACCCAGCGCTGTTCGGTTGCTTTTTATTGCCTTAAATATTAATAAAGAAAAAGGTAATGCAAATGACATGTTGTCATTTATAACAAGGATGAGGCAGACCAGCTGAAGCACTCGCTCAGCTTCCATTGCCTCACCTACAGCTACCATGGAAAGCCTGGACCTGGACTCTCTTTTCCGCTAAGCCCCTTGAAAGGTTTTCAGGAGAAGCAGTAACTGAGGAGCTAGTAGTTAGGCCACCGGTAGTGCCAATGTGCTAAACATACAGTGGACAGACTGGTACGTCCGATCTGAAGCCTGTCTTTCTCCTTTCTCTCCCGCCCTTTACAGTGTTTCCCAGCTCAGCAGGAGATTACCGACAGGAAGATTGTCACACACAGCTCTCCCTTCTCCCCCTCCTGCAGCCTTCACTGTGCAGAAAGGGAATGATCTCTTACAGCTTCTCTTCTGCCGCTCTCATCGCTTCGTTGTCTGAGTGCCTTCTAATCGCGCATTAAGCTACATGATTAACTCCTGTCACATGTGGCTTGTTCTCTCTGATCCTCTCTGCAGGGGGAGGATCTGGGCCTTTGCAAGGGAAAAGGAAACATACGTTGGCTTTAAAAGTAGTGTGCAAATGAATACAAAGGACCGGAGCCAGATTTTTGTTGGTTGGTTGACTGGTTTTTGTAAGCCTTTTATTTCATATGATGAGGAGTTGAGGAATTCTTATAAAAAATATTTGTATCATATTGGAAACTCATGTCTTTTTACCTCATGAAATTCTCCAGGGAGCTAATAAGCTATCTCTGGAGAGCTATTGAAACATTTCATCGTAAGCAACTGGAAGGTAAGGATAAAGAATCAACTGAATTTCTAGGATGACTCCATTTCTGTCTATTTTCACTACTACCCATTTAATTCCACTGTCTAATCAAACAAATGAGAGAAAGGGTATCTTAGTTAAAAATCTGGTACTTCCTCCTCTAGTTTTAACAGGTGATATTCTGGTAGTAAAATGAAAGAGGAATTTCATGTTCATTTCTACATTTGGCGCAACAGAAGAAACCGTGTGGTTACCAAGAACAAGTGTACGTCATGGCATAGGCAGGAGAGTGACCCTGTATGCCAGGTGCGACCCACTGCTGTACCACACACCAGCACATCACAAAATCCTGTTGACTGGCTCCACTTCAGGAGCCTGTTTGTCCCACTGTCCCTACCCGCTCTGGAACTTCAGCCTTCTGATAGTTAAAAATATTTTTCTAATTTTTGACTGAAATGAATACATGGCCAGCTTGCAGCCGCGTGCGCTGGTGGCAGCATGTCCTCAGCTTCCCTAGTTCTCCCTCTCTGGTCCCAAGCACTCCTAGCTCTGTAGGGTACAGGAATCATCTACGTTGCCACCAGGCTCAGACTTCCTTGGTTAGTCATGCCAAAGTCTTCAGCCTCTTTCTACATGCTGCTCTCCTCTCCCAGGAGCCCAGATCCACATCTCCCTGACACGTTTCAAGCAGCCTTTTAAAAAATACACATTTTTAAACAAGAAAGGAAATGATTTTGAGGTCATCCTTTAAATAACATCATTTTTATGAAGCTGCTTTGTAACCCAGAAGGCCATGGTACAGGTGACTGAGAAGGGCAGAGGCAGCGATGCCACATGATGTGCAAGAGGTGGCAGGGAAAGGGAAGCTCAAGGCCCTGGACTGGCACTGGAGATGATAAACAGCTCCAACCCTCACCAACCAGCCTTGGCTAAGTCAGATTAGTCAGATCATGGCTCCGTTTTCCCTCTGAAAAGTGCTTCCCTAATGAAGATTGTTATTAGGAACACAAGCCTCCATTCCAGCTTATTTAAGTACCAAAGCAGACTGAAAGAACAAGGTAGCTCATATCCTTTTCCATTTCTCATCAGACTCGTACGACTGTACCGACAAGTACACAGCCGTGAACAGGAGTGTGCAGAGATACTCAGGGGGCATCAATGTGTGCCTTTCTATGCCTGGATGCAGCCAAGCCTCGTTTTAAACTGTAAAAGGATATAAATGCTTGGTTTTAACTTATCAACATAACAACATTATTTTTCTACAGGAGAATAAACCAGTGCTTACATAAAGACCTCAAAGCATGCACAGTAACCTAAAGTAATGAATATTGTAATGAGAAACACAAGTATTTAGGGTGATAATGACTGGACTTTGCTCTACTTAGATCGGCTCACCCCCTATGGAGGCTACCAAAGCTTAAAGATTTTATCACCCTAGTAATCAGCAATGGGTAATGGCCTTCATAAAACACAGTAATTAAATTGACTGATTTCAAACTAGTGCATTTTTTTCATTAGGGAGTTCTTATTTAACCTACTTCAAAAATCCCTTTGTGAATACTGGCTGTATCTGTCGAAATTCAAATGATGAGGGTGTTCTGTTCAATATTTCAGATATTATTCAAGTAAAAAGCTGGCGTTTCTAGTGTGCTGTCATTCTCTTCTTTTTTTTTGGGGGGGGGGTCATCTCTAAGAGCTTCCAGTTTTAAAAGTCTCTCAAGACTGAACATTATAAAACTGGGGGCGGAGGGGAAGCAATTCAAAACCTTAGCTCTTTGCATTTTCCAACAACGCTTAAGAGATTTTGCTTTGTTAAAACATGCTTTTAAAATTCTCCGAGGCCAGTGTTCCAACCTCCCCAGCAAAAATATCAATGGTGAAATTCAGGCACTGCCTCATAATCCATTTAATTATCCTTTATGCCTGGATTGTGCATGTTGTTGTAACTACTGTATCTTACCCGATCTTTGAACGCTTTTGAATAAAACTTGGTTGTAAGCACAACCCCTTATTATTGCTCAAATATGCCTTCACGATATGTGTGCGAGCCATTTATCTGTGTTCCAAGAATACTTGTAACTCAACACAGATTTTAGAATAAAATACTTTACAGCGAGTCTCGACTCTGCTTTTGTGTCAAAAACATTCCCTAACTCAATATCTGCTCTACAGGAGCTTTATGATGGCAAAAGTAAACCTACTGGAAAATCTACCTGGATAACAACATGACACAAAACCTAGTTTTGTATTTCTCTTTCTGGGCTACAGTATTTTTTAACTGCATGAAAGAGATGCTGGATATGTTTTCCGTATGAAATCTATAGTGAAACACAAGGATCTCAAGACAGGAGTACAAAGTACCAACCCTTCCCCACTCTTCCCAGAAAAACAAGTGATTCTGTAGCCATGCTGAAATGTGAGAGTTGGTCACAAATAGACATTTCTCTCCGTCTAGAACCCTAAGAATTGAAGACCAGATGTTAAAGGCTTCTGAAATCTAAGGAAATTATTTTATAGGCACCAGTAGGACATTCCTTACTGTACCACTTCATCCTCGTATTTCAGGAAGTTGCCGGCTCCTCCCTCACTGGTCATGTACTTAAAATGCGATACAGGATTAACACCCATCATGGAGCAAATGGGGAAGTATACAAACAACGCAACCCAGCAGCCCTAACAGGCATTAAGGAGATATTAACTCTGAAACCTAAAAAAGTCACATAAATATCAAAATGATTCTGATTTCTCTGCAAGGAAACAAGGACAGAGGTAGTAACTGCGTAAAGAATCCCAGGTAGCTGCTTTCTTGGCAGAGCCAGCTTTCCTGGATGGTCTAGGGAAAGACCTTTTCGTACTTTCCTCCAGTTCCACCTGTCATACTAGTCGTCCTTTAAAAGCATGACTAGAATCAAGTGTCTGAATGACCGCCAAACAGAGGCAACAGTTTGTCCTGTAACTAGTTTAACACAATAATGTACAGTAATAAGCTCCTTGTGATTACAGTTTCAAACTCTCCAACACGGTGCTGCAAACTTACTTTATACTCTGTTACAATCAAATAATAAATCACTGATTTACATTTTCTATCTATTTATTCACAGTGCAAGCAGAATATGACCTGGAAGAGATTAATGGGGGGAAAAAAAGAAAGAAATAATACAAGGCGGATGAGAAGCTGCTTCTTTCACAACCAAAGGTGCAAAGAGCATTCTCAATAAGCCAGGTAAGCAACAAATGTGGTTGTTAGAGAATATTTATGACAGCGGCAACTGTGTAACATCACTGAAGCATGCACAATGGGAGCAGGCTTTCTAGAAAATATATCTACAAAGAGACATGCAGTTAGGTCTAACTATCAATCATCTGGACATGTGAATAAATCTATAGTCAGTGATCCATGTTCTGTTAAAATCAACTTCTACCATACAGAAAACTTGCTGCCCAGTAAATAAGCAATAAGACCACAGAAGCTAAAATACATTATACATACTATCACAATAATAATATCTCAACTACTAGACCAGCAAAGTTTTGGATATTTAGATCTTACGGAGAGTAAAGTGTATTTACAATGACCGGTTATATTCTCTGGTTAAGTTATATACGTTTAAGACCCCATCACACTGAAACAATCAGATTTTTGTGTGTTTGGGTTTTTATTTCATTTTATAACTCACATTCTTTAAATCAGTGGTTACTGATCCACAAGAGCACATCTGTATGGACTATTTAAGTCTCCTCTCCCCTGGAAGTGTGTGTATAACTCCCATTAATGCTAATGGGCATAAAGCACACGCATTGAGGAGAAAATAGACCCCTCACTGTGAAAATAAATGTGTTCAGTTATTTTCAGACACGATGCCGAAATCAAACAACTAAAAGTACATACTCTAAGGAGATAACATCATATAGCCTAACTGAAAATGTCACCATTATTTTTAACTCCCTGGTCACGGACTCTGCCACGTTCTTCGTATTTCTGCCATTTCTTGTGTCATAAAGACTATGACTCCTTGCCTTGATAAAGGATGCAAGGTTAGACCTCTTGTCTTATGTTTTCACTTAGGCCATACAATGTTTTCTCTTTGCACCATATGGGTTAATAGCAGCAGAGAACTTTACTGTTCTTTAGAATAGTTCCTCAAAACTGTGATGAATCTACCAAAGTAAAAATTCCTATCACTTAAATTTTTTCTTTAATGATTTGATATCCTGATGTTTTCTGCTCTGACCAAAATTCAACTCTCTCTGTTCAAACAGATAAGAAAAGTTGCTTATACAGTAATGTGCAATTCAAAGACAGTGTGCTTTATTGTAATACAAATATAATCACAATTTTTTCTGATGGAACCAATGTTTGAGGAATTTACAGCTGATCTAATGTGGTCTTTAGAAAAGTCATGAGGAAAGAAAGGTTTTAAAAAGGGTGCAGTATCAGTGGAGCATTCATGTTTTTGGTGAGTGTATTTAAGGTCTTTGTAAAAGTGGCCTGCTGACTTTCTAATGCGAGTAATCACACCCATCTTCCCAAATCAGAGAGGTGCACCTTCAGGTAAGTGGATGCTACTGAGTTATCAGTCAGGCAGGGATGAGTTCTTTCAGTGGCAAGGTCTTTGCTGAAGTTGATGCTGTAGGAGACAGGTAGAGTGCTATTGCTGAAAGGTCAACTGTCACAGCTTAGTTTTAGGCTTTGCAACGCTGCTGGGTCAAATCCGAGTGAGGTGCTGGCAGGTGCTGTACGGTCCAGCTCCCAGCTCCCAGGCCCTTGCCCCCAGCCACGTGCTCACTCATCCAACTCTCACGCTGGGTCAGTTCATGGATAAAAATACACCAGGAAAACAAAACAAAAAAATAAATAAATCAATACTTCTCTGCTGATCAATCTCCCTTCCCACAATGTGGGTGGTGAGAAGCACTGCTACCAGCACAAAAACTGGGCGGCGAGAGATATGGTTAGGAATGGCTGGCTGGCCGGGGGAGAGGGACTGCCCCTTTTAAACTGTCAGACCAGCCCCGTCATACCCCAGAATCAAACCCATACAAAAAGGACAGTCAAAAGAGGACCCCAGCTGAGCCAAGAAACTGGCCGGTGTCTGCACACTGAAGTAAAGAGAGAGCATTACAGGCCACCGTATTTTTGCCAGACACTTCCAGAAGTGCATTTGCATGCTGTGAATCCCCCATGTGTCATGCCTGAGGACAGCTAAGCATGGAGTAACTCATCGGAGAGCTCTTTACGGACCAGCACAGAGGGGTAACGACTGAGGCGGCTGCTACACACTGTACAAGCCCTTGGTTCCAGGCTCTTGAGCTGCTTGTATTTCTGCATCTCACTTAAGGCTTTACAGTGAGAAGAGTTGTACTGGAGAATACATGGGCACCCTTCTTTCTTAAACCAGAAAAAGCCCTGGTAGAATCCGAAGCTGTTGCAGCCCAGACCACCTCTCCTGAAATTGGTACAGGATTTACTGCAGGGACCGATACTGCCAAAATGAACCAGGCAACAAATTAATGAGCTCCTTCATCCATTACGGCAGAGGAGGAGGGGTGGCAATGGCCCATGATCTGTCAGCAGCCATGTGGATGGACATCCATCTGTGTGCGTAAGTGTGTATGGAGCCGAGCTGGAGACGCCGGGGCTCTGCACGGGCAGGGCACACAACATCCATGAAGCAGAACACTTCATATAACACTGATCTGGACTCACACAAATAAATACTGTTGAATGACTCTCTTTTCTTTTTCCTTTTCAACTAATAAAAGCCTGTCTTTCTTTTTGATCTGAGTGTATCACTGTGACTCATTTTGCAAGTTGAAGTCTGATTATACAGAGGAAAGGCCAAAACCTTAAATATTGCTTCTTCCGCATAGGACACTAAATCTATTTTCTCCTGGGTGAGCTTGCAGGGATAAATAATCCTATCAACTATTTGGTGTATGATACACAAAAAGAGACAGCTCGTCTAGACCCCCAGACAAGATCAGACTGCACTGTCATCAAAGATGTTTCTACAGCCTGTCATACCACTTGGAAGACAGAAAAAGCACCTTTTTGGAACAGTCATGCAAAAATGAAAAATAAATAAAAACAGCCTGACCTGCCAGTGTCATAGGGAAATCAGAACGCAGTAACCTCAGACAATTTAGAAATCATGCTAACAATATGGCAAGAAGTTTCAGCAAACATTTGTGAGGAAAGGCAACTCCTGCACAAGCGAATGCAATCCAAAAATATGAGTCATGCACAAGCAATTTTGCTATGGGCCATAAAATCACTTTATGAGAGTTACAGATAATTCTGTATGTATTCTATAATGTTTCCCTACTGTGTAGAGATGGATATCTCAGTATCCTATCACAGATAATGATGGAAAACAAATTCTCTACATAAAAGCTGATTGCTCAGAGATTCACCCTTAACTGTTCCAAGGGATTGTAATGCTGACAGAACACTTTATACTGTATTCATCAACAAAGAGGTAGATTCCATCAGTGCCAAACACACCGCAGTTTAGATGGTTTTTATAAGATGTAGCAGGGCGAATTGAGAGCAGCCTCAGACACAGCATACACATCCTGCTATTTCTCAGCACCTACATACTCTTTATCACACATGCACCTACCATCCTCCACAATGACACCTGTCGTTTCCTCCTGTTAGTACTTTTGCACATATTCAGACATATTCAGCATTATTCAGTGTTAAAAGAACAGATGTATTCTGTACATGTCACGCTGAGAAAAATCTACAGCATTAAGCCAGTCACAAAATAACAGATACTAGAATAGAAAAGGTGAACACTTCAAGACCAACTTCAGAACAACACGGCTCCTTTTTGCACCTCTACTTTCCTCTTTATGTTCCTTTGTAACTTTTTCCACCTGTCCTCATAGAACCATTAAAAAAAAGTTTTAAAACACTGAAAACTTTCAAAAAAGCCTTTTCTGATGAGACTTTAATGAGTTACCTCTTTTGCAACGTAGCTTCATGACTAACACACTGTTGGCAACCCAAAATCAACGGGGACTCCACTGAGAGAAATTTGACTTATTCTTTGGAGGTGTCCTACTCACGTGTCATGACACATGCTTTTTTCTCAAACTTGGATGTGGCATTGTCCAGGAGCCAAGCATTTTAAAAAACCAAAACCAGTAATAATACCTCTCCAACATCATAGATCCATATGCGACCTTCTGAATCACCAACTGCTACCTCCTTCCCAGCCTGGGCCCAACGGACACGGTTGAGGGCAGAAGCTCCTTCAATGGTGACGCTGGCTGTGGGAACCTGTTGAAACAATTGAACAGGAAGGACAATAAAATCACACTGCCTGCGAACCCGGAGGTCAGTTTTGAATGTCCTGCTTAGCAGGGTGAGTCACGAGTCTCTTGGCATTGCTGGAAGTAACATACAATTCTTATTGGGGGGAGAAGAAAAAGGGTTCGTTGTTTCTTGGGTCACATGTGCTAAAAAGAGGAAAGAGTAAGAGATGGCTTGGAATGAGCAGGGAAGACTTTTCCACAGTAAAGGGCAACAAATGAAACAGCTTTTTCCTCTTCAACTCAGAGACATGTGAAACCACATCTGCTTCTTGCTGAAAAATCACTGACTTACGACCAAGAACCAACTGAGTAGGACTTGGCTTCAGTCCTGCCCTGGCTTCTGGCCTCTAACTTGGGCCCAGATAACCTGACAGTTGGCAGACACATCCCTATATTCATGCTGACAGATCCTTTAAATCCATACTCACCTCTGCGGCTAGATGGAGAGGTCGAAAATTAGGTGTTACGTCAAAAAAGTCCTGAGCTAATCACTTCAGTGAGGACATGGCAGAAGTGAAAACAGCTGAGCTGACATTTAGGAACTCCTACAATATATTCCCACAATTCTATTTTACATCCCCAGGAGACTTCTGCTTTAAATACACCTGGATGCTGTCTAATTTCCAACCCCCCTCCCTGCTCCAAGTCAACCAACTTAACAGGTGATCCACAAGACTACATAAAGATCCTGGTTAATGCGTGGGATGAATAAAGCAATGAATGCAATCTTAGGAGAAGTATTTGTGATCTATGCTGGAATGAGGGCATCAAAAGATGCTGCAGGAGGAAGGAACTGCGTGGGTGTTTGTCCCAGATAGCAAGATCGCTCAGTTGATTTAGGTCACCTCATAAGACAAATGACGGTAACCTGCAAGTCTGCAAATGCTCCACCCAGCTGCCTTTAATAGGAGAACCTGCCTGAGCAAGGAGCCTGTAGCTTGGCATGACAGTCTTCCAAACAAGGCTTTTTAGCTTTAATGATTTTTAGGTCAGGGCAAGTGGGATAGGATAGCTGCAGAAGCAGCTCCTCCACCAGATCCACCTGTGGGACCAGGTCTTGGTCACATGGTGAGATGGGGACAAGGGGGTGTCCCAGGATCTATAAATGGACATGGAATTGGAGAGCAGTCCAGGCAAGAAGTAGTTGGACAGGAACCAGAGTCTGGGCTACTTCTGGAGGAGTGACAGGTCCTCCTTCTGTCCTCATTATTGGCACAGCACAGCAGACGCAGGAAGAAGGCAGCTTGAAGGTGGTATTAAAGCCTGGCCTGAACATCGACAAATGGACAAGATTAACAAAACCAGTATTTTGCTGAGTTCATCCTGGCTGTAGCTTTATATTGTAGTTGTGAGATAGGTCCAAAGATCCAGAATAAACATAATTTTAAAACAACCATTGTACAGTTCCCATGCCAATCTCCTCCTCAGCTCCAATGCCTTCATTGTGTCACACGAGATGAGTGACGGCAGGAAGCTGAACCTTTGCAGACTTCCGCAGGCTCTCGCTACGGTCGTAGCGCATGCGGAGCCACGCCAGCAGCAGGACAAGGCCTGGGAAGCAAGGCTGCTTGCCTTGCCCCTCTGCCCTGGAGACTCCCTGCTCTTCCTCACCCACCCAGACAGGAGCCTGCAAAACCTCGAGCACGAAAAGCCTGCCCAGCTACAGTGTCACCTCTGTGAAGGGCTTTCATAGTAGCGTCCTGAGCCCCACATGTGAAATGCAAGAGGGTTTTGTTTGCAGAATGATGTAGAAATAATGCTGGATGGCAATCAGAAAGCAGATACCACCCCCCCACCCCCCCTTTAAGAAGTCATTCAAATGCAAATAAGCCACTGGACTCATCTCCCCATTGCGCAAGGCCTAGGTCCTGTCCAAGGCAGCATCACCCAAAAAAGCTGGCACACCCTGACTCCTCGTCCCAAGTCCGTTACTGCTTGGTGGGCGAGAGCCAAATGTCCTAAATCTGACATGGGGTCATTGATCCATGGTAAAATCACAGTAGAAAACAGGCAAGATTTATTCTTGTGATCACTGATTTCTAAAAAAAAAAAAAAAAAAAAAAA
>Ga0065711_1010553_pt1 | contig 10643 bp, 6 predicted proteins | sample Hoacrofraction12_FD_59098 | JGI IMG/M metagenome (GOLD analysis project Ga0065711, IMG submission 59098) | Hoatzin crop microbial communities from Cojedes, Venezuela - Epithelial fraction 12 v2 (version 2) | ecosystem: Host-associated > Birds > Digestive system > Esophagus > Crop | place...
GGCCTTCCGTGACGTCTATACCTTCGGGCCAACCTTCAGAGCGGAGAATTCTCATACGACAAGCCATGCCGCTGAATTCTGGATGGTGGAGCCGGAGATTGCCTTTGCGGAACTTGCGGATGTCTTAGATTTAGAAGAGGATCTCTTAAAATATTGCATTGAATATGTCTTAGATAATTGTCAGGAAGAGATGCAATTCTTCAATGACTTTGTCGATAAGACTTTATTAGAGCGTTTAAAACATGTTCAACAGAGCGAATTTAAGCGGATGACTTATACTGAAGCTATTGAAATCTTAAAGAATAGCGGTGAGAAGTTCGAGAATAAGGTGGAGTGGGGCTGTGATCTCGCTAGCGAACATGAGCGCTACCTTTGTGAAAAGGTCGTCAATGGTCCCTTATTCTTAACGGATTATCCTAAGGATATCAAGGCCTTCTATATGCGTCTCAACGATGATGGCAAAACGGTAGCAGCGGCTGATTTGTTAGTACCTAATGTCGGTGAATTATGCGGTGGCTCCCAACGTGAAGAGCGTCTTGAATTACTTGAAGAAAGGATTAAGGACTTAGGGATGAAGCTTGAAGATTATCAGTGGTATCTTGATTTCAGACGCTATGGTGGTTGTAAGCATGCTGGCTTTGGTATCGGCTTTGAACGCTTGGTAATGTATCTATCGGGAATGCAGAATATTCGTGATGTCTGCGCTTATCCCCGTACGCCAAAGAATTTAATTTATTAATGTTATTTAATATCAGTGGTGGTGGTTTAGCCTTTGAAGGTGAATACCTTTTTGAAAACTTAAATATTCAGTTCAATGAAGGTGAAAAAAAAGCTTTGATTGGACGTAATGGCTGCGGTAAGAGCAGCCTTTTGCGCATTGTTGCCGGGGAATTGGAATTAACAGATGGCAAATTATTTATCAATAAGAATCGTAATATTGCCTATTTGCATCAGGATGCATTAGATAATAAGGGTACTGTCAAAGAACAACTATTAAAGCCATTTACTGCATTATTGAATGAAGAGGCCCAACTTCAGAAGTTAGCTGCCATTATGGAGGCGGATAATACAGCCCTCAATATCGAGAATTATACCCAGGCCCATGATTTATTTATGGCGCATGGAGGTTATGATTATGAGAATGAAATTAAATTCGTTTTTACAGGTTTAGGTTTTAATATCGATGAATTAGAAAGAGAGGTTGCTTCTTTTTCCGGTGGTGAAAAAACCAAGATTGCCTTTGCCCAACTCTTATTGAGTAAGCCGGATTTATTATTATTAGATGAGCCCACCAATCATTTGGATTTGCAGGCCATCGAATGGNTGGAATCCTACTTACANCAATATAAAAAAGCCTTATTGATCGTCTCTCATGATCGTACNTTTATCGATAAGACCTGTCAGGGTATTTATGAGNTGGAATATGGTCAACTTACTTACTATGGTGGCAATTATGAATTCTATCTCAATAAGAAGCAGAATGATGCTCTTTTAAAACAGCGTGCCTACCACCGCCAGCAAAAGGAAATCAAAAGGCTAGAACAATTGATTGAGAAATTTCGTTATAAGGACTCTAAAGCCAGTTTCGCCCAATCAAAAATCAAATATCTGGAAAGAATGGATAAGCTTGATAAACCTCGTAAAGCTGATGAGAAGGTCTTTAAATTGCATTTTGATTGTCGTAATCGTGGTGGTAAGGAAGTCTTGCAGTTAGAGGATTATTGCGTTGGCTATGAAAAAGAATTATGCAAAGTAAACCTGCAGCTTGAAAGGGGCGAACGTCTCTGTATCATGGGTCCTAACGGTTGTGGCAAGTCAACCTTATTAAAAACCTTAGTCGGTAAAATTGAAGCTTTGGGTGGTTATGCCTTATGGGGGCATCAGATTGAGAGTGCTTATTTTGAACAGAATTTGAGTGGCTATCAAAGCTCGAAAACCTTAATTGAAGACTTTTGGGACAATAACCCTCAGCTTACCCAGCAACAATTAAGGGATCTTTTAGGGGCTTTTAATTTCTCGGCTGATGAAGTATTTAAGGAATGTAAGGTTTTATCGGGTGGCGAAAAGGTGCGTTTAGAGCTCGCTAAGGTGATGTTGAAACAAGCTAATCTCTTACTCTTAGATGAGCCGACCAATCATCTTGATATCTTAGCGAAGGAAGTTTTAGAAGAAGCTTTACAAGACTATGAAGGTACGATTATCTTTGTGAGTCATGATCGCTATTTCATCAAAAAGATTGCTACCAGCATCCTCTATATTGAAGCTGGTAAAGCAATCTATTATCCCGATGGCTATGGTGATTATCTTGAGCTCAGGGTTAATGAAAGGGTTGAACAAAAACAGGAAAAGAAGGAAGAATATAAGAAGCAATTGCAGCAGAAAAATCGCTATGATTTGCGCAAGATTGAAGCCAGCATCAATGAGTTAGAAGAGGAGCTTGAATATAAAAGGGAGCTGCGCTATGAACCTGAATATTATCATGACAGTAAAAAGATGCAGCAATTAGATGAAGAAATTGACGATATTCATAATCGCCTCGCAAAGCAGCTGGAGCTTTGGGAGGAAGCGATGTCCTATGAGGAACAAAAGAATAAGTAGGTTTGCTTTAACCTTCATCTTTAATTTAAAATAGGCCCATCCAGGAGGTGAATATGAAGAGAATTACTAACTACTTAAAGTTATTATTAAGCTTTGGTTTAATCTTAACTTTACTGCCCTTAAATATCTTTGCGCAGGACAATGAGGTGACATTTATCTATAGTAGCGGGAGCGTCTCTTCGCAATCTTCTTATATTTTTAATGACCTGAGTGAAACGATTGGCGGTGATGATCGTCGTGGGGCGCCGATTGAAACCGGTAGTGGTATTACTAAGGAATATTTTATCGGGTGGACAACCGACGAAAACTTTACATCTGCCTCTGATTTCTACTTTACCTATCAGAGCATCAGTGATGTCTATGGTGATACGATACCTGATGGCGCTACCTTATATGCGGTTTACTTCTCTTCTACCGATATCTCTGATGCTACCCAGGCTAGTGTTGTGCATATCAATAAGGATTATCTTGAAAGTGAAACTTTAACGGATGCTGTTGTAACTGATGAAGACTTTGCGCTTGAAGGTGATGCTAAGGTTGCGGAAGCTTATTATTACCCTAAACAGGATACTTATAATGTTTCATTAAAGGCAGATCTTCAATTGGATAATAAGTCGGCTTACTGGCTCTACTACAACAACGGGCATACGATTATGACCAATATGCAAAGGGATACCCAAAGCAGTGAGCTTGCGGATATCGATAATGGGGTTGCGAATTATACCTATGTTGATATCAATGTCGAATTAGCGGAAGAATTTGCTTTAGATAGTGAAATTACTCTTAGATTTTCCAGTTATATTTTTCAGCCTTATATGGTTTTAGATACGGAAACTAGGGAAAAATATGATATTAAGGAGACGGGTTCCTGGATGCTTAATGATTTAGTTTCCGATACTGATCCCGAAACGGTCTTCACCTTCATCAATAGTAATGCATCGCATTATGTTACGGTACGCTGCATCTTACGCACCAACTGGATTGGCGGTGGCAAGATTATTAAAAATGTTTCCGGTTCAACCCTTAAGGATAGCTGGATTACCTTTACAACCGACACTCCGATTACCATAAGCAACGAAAATGCTAAGGCAAATGTCACAAATGATAATACCTTATTAGCGACTGGCTATCTCAGTGGTTTTGTGCAGATGCCCACCCTTACCATCTTTGGCATTAGCGTCAACCTTTCTAACTATATCGATGATGTTTATCCGGAAGCAGATGTCTTGTTGCGTTTTGTTGATCTCTATGAAGTTCATTTCAACGATGATTTAGCTATCTATAATGGTGAGGGAGTAGTCTATGTCATCCCTGATGAAAGCATTTCTGAAGATAGTTTAGCTGAAGAAATTATGCCTGGTGATTTAATATCAGGTGAGGTATATCAAAAGGATGGTGTAAGCTATCGCTTTGAGGGTTGGTATTATCTTGATAGCAATAACCAAGAAAGCTACTTTGATGGACAAACAGCAGTTACTGATGATTTAGTTAGCGATAAGCGACTAGATGTATACGCCAAGTGGACTAAGGTTGTAACTTATCAGATCGGTATCAAAAAGACAATCAATGATCGTAGCGGTGATGCCGTTGATAATGATTTCTTTTTTACAATTTATGACCTGAATAAAGATTTTTCATCCTCTTTCAAATTGACTACTAATAATTTAACTTATAAAGCCTATACTAATGATTTCAGCTTTGATCGTGTTGGAACATATCGCTATCGAATTTCTGAAGATGATACGGGTCTGGAATATTTTACTTATGATGATTCAGTTTATGAATTGGAACTGGTGGTAGTTGCTAAAAACGGCGACTTGGCATTTGAAAGCATCACCATCACTTTGAATGGTGAGGAAGTCGAAGAAATTCATTTTGTGAATATATATAATAAACCGGCTGATAATAATAATGACAATAATGACAACAATAATAAAAGACCGGTCCCCAATACTGGTATTGGCTATTGATTCTCTTTCTTTAATTTTTGGGGATCGATATTTAAACCATTGATGAGATTTTTAGAGATAATTTTTGCCATCTCTTTAGGTGAAGGCTGACAGCCATCATAATACCAATTGAACAGGGAGAAGACTAAACCCGACATACAGAAGAGTAGGGAATAATGTTTTTCGCGATTATTCTCTTCACCTAATAAATAATCTAAATCATAGACCTGATTAGCATTCTTCGTCCAATAGACATAGCGTTGTAATAGTAAAGAGAAGAGGTCGTTGTTGAAGATGATTTTGAGGTAAATTTGATTTTGATAATAGAAATCAAAGAAGGTTTCCATATCAAGCTCTAAAGTTCTTTCTTGTAAAGTATTATATTTTTTAGGATAGCTTTCATAAGACAAAATAATATAATCAAGCATTGCGGTTAGACAATCATTTTTAGTTTCAAAATAACGATAGAAAGCCCGTCTGGGAACATTAATATTATCGCAGATGTCCTTGACGGTGATATGTTGCAGCTGCTGCTTTTCCATCAGATGCATCAAGGAAAGGGCAATTTCAATCTGTCTTCTTTGGGCATTCTTATTCTTACATTGCTTATACATATTCATTATTATATAGGAAAAGTGTCACACAAGTGACGATTTGCCCCCTTTTTTAATGTAAGCGTTTACAGTAAAATGTAAACATAAGTAAATTTATCGGAGGTGCTTATGAACAATTTATCGAAGTACTACGATGTGAACTATGAAACCAATGGTATCCATCGTGTACCTATCTGGCGTATTGCTGGTTTTGCGCTCAATAACCTCGCGACTAACTGTTATATGTTTATCATGATGTATGTTGCGTATTATCTAACCGGCTTTGTAGGTGTGGGGACGCTCTTGGCAGGTTCCTTTGCGACCATCATGCGTGTTTGGGATGGTGTTACCGATCCTATCATCGGTTTGGTAGTTGATAAGACCAATGGCCGTTGGGGTAAGAATCGTCCTTTCATTTTGATTGGTAATATTATCCTTTTGGTTACTTCCTGGATTCTTTTCCATGTAACCCATAATTTACCAGAAGGTTTCCGTTTAATCTTCTTCTTCGTGGTTAGCTTAATTTATTATATTGGTTATACCTGCCAATGCATCGTTACTAAGAGTGCCCAGAGCTGTATGACTAATGATCCAAAGCAGAGACCCTTATTCTCGGTATTCGATAGCTTATTCTCAATGGGTATGTATATGGGCTTTGCGATTATTGTTTCAAGATTAGCCAAGCAATATGGCACGATGGCTTCAACTGAATTATTCCATGACTTATGGGTACTCGTCGCTATCGTTTCCGCAATTGCAACAGTCATCGCTATCTTCTCCATTGCGCCAAAGGATCGTAGTGAATTCTATGGAACTGGTGAAACAACACACGTTACCTTAAAGGACTACTGGGATACCTTCAAGAACAACAAGGCTATCCAGATGCTAGTCTTAGCAGCTTCAACTGATAAACTTGCTAATAGTGCGAAGACGGGTGCAGTCACAACGGTCATGTTTGCGATCGTTGCCGGTGATATCGCAATTAATGGCACGATGAGTATGGTTACTGGTATCGTTGGCTTGTTCGTTGGTATTATCTTTATCATGGCAATTGCCCCAAAATTTGGTCAGAAGCAAGCTGTCTATGTTGGTTCTGTCGGTGGTATTATCATCAATGTTTTATTGATTCTTTTGTGGGTCTTCGGCGATCCAACTTCGATGAAGGGTACAACTTCAACCGTTCACTGGGGTTATTTCGCTATTCTTTATGTCGTCTTAACCTGTATTGCTTCGGGCTTCTTAGCACTTAGCGGACAGCTCGTTATTCCGATGACAGCCGATTGTGCTGATTATGAGGTTTATCGTACCGGTAAGTATGTTCCGGGTATGATGGGAACCTTATTCTCCTTCGTTGATAAGTTAATTTCTTCATTAGCACCTTTTATTGCGAGCTTATTATTCGCTTTAATCGGTTTCAAGGATAAGATGCCTGATATCGATACTCCCTATAGTACAAGTTTATTCTGGGTTGGTATCTTCTTGACTTATGGTCTTGTTATCTTTGGTTTAGCCTGTAATGTTTATGCAATGAAACGCTATCCTTTAGATAAGGAAAAGATGGAAGAAATCAGAGAAAAGATTCATGACATCAAGATGGGCAAAACAAGTAGCGTAGAAGAATAAAGAAAGAAAGTTAGATGTTTCGCCCTAAGGGGCGAAACATTTTTTTAGGAGGTAAGATGTTTAATCTAAAAAGCAGTGGTTTAAAAAAGCTTAGGGATCAGAATCCCTATCTGGTTTCCTATAATGTCGAGATGACGGAAGTTACCGGTGGTACCTTTTGGAAGGCCTATACAGAAAAGCAGATAAGTGGGGAAGAATCCTTTGCGGTTGTTGCGAATTTTTCAATGGGTAAGGGCAATCCCCTGATGCAGTGGTATGAGCCGGTTGATCTGAATGATGAGCGTCTACGTAAATTGACATCATTATTAGGTTCAGCTTATTGTCGGGTCTCGGGTTCTTGGGCCACGAAGACTTATTATGATTTTTCTGATAATCCTGTAAAGGAAAAGGAAGGCTTTCAGGCTGTCTTAACGAAGAGACAGTGGTTAGCGGTCTTGGATTTTGTCAGAGACTTAAATTTGAAGCTTTTGGTTTCTCTAGGTAACTGCAAGGGCAATCATTTAGAAGATGGTTCCTACGATATGTCGCAACCCGAATTATTATTTAAGACAAGTGCTGAATATGGAGTACCGATCGCTGCCGTTGAATTTATGAATGAGCCTAATCCCTTACAGCTTTCAGGAGCACCGGAAGGTTATGATAAACATGATTATGTCAGAGACCAAGACTTAGTTATGTCTTGGGTTAAAAAAAATTATCCCGATTGTCTCTGCGTGGGTCCTTGTACCGTTGCCAGCATGAATGGCATTAAGGGTGAAGAAGAGATTAAGAGCGGTGTCGGCGGGGGCATCATGGCCTTCTTAGGTAATATCTGTATGACTGAAGACTTATTAGAAGGCACCAAGGAAAAGCTCGATGTCTATTCCTATCATTACTACAATGGTATTTCTGAGCGCATGGCATCGATGATGCCTGATTCACATTGGGATGCTTCGCAGGCGCTAACGAAGAAATATTTAGATGTAGCCTCCAATGCCTGTAAAGCAAATATTATCCATCGTGATAAATATGTGCCTAATGCTGAGATGTGGGTCACCGAATCAGGAGATGCCGGTGGGGGTGGTAACACCTGGGCGAGCACCTATCTCGATGTCTTTAGAACCTTAAATGAATTGGGTTCTTTCTCACAATTAACGCAGGGCATTATCTTCCATAACACTTTGTGTTCCTCTGATTATGGCTATTTAGCGCCGGAAAGCTTTGAACCTCGTCCTAATTATTTCGCCGTCTATTTGTGGAATAAGTTGATGGGTAGCGAAGTTTATGAAGCAAATATCGAAGAAGATTTCTATATTTATGCCCACAGTCGTAAGGATGGCAAGGAGGGTGTTGCATATCTAATCATCAATACCTCTGATGAGGCCAGGGAAGTAAACTTAGAGAAAAAAGCGAGCGTCTATGCTTTGAGCGCTACCGATTTAAGAGCGAAAAAGATGAAATTGAATGGTCAAACTTTAGATGTTGACGAGCATAATGATTTAGTAGGCCTCAACGCTTTAGAATGTAAGGGTAATTTAAAAATAGAAGGGAAGACTTGTGTCTTTGTGGTGATTTAAAATGCGTGTTGTTAAGAAGATTAATGAAAATTGGTTATTCACCAAAAAGGAAATTGATATCCATAATATTTCCTTAAATGATTTTGAAAAGGTTACCCTACCTCATACTTGGAATAATCTCGATGGACAGTCAGGGGAAGATTATTTAAGGCAGAAATGTTACTATGCCTATCAATTCATCAAGCCGCAAAGTGAGGAATTATGGATTGAATTCAGAGCTGTCTCCCAGATTGCGGAAGTCTATTGTAATGGTATTTTGGTTAAATATCATGAGGGTGGCTTTTCAACCTTCAGAGCTAATTTAACTGAAGCCTTAAAGGAAGGCGAGAATTTACTAGTTGTCAGCGCCGATAATAGTAAGAATGACTTTACCTATCCCCAGATGGCTGACTTCACCTTCTTTGGCGGTATCTATCGTGATGTCTACTTCATCGAATGCGCTAAACAACATTTCGACTTAGATTTCTATGGTACCAGTGGTTTAAGGCTAACACCTCTCTTAGAAGGCGATAGGGCAACAATCAGTGTCGAAGTCTTAACCGTCAACTATGAAGGTGATTTGAAATATGAATTATTAGACCAGGACGCTAAGGTTATCGACTCCTTAAATACCAACGATAAAAATGTTGAATTTAAGCTTGAAAATCCCCATCTTTGGAATGGTTTAGCAGATCCCTATCAATATGAATTAAGGGTTAGTATGCCTAATGATAGTGTCAGCCAACACTTTGGTATTCGCAACTTTAAAGTCGATGCGAATAAGGGCTTCTATTTGAATGGAAAAGAATATTGTCTTAGAGGTGTTTCCCGCCATCAGTGCTGGCAGGATAAGGGCTGGGCTATTACGGAAAAAGAGATGCGTACTGATATGGAATTAATTAAGGATGTTGGTGCGAATACTATCCGTTTAGCGCATTACCAACATGCCCAGGAATTCTATGATTTGTGTGACAAAGAAGGAATGGTCGTTTGGGCCGAGATTCCTTTCATTTCCATGTATATGGATAATGAAAAGGCTGATACCCATCTCAAAGAACAGATGAAGGAATTAGTCTATCAGAATTATCATCATCCCAGTATCTGCTTCTGGGGTATCGCCAATGAGATTACCATCGGTGAAGCCAGTGCACATCTAGGTAATGAATTACAGGTTCTAAATGATTTAGTGAAGGAAATCGATAAGACCCGTTTAACAACCATCGCTCAAGTCAGCCCCTTAGATATGGATAGTGATTATAATCGCATCACTGATATTGTCGCTTATAATCACTACTTTGGCTGGTATGGTGGTCAGCTTGAAGACAATGGTAACTGGTTAGATGAATTCCATCAGAAATATCCTAATATTCCTTTAGGCTTATCGGAATATGGTGCTGAAGGTAATGTCAATTTCCATACTGAAGAGCCCCAGAATCATGACTATACCGAAGAATATCATTGCGTATATCATGAAGGTTTATTAGCTACATTCGAAAGTAGGCCCTACCTCTGGGCAACCTATTTATGGAATATGTTTGAATTCGCTTCAGCGATGCGTGATGAAGGCGATGTCAAGGGTAAGAACAATAAAGGTCTAGTAAACTTTGATCGTACGATTAAAAAGGATGCCTATTATCTATATAAAGCTTATTGGAGTAAGGAGCATTTCCTTTATCTCTGCGGTAAGCGTTACGCTAAACGCCTAGAGAATACCAATATCAAGGTCTATGGTAATGGTTTTGATACCGTTAGCTTATATTTGAATGGTGAACTGGTTGCCGAAGAAAGGGGTAAGCATGTCTTCAACTTCAATATCAATTTACATGAAGGCATCAATGTCATTGAAGCTAAAGCGAATGGTTTCAGCGATAAGATGGAAATTGAAAGAGTCAATGAACCTGAAGATAGCTATCGCTATAAGGGTAGTGCCAATATGCGCTCCTGGTTTGAAAGTGGTGCTTTAGTGATCAATGAAGGTTATTATTCAATTAATGATACCTTAGGTGATTTGATGCAAAGCGCTGAAGCTAAGTTAGCATTTGGCAAATTTATGCAAGAGATGAGTCAGGGTAGTGAGAATGAGATGGCGGCAGCGATGGGGGATGAAGCCATTTTAAAGATGATGTCAACCTCTAAGGTTTGCGACTTAATAAATCTTGCTGGTAAGCGTTTCCCCGAAGATGCAATCCTTGCCATCAATGAAATCTTAAACAAGATTCCAAAGGCTTAAGTAATTGCTCCTCCTAGCGAGGAGCTTTTGGCTAATTCTCACCCATAATTCCGTTTTACTTTGAGAAAATGGAATGAGCTTATTTTATCGAACTAAGTTCCGTTTCTGGTATCAG
>Ga0065711_1013214_pt1 | contig 10643 bp, 8 predicted proteins | sample Hoacrofraction12_FD_59098 | JGI IMG/M metagenome (GOLD analysis project Ga0065711, IMG submission 59098) | Hoatzin crop microbial communities from Cojedes, Venezuela - Epithelial fraction 12 v2 (version 2) | ecosystem: Host-associated > Birds > Digestive system > Esophagus > Crop | place...
GAGGAGGGTTCAACCAGACCTGCTCGCTGGGTCAGGGACTGCTTTTTGGGTCCATCAGTGTGATTTTTAGAAGACAAATACAGACACAAACTCGCGTAGGTCTGATGGAGAAGTTTTCCCTGTTTAAGCAACAGAAAGGCTAGATTTGCTGAGAAAAATCAAGGCTTTAAAGCTCAGTAAATAGCAGAGAAGGACACCGTGACCCTGGAAAAATAGCACGTTTGGGCAGGAAAGGGGATGAGGACAGGCACCGCTGCCACGTCCAGGAGGTCTCCCTGTTGGGTGGCGAGCAAGGTCAGCCCAGTGAGCGCAATGCAAGATTTTACCATCCCAACAACCCACAACCTCCACAAACGAGCTCCAGAGCCGAATCCCTGAACACAGACCACAGGAAGCTTTCCAACGAAGCTGGTCTGCTGGGGAGCAATTAGAGCATAAGGACACGGAGGAGAAATTAAATAAATTCCTTGGTCGCCTTCACCGCAGCAGGCACGGGAGGGATGGCTGTCCCAGACTCGTCCCTTCTGCATGTCGAAGGGGGATCATCGCTAGCAGGATCAGAGCGGGAAGCAAAGAATTAAATGACAAGCCCTGGGACGGGTGGTGACGTTGAGAAGGTGACCTCCAGCCGCAGGTTGTGGAGGAGCCTCCGGATTATTTCAACAAAAACTTCTCAGCTCCTCCCTGAAACCACTGCTGGACCGAACGCTGAGCGCGACAGCCAACGCTGTATCCGTCCGAAGAAAGCAAGGATGGCAGACCAAGCANGCGTCCTTGCAAAACCCAGCAATTNAGCTGAGACTNGATGAGTAACCCTCCAGCNGCTTTTCTATACCTAATCCACCCACTGCTAAGACGTCCACAAAAGGCTTTTAAAAAGAAAAAAAACAACTCCATTATTATCGCATAGAGCAATCTATGCACATAATATTTCCCAAAAGCTTCTGTGCCTTCAGTCGAAAATTTCTAGGTTTGACAAAGATTGAATATTACTGTCTAGATGAGCATGATACAATAGGAGTAAAACCAGACATCTTTATTCCCTGGGAAAAAAGTCAAAACATGTAAATTCTCTTTTATAAGAAATTCTAAGACTTTGAAATCTGCAGCAAAACCCGAGGCAGAACTCTGAAGCTGAATTTCCTTCACATCGCAGAATATTCCCACGAACGGTCTTTTGACCTCATCGAATGTTTTCAATTTTGATTCCAGTGGGTTTTCTTAGTACATAAAACAAGACAAAAAGACAAGGCTGGACAATAATTTTCCAGCCTATGCAAGTGGTACCCATTGGCAAGGCTCTGCAAAAGCTCCAGAGGAAGCGACCTGGGTCAGGTATTTTGATTTCACTGGAACCGGTGATGGCAAAGCCTTCCATCACAAACCTGCTGCCCAGTGCTTCCCAGTCCTCAAAGAGGAGAAACAGAGGAGCCCCCTCCATGAACTTCAACAGGCACCACCATGCGAAGGTAGGAGACGAGACCCCTCTGTCCGCAAGGCATCATTAACCTCCTTGTCACCAGGTATCATTAAAAATAAGAGTTTAAAAGGGAAGCCAAAGGATGGAGGACTTCTGTGAGCAACGCCAACTTGTATAGCTCTGCGGCAGAATAAAACAAGCCCTTGTGCTTCAGGGTCAGAAAGCAGCTTCTCCAAGGGCGATGTCACTCTGCAGTCACGCTCTGGAAAGCTTCTTGGACCTTCCCCAGACTCCCATTTTTCAGAAAGAGGACAGGGGACGAGCTGGCCCACTGATCCTACAAGTCCCACGCTCGTACTAAAGCTGGGAGAACTAAAAAATAAAGTGACAAAACCCTCGTGTTCCTGCGACAGGGTCACTGGAAGCGTGGCACCGGCTTGTCCCTTTTAATGAGTGTTAATGCTCTCCTTCCGTTTCGGCGGCCGTGGGATGCCAACACATTTATCTGTTTTATGACTCTCGGTTCAATTTCAAGAGACATTTCTTTGGACATCGAACATTGTAATTTGCACTAGCTCCCCATTGCGAACAGCTGAAGTTTGAAAAATCACCGAGTGAGTGATCAAACACATTATAAAAATAGTCAGGCAAATGCACCACTATCTTCTCCTCAAGAGCCATTTATAGGGGCCAATCCAAAAGCCATTGAAGTCAATGGAAAGGCTCCTGCAGAATTCAATGGGGTTTTGATCGAGTCCTTATTGTGCTATCCATAAGAAATAGGTCAGATATTTATATATATAGTCTTGAAATGTTGCGTGCCACCACGCTGGCAGCTTGCCTTTTTGAGTCACAGCGTAACTTTTTGCCGTACCTGCTGCACACTTGAGTATTTTGCAAGTCCGTCTTTCTAACGTCGCCCACTTTGGCATCGCAGCCGTACTCGCTTTCACCTCGGCTCGTCCCTTCTGCCGCACGAAACCCACGCCAGCACGGTCCTCCTCTGACCTGCGAACGGTTTCGTGTCCAGTTTGCCCAAGGGTAGCTCAAACCTGCAGCAGAAAACTGCTCCTGGCATCTCCCCAGAGGAATAATAGAGGATGTGTAGCTCAGCAAGAGCCTGTGCCTTTTCACAAGAGCCAATTATTAAACTGTTATTATTAAACACACCTAAACGAGGGCAAACACTCTCGTGAGCACCAACCCCTTGGTTCAAGCAGGGCTTGTTCCAGCTCAGTCTTAAACCTGTTCCAAATCAAGTAGAGCCGAAGCGGAGCCGTTGACCCTTGCATGTTTTCCAGCTCAGATACACCAGGTTAAATTCATATTGAACAGTACGGGGAGACAAGTCTTGCGCTGTTGGCAACACCTTCGTCACACACACCTTGAGAGCCCGACTGCAAATTAACGACCTCATTTCGCATGCGGTACGTGCGATTTTGCGATAACATGGGAGGGGGCTTAGAGCGGGTTCGGTGAACGTCACTTCAACTGAACAGCCAGGCTTCCAGCGAAACAACTGCTACTCGCTGACACAGTTAGCTCCTTCAGTTCCAGCTTCAGTTTAGATGAGGCTTTGGAGTCAATATTTTCTGGGGCAACAAACCTTACCCTTATTCATATGATGCACCGACCGTTTTTCGAGCGCTGTGAAATAAATAAAAGCAAGCCTCAGCCCTTTATTATTCATAACCTTAAATTTATACAAGTGAATCATCCCACTGAAAGTGCTAATACTTCTCCGATACTCCAAGTGAAATACATGTCTGTTTACCAATTAGTAGGACTGCAGTAGGTTTATTCGGTGTAGTTCCACGTTAATTATTTAGAACGCTTTGCAGTACACTAGTAAATGTGCAGTAGCATCTCCTCAAAGAGTAATGAGACCTTAGTCCTGCAGAAACTCCCTGCAGCATCTGTTCTGAAAACTTCACTGAAGCGGGAGAAGAAATGGATGTTTTTGCATCTGCGGCGTGAGTAGCAAACTTCTGCCGAGTCGAATTTAGCCTTTGTACATTTCGGTCCTTTCAGGAAAAAATCAATGCCGAGAAATAGCTATACACAGGTTTTCACCAGGCCTTTTATAAGCAAGACACTTTGGGAATGTGTGTCACTGTAATGACTCGTCATTTTAAGCAGCCGAGGACCGGGGAGCTGGGCGGGCGGCTCCGAGGTACACTAATGGAGCTTAAGGTAGGTGTTCTTGTAGGATCAATCTGACTGCAGATAAGTCTTGCTTCTTGGCGTGGATTTGATGAATGCTGGGCATGGCTTAAAGATGAGATAATCTGCTCAATTTATTCTTATTATTTATTTGCTATCCTTGTGACAAAATGAATTATGATTCTGCACTGAGCCAGAAGCAGGGATAAAGTTACCATTGGGGAAGAATATGTCATTGTAATAGCATCTTTTTTTTTTTTTTTCCTCCTTCCCCTGAATGAAATCAGTATACTGAAAAAATGCTTCGNNCATAACCTGAAGGAATCATTTCCAGACAGCAGAGGGGTAAACNGAGCCTTTTTGCTTCACTGTACAAACACAATTACTACAACAGCGGNTTAATACAATTGTTTATACAGATGCCTAGTGTTGTCAACAGCCAGAAAAATCCCTGTCTTTCCAGGACGCAACGCAGGGCTTGGCAATCCTGCGTTGGACAAGGGCTGAGCCACCCGCCCCGGGCGATGGGAAGCAGAGGGGTGGACAACGGGGTGACCTGAGGGGACCATGCTGACGCTCCCCGCTCGCCCCAGCCCAGCACAAACCTCTCCTTCACCACCCGAGGTCTGCGGTAACCTTGGGAAGAGCCTCCTGTGACCCAGGTCGCGCTTGCCCGCATTGCCGGCCAAGCCTGACGTGCAATCTGCGGCGGGTCTACCTGCCTTCCCGAGACGCGCCAGCCGTTTCTCCTCAGCAGGTCACTAGCTCCACAAGACCGTTTTCAGGGACGGAAACAAGCACTGAGCAAACAACCCACGGTTCGGCTCCTAAGGCACCACCGAAAAAAAGACAAAATCATGCTTTCTTTACTCCACATGAAATATCACATCAGCTGCTTCAGCATCTCACCGGGAAGATCCACAGACACCTCCGCACCAAGGTTTCACCCACCATGGGACAACCCGTATGGACACACACCTCCACCATCAGCAGACGATGCCTCAACCCCTTGCGCGTGAAGCAAGACGGTCACCTTGTCGGTATTTAACCAGCAGCCAGGACAGTTTGAGTACACGGTAGCTGTGGAGTCTCCTTTTCTGGAGATATTCAAGACCTGCCTGGACAAGGTCCTCTGCAGCCTACTGTAGGTGACCCTGCTTCGGCAGGAGGGTTGGACTAGATGACCCACAGAGGTCCCTTCCAACCCCTACCATTCTGTGATTTTGTGGTTCTGTGATTTGCATCCCTTCACTAGATACCTGATGGGGGCTAAAAGGGCGTGTGAGCACCCTTAAAACTCAGAACTAATCCAAATTTGCTAGAGCCTTCTAGGGTATTTTCTTTAAGTAAACTACACCACAGACTTCTTTGCAGTTTTGCCTACTTACTTTATTGATAATGTAACAGGTAAAATGGTTATTTGAACTTTCAATTTCTCAACATATTTTGAGTGATAACAAAGACATAAGGTCTGTATATGATACATAACTTCTACATAAAAAAAATATGCAATTGAAAAAAGTACTTCAAAATAGAACCAAAACCAGGGTAGACTTCTGAGCTTTCTTATCATGACAGAAGGAGTTTTCTTTCTTGAATGAAACTATTTTTCTTGGGTCGCGAAACTACTGATTTATTATTTTTTCTATTTTTTTTCTCTCTCTGTTGCTGTTGTTTGTAGAAACAGAAAAAGCTTACAATAAAAAAATCCAACTTTTTACTGTAGTATTCCAGTTCGGGAAAATAGTTTGAAAACCCAAACATCTACCTTGCTGTCTATAAATAATGTTCTGCTTTTTTTTTCTGCTTTGCCTACCTCTGCTGTGTGAGAGGAAGGGAAGATGCATTCTCTTCTGTTTATTCCCATAAATATCATGCAGGTGCTATTGTTACAGCAAAGCAGGTATTCTAAGCCAGAAATGAATACTTACATACCATAATTCCCGGAGTTATAAACAAATCTTCATGTGTGCAACACAGATAATAGTCACCTATTGTGATTTATTTTTTCTTAGACTTTTCTTAGGCTCTTCTAAATTAAATAAGAACACTGAGGCATGCATGAGTTTTCAATTCTTACCTTCATATATAAATCTTTTTGGTACAGTTTTTCCCCCTTTTGCTTGTAGGTAGGACCACTAGATATGTCTTCCTCTGGATACTTTCCCTCCCCTCCCTCCTCAAAGTTTCAGAGACACAAAGTTTTTAGAGTCACTCTATTAATCTTATATAAATGATTAACTCTGGAATAATCAATACCGTCACAGCCTCGGGTTTATTTTTTCCATATAAACTGATTCAGTATATCATCCATCTCTCTCCCACAAGCAGGGATCTTCTAATGTGAGTCTAAACTATGTTTACCATCTACATTTCAATTGCCTGAAAATTTTACCTTTTTTCAAAAAGTCTTCAGAAACCTGATGCTTTCCAGCTTGGCACAGAAGCTTCTTCTTTGACTCTTGTCTCATTCAAGGAACTGAAATCACCTGAAGTCCATCACTGTTTCATTTCAATAGTCTCCATATGTTGTTCACCTCCTCTAGATCTCTACCTGATATCTCAGCAGTTCTGCCACAGAGATCTGGCTAGCTCTCCTGTTACAGTCTGTCTTCTTTCTCTTAAGTGTCTGTTAATGTTGAAACAACATTTAATAATCTGAGTTCAAAATTGCAAAAAGTGCAAGCTAATGTGTACAGCAAATCAATTTCTATGATCAGGGGCAAAAAGTTATATATTGTATCACACACACATACTCTTTGATTTATCAGCACTGATAACTGAACAGTGTTCACAGTGTGGCCTGCCTGGAGACCAAGCCCTGGGGGGGTTCAAAAGGATATGTAGAGAGGCACCTTGGTTTTTTCTGTTTTCCCCATGCCTTCCCAAGTTGACAGGCTCTTTGTATCTTCTGCAGATTAATAACATAGGCTCATAGATAATTCTTTGCGTATAAAGTGGGGAAGGTCAGCTTTACAGTGCTCATGAATTTGTTAAATTAAATCGTAAGGTATGTGTTTAGAATATCTGATCTCTATAACAGAAGAACTAAATACATACAGGTCATACAGATAGGTAGCTTGATAGAGATCAATGTATTTCAGGCTAGAAAAGAAAATATTTTTTGCTTAAAAATAAATTAAATTTCTCTTTCTTGTCTGTGATTACTTCAGGATGAGGTTAGCAAGGCATTGCCAAGCTTCACTAGCTAGATTCAGCAGTCTGAAATTACATATGTTTGTTTTACAGCCTGTTGTGTGGACCAGCTAGAAAACCTTTTAAATCATACGTAGGCTTTTCAGCTAATTGGAAAGAAAAAAAAATGCTATGCACTGACAAGTTTTAGAGATAGTCAAGGTAACATTTTATTCTATTCTCAGCTGAAGTTTAGGAACAAGATGCTATTTACAAATGGGTATGATTCAAAATCTACAGAAACAACAGAATATTATTGTAATGAGGTTTATGTATTGTTTTTACAGATGTCTATACAGCAAAATCTTAATATATTTGTATCTTCCTTCCCAGAGGAATAAAGAGAGACACGATCATCTCAATGATAGCTACTAACATCCATCCTGGAGTTAGCAATACATTGACCATAGAAAAAAGACACTGTGAAGACTGAGAACAATGTCCCCTACTGCTAAATGCACTGGCAAAAATAATCTAAACACACATCTTGGGTCTACAGATTTGTTTTGACAATTCCTTATTCTTCCCCCTGCATCTTTATTCCCTGTACTCCATAGGAACAAAAGGTTCTGGAAAGCTTCTGTAGGCATAGAAAGTTCTTTATTGTTCGTTTCAACAAAGTTATATTTGCAGGCAATAAGGATTCAACATCAATATGAGGCACAGGCTAATGAAAGCTGTCAGTGTATACGGCTCTCTAGCTGTCTCGTTGAAGAAGTATTTCTGGTGGTCAAAATTAGTCAAAGATTTTCCTTGAAAAGGAGTTAATAAGGAGAACCCTTCAACTGAGGGGATTCAAGTGGATTTTGTAATAAGCCCTAAATGATGATGGTCCACAAGCTCTTCTTATGAGCAGGATCTAAGAGCAGGTCAAGAAGGAAGAAGTTCATCAATATTTGAGAAGAGCATTCATTACTACACCAAGGGGGTCTGATATCAGTCAGTGTGCCTGCATTACCAGTTGATATAATTTTTCAAATTCTTTTTACTAAAATAGGCACTTGGAAACTGCGAACAATGATCTATGGCATCTCTTACAGAGAGAGGTTTTTATTCACTCAAAGAATTGTTGTATGCACTCTTTCCTTACTCATGTCCTCAGAAGTAAGAGAATGAAGAGATAGTCCCTTGAACCTCAGCACGAAGTACACTTTTATAGTTGATTTTGTCTTTTTCTTCTTTTCATATTTGTGTTATGCGCTACTATTAATGTTTCCCTGGTACCTAACCAGCCTCTATTTCTTTTTCTTGATATAAGTAAATGTTCAGTGAACGCACAGGAGTCATTACAGAAAAAAAATTGATTAAAAAACTCTGCCAGAACCCTTCTACCTGGTTTTAAACACGCTTTAAGAATTAGCATATATTCTGCAGTAATTTTCTAGGCCTTGGCCCTTGGATTATTGTTTTCTGGAATTACTGAACTGAAAATGCTCACATCATGGTATCTTTGCTAAGTTTGTTGCTTTTAATTATTTCTTTACCATAAGGATGTTTCTAGTGCGTGTTACAGTATGGAATACCTTCATCATTATCCTTTTTCTGAAGGAACATATTTGGCATTCTACTCAAAGGAGCACAGTTTCTTTTCTTGTGTTAGCAGTTTTGTTGCTACTCTATTCATTTCCTTGTTAACATTTAACATTAAGCACCTATCTGAGGAATATAAATTAGTCAGATATCTTCTAGAACCAGAAGACAAAAATAAGAATTTCCACAAGAGGAATCAGAGAAGGTACAGTTTCTAGAGATGGCTAACAAGATGATCTCACTATGACTAGCTTTCGAAGTTATAATGTGTATGTACCGTTCTTCCCCAATAAATAATCTATTGTGACAGATAAAAAAAAAATCAAGTGTAATTTCTAATTTCTTGATAAAAGCATGCTTCGTAAAAACTGTACTTTTCTAATTGAAATCCCTGGTGAAACATAACTTCTGATTTAAAAGTTTAATGCCAAGTCATGCCAACTGTTGAACTGTGCAAGGCTGAAAAGCTGAAGTATTTTTTGAGAAAACAACAAGAAGACTTGGCGTAGAATCCAGTAAATGATGACTTTCCTCTCTTAATTTCAACATTTCAAAAGCTGGAAAATAACTAAAAGTGGAACAGGAACTGTAATATATAATGGAAAGTATTAAACAAATGACATGGGACTGTCCAGTGTTCAGCCTGATGTCTCTGAATCCTTCACAAATATTTTTATTTGAAAACCAATACTGTCATAATCCAGCTCATTTTAGTCTAAGAGAAGTCTTTAACAGGCTTCAGTCTGCAGAGGATTTGGCTGCAGATCTACTGTCAAAGTCATGTTAACTATCAGTTTTCTATGAGAAGAAAAGAAAGGGGATATAAAGGAAGACTGTGATAGTGTAGATCAATTCAAAGGAAATGTTCAGTGTAGCAGCATCAGCATGGAAATATTTTCAACAGATGTTGACAAATTCGTCCTCTAAGTAATACTCAGTGACAGAGTAAACTAGAAAGTCTCTTTTATTCTTCCACACTCTTATGCTGTCTTCACAACTGCAGTATCTTACATCTTCCAGTGATGTGAAAATCCATATGACTGATTGCTCTTCTTTCTACTTCAGTTCTTCTTTCCTTCCATCCTTGGTGATGCTGTAGTATTTAAATTTCTGGCATGTGTTTTGAATGTGTTAATATCTGTGCTGTTATTGTCTGTTACTATTCTATATTAATATAAGTGAAAACAAAGTAGGTGTTATTATTATGAGCTAATATAACAGAAAGAAAAGTTGTAAAAATTAGGTATCTTTTGTAAACACAGACACAGAAGTAAGTAGGGACTCAGGACAAGAAAGAAATACATTGCTTTCAGGGCACAAGAGACTAAAGAGCAGATTCAGAACACAGCAGTGAATAACATGAAAATAAATGAAAGACAAATTATGGGCACGATAACACAAAACATGATTTTTAAGGTTTCCTCCAGACTTGTATTGTTGCAGTATCTGTATTTTAATGGCAAGGAGAACAACAGTACCTGAAAATAGAAGAGGTTCTAGAAGAACTCTCAGAAGTTCACGTTTGACTGTTCAGGACACTGGTTGAGAGAGTCACTTGGGCAAGAGTCCCGAAGGGCAAAGCGGTCGAGGAAGGATGGACATTCTTCAAGAAGGAAGTCTTAAAGACACAGGAGCAGGCTGTCCCCATGTGCTGCAAGACGTACCGGCGGGGAAGACGACGGGCCTGGCTGAACAGGGAGCTCTTGCTGGGACACAGGAAAAGAAGGAGGGTCTACCACCTATGGAAGAAAGGGAAGGAGACTCAAGAGGAACACAGGGGTCTTGTTAGGTGATGCTGAGAGGAAATTAGAAAGGCAAAAGCCCAGCTAGAACTCAGGCTGAACACTGTTGTCAGGGACAACAAAAAATGTTTTTACAAATATATCAACAACAAAAAGGCGGCCAAGGAGAGTCTCCATCTCTTATTGGATGTGAGGGGGAATATTGGCACCAAGGATGAGGAAAAGGCTGAAGTACTTAATGCTTTCTTCGCATCAGCCTTTCATAATCAAGACTAGTTATTCCCAGGGTAGTCAGCCCCCACTGCTGGAAGATAGGGAAGGAGAGAAGAACAAATCTCCCATAATCCAGGAGGAAGCAGTTAATGACAAGCTACACCACCTAAACACTCACAAGTCTGTGTGGCTGGATGGGATCCACGCAAGAGTACTGAGGGAACTGGTAGAGGAGCTGGCCAAGACACTCTCCATCATCTATCAGCAGTTCTGGGGAACAGGAGAGGTCCCAGATGACTGGAGGATCGCCAGTGTAACACCCATTTACAAGAAGGCTGGAAGGAGGATCCCGGGAACTACAGGCCTGTCAGCCTGACCTC
>Ga0065711_1050816_pt1 | contig 10643 bp, 3 predicted proteins | sample Hoacrofraction12_FD_59098 | JGI IMG/M metagenome (GOLD analysis project Ga0065711, IMG submission 59098) | Hoatzin crop microbial communities from Cojedes, Venezuela - Epithelial fraction 12 v2 (version 2) | ecosystem: Host-associated > Birds > Digestive system > Esophagus > Crop | place...
TCTTTTTTTTTTTTTTTTTAATTTATTGCTTCCTGCATGGTCACTTGAAAAAAAAAACAACCCAAAACTCAGCTGTATATCATTGTTCTGTAGACTTCAGAGAAAGGAAAAGAAACCTCCTGGTTTGCGATCAACATTCACCACAGGTAATAAGCACTGATTTACTTGCCTCTGATTTCCAGTTCTGAGATATTCACAAAAAGCCACTTGCATTTCAACAGTATAGACAACAGCGCTCCTAAACTCTCAATAAAGCTCATGAATCAATATAGAAAAATTCAGCAAAAAAACAAATAGCTTTGCAGGAAATTTTATGGTAGGTGAGAAACATTTATTAACTCACAGAGATGTTGCAATCTTAACCTGACATGAGGCTGAAACAGTTGCAGTTTGAGATAGCTTTTGTTCATACAACAGGTGCCACAGTTAAACCATTTTTTCCATTTTGAGGGACTCCAAGAGCTTCCTCAGAGACCCATCAGCGCTAAAAGGGGTTGTTCTTAACCAATGAGAGGCACTTTTTAATGTGCCTACAGTGTAACTGCAAAAGAAAGTCTGGCTTCAAGTCGGGGACAGTCTGGTCCAGCCAGGAACGGTTAACTGGAAGTAGGAGTACCTCTGTCCTCCCCAGGACAGTTCTATAAGGAATCAAGAAATATTAACCTAAATATTAGATGTCCATTATCTGGATCGGAGTATAACCAAAACCACAAGTCTCTGCCTTTAACATATCTTTGGTTATCTGCAATTGTCCTCTGTACAGCCCTCCACAACACGTGAAATCCTGCTGTTGCTGACACCCAAGGAAAGACCTACCACTGCTTTCACCAGGCTAGGATTTTATTCTTTTTATGTAGCCAGGAGATCAAAGTGAGTTGCACATGTGGTTCGTGGATTCCTCTGAGAGCAGAAAAAGAAATCCAAGTGACCCTCAAACAAAGGATGGAAAAGAAATTAATGGGGAAATCATGATATAATTTTAGTCTGAATCCACCCTAAGACAGCTGGAGAAAGAATGGCCTCAAGTTGCGACAGGGGAGGGTTAGATTGGATATTAGGAAAAACTTCTTTACTGAAAGAGTTGTAAAGCATTGGAACAGGCTGCCCAGTGAAGTGGTTGAGGCACCATCCCTGGAGGTATTTAAAAGACCTATAGATACGGAGATTAGGGACAGGTTTTATCAGGCATGGCGGTGATGGGTTGACAGTTGGACTTCATGACTTTAGAGTTCTTTTCCAACCTTAATGATTCTATGATTCCATGATATATTCCTACCCCATTATAAAGCCTAAACTTACAAAAAAAAGTATTTTTAACTATCACATTAAATTTTACAAATCTAGAAGAACCCTGAAACGAATGTTTCTTCTCCAGTTCTGTCAATCAACCAGAGATATGCAGGCAAAAAATCTACTGCTGAGTAGTTCTATTTTCCATTGACCCATTGCCATTCTTCTCTTTGGAATTCCCTATTAAAGCACCAAAAACCTTCACTGATAAAGAAAAAAAGTTCTACTCTTTCTTGAAGCTGATACCTGCAAAGTTATATGCTCTTGTGTGTCTGCAACCTCAAAAAAAAGGAAAAAAAAAAAGGTAAAAAAAAAGAAAAAAAAAAAGGAAAAAAAAAAACAGGATAATAAAAAAAAGAGCTTTGCTCCCAAACCCAGCAATACTTAATGCAGGGACCAGCACATTATACAGCCACATCTACCACTTCATGGTAAGGCAAAACTAATTCTCACACTTGCTACCCATTATTGATGGGAAGGTCTTCTGTAGAAATTACTCTGAACAAAAAATGAAGCTTCCAGAAAACTGAAGATACCCTTGTGCAACCAAGGCCATACACAGGTCTTTTCACAAATACCCAAACTCCCTTTCTACATAAGATTCAGGAACACTCAGGGACCAGAAAATAGATTAGATGTTCAAATAATTTATTTCAAGTAACATAATTTTTTAATATATTGCCTGAATAAATACCTCCGTCTATATCACACCATCAAAGAACACCAAATATGAAAAATGCGGCTTTCTGACCAAGCCATGTTATCACTTTAAGATTAATAGTTTTCTTTAATATAATAAATATTTCAGAACATAGAACTTGTGTAATAACCAGCTCTTTAAAGACTGGGGCTTTTTCAATCTACTGAATGTCAAACAGGGACATTTATAATGAAGTACAAAATTCCACTAAGTTCTTTACGAAGGAGAGGTTAAATTGACTTCCAGGGTCTGGTCAGCCATATATATGTTTCTCTATGCAAGAGTTCTTCACCTTGCTAAAACATTTGATAGCATGGTTGTGGTCATCCACAAATGAGTAACTCAGAGTGGCAAACTAATTTATCAAAGTAACTCAAGTTACAACACAAACATACACCAAGGCTGACGGTACGCCTTGTTGTTTCAGCTACCAACACTGACATACAACACTTTTTTTCTCCTTTTCCTTTTCTAATCACCAAGAATATATTTTCGAAAATTTATTAAGTAAAAAGTTAGGGAGATGACAAATCTTCCATTAAATCAACTCCTGTACACCACTCAACACTTCACATCTCTGTCCCTGCACCGTGCCAAGGAGCAGTTTAGGCCTCCTAATTCAGTCATTATGAGGCACTTCATTACACACCTTTTTTGATATGGAGTTTCCATTAAGCAAATACTTCTCACTTAGATGTTTCTTTCTTTGTCTTGTATTTTCCTAGCTAGGGATTAGCAACTTCTAAAGGGACTGCAGTAAGAAAACCATATAAAAATGTGGCTTAGCATGATGTCCTTGACTAGGCTCTGTAAAAAGAGGAAATTAAGAATGAGAGTCACAGCTTGCTACTCTATATTCAATTAGTCCTGGCTTCTTTGTGGCTGTGGTTCATGTAGGATGTACAGTTATCTAATACAGCCTGATTCTGGCAGCAGAACAATTAGAATGCAAAGCATAACTTAAAACAGGCTCTGACAATATTTTTTCCCTTTGGTTGTGACATCTTCAGCAGACTTAAAACAGCAGTTATCAGATCGTGTCCTATGCTGAAACTCCAAACTCATATTCTGAAACTGAATGCAGCTTTTAAAATACTTAACGATGCAAAAATTGAATACGATACGAATGAAGAAAGCAAATGGAGATGGGCTTTGATGCCTACACACGCACATATGTGCAAAATCTCAGAGAAAAAAAAATGCTTTATTTAAGCACAGCATCCTAAACCTGACCTCTGTTCTGCAGTGAGCTCAAAGCAGGCTCTTACGTCAACTAATAGGTCAATAATGTGCTCAAGGTGCACAACACTCAAGCACACCACCAACAATAATAAATGTTGCACATCTCCCCTCGTTTTGCATGACTTGCTTTTAGCAAAGATTATAAGAATCTGGGCGGGTTTTCCTACCTAACGATAATCATTGCCCTTTCTCCCCAACTGGTCTGCAGAGCTTCCTGATGAGGTGGCCTTGCTGCAGAGTATAGCACAAAGCCACATCACACAGAGATTAAAATACCTCTCTTCCTACACGTTTCCACCCTGGGGCTATTTTTTCCTGCAAACACACATTTTTAAGCAGCCTTCTGTTTCACTGATGATAGCTCAGGTACTTCAACGGCAGCCTGAATGGCAACGCGAAGGAAACGCAATACCCGAACAACTTCCACCTCCGAAGTCCATAAATTGCCTCCTGCCAGAGCGAGGTAAGTAGGCTGGAAAATATCACTCTGGTTTTGCCTTATTATATTCTTTTCCTGCTATTGGCCACTGTCAGAGACAGAGTGCTGTCCTAGGCTGATGTTTGTCTGGATCTGGGACATTTTTAAAGGTGTGTGCTCTGCTCCTGTGCTCTCATCCACCTGTCTACTGCACAGGGAAAAGAGCTCAAATCCTGCCCCCTGGTATAAGGAGTATCCTTCTGTCTCTCCGTTCTTAACTTGTAGAGTTGCCAGCAGTTGTATTCTTCCTTCTAGATTCTGTTTCTGTTATAATTCATTATCTCTCCATGTTATTTTCAATAAAAAACAACAAAACTGTACTTAAAAGAGAACATCAAGTTGGGCTGTTGGATACCATCCAACAATCAGAAAGGAGCATGGAGTCTTTACCCATTTCAAAACCAGCTGGTTAACAAGCCACATTGAAAAGCCAGCCAACCACTTTCAGAAGTGACATACTTACCCTTTAGTTTGAGGTCCACATTATGTCGCAGCCAAGGATAAACACCATAGTTTGACATGTCTTCAGGAATAGGGTGATTATGTATCCAGCCATCACATGCAAATCGATAAAAATTCTCACATGGGTCTACAGATTGATTTATCTTGCTTAATATCGCAGCAGCTGTAAAAAACACACCACATAGATTTTCTGGAACACCTTTTCCTAAACAGAGAATTACATGAGGCCACAGCCCAGAAATGACAATTAACATTTACCAGTCTCTGCAACGTGATGCTGACCTCACTTGCAAGGTAAGTCTTGCTGCCCCAATCTCTGCCATTTTTTAAAGAGCAGCAAGAACATCGCCCAACCTCTCTAGCATCTAGCAGTGCCTACATGAGAAGCCAAAAAAAGACAAAATATCTGCAGTGAATGTTCTTGAGAGCTGTACAGCAAGGACCACTGAACCTAGCACTACAGGAACGTGAACTGTTGGAACCAGACACCTGAAGACAGAGTTTCCACTATTGGCATGATGGAATTAATTGCCTCAGGAATTTAGCAGCAATACATATCAAACAGATTGTAATTAGCATTCCAGAAATTATGCACTGTTTACCTTCAGCTGAATAGCTGCACAAGAAAACAAATCAAGTTCTGATCTACCATTGGAAAAGATAACTAGTATTTTCAGTTCCGTCATGTGGCTGCAGCCCCGCCAGCTATTGCAGGTGAGACTGGTAAGAGAGAGATCAGTCTGACAAGCCAGAGACTTTATAACTCTTGAGTATCTATTCAAATGGTCATGCATTATTGTGGCATAAATCTACATGGGTCGAGTAACATGGAATATGTGGATACTGGACATTTTTGGCTAAACAACGATGTGTTTTGAGGCTTATCCAAATAACTGATTAAAAATCCTAGCAGGAAATCTGATAACTTCTACAGACTTCATGGTGCTATCTCTAGCATCCAGTAACTATTCTTCATCCACTTAGAGTGACCCTTCCTATGATATTTCTATGTATCAGCTGTATTCTCTCTCTCACATTAGCAACTTTCTAACTGACCACACTGAAGACATTTTGGTCCTTGGCAATTTTCTATCACTCCTGAAATGCTGTTCGGCAAGGCAGGGCTCAGGTCTTGAGACACTATGCAGTCACTATGCAGTCCACTGAGCTAAAACAGTCAGGTTGTGCAGGTGTCCAAATCTGCCTTGGTGCAAAATCCCAGCTTCTGCTGAGCTTAGAAAAAAATCCATGTTATTTCATGTGCACATGAGAAGAAGAAAGAAAATTCAGATTCAGACTTCTTAAGTGACATTTTTTTTGCTCTGAAGCTCGAGACAAAGCCCACACACTTCTTTTTGTTGGGGTTTTAGGGGTGGTGGTGTGTTGATTAGTCTCCCACTTTACTTAGATATTTGCACTCATCCAAGAATCAGCTCTGGAGGGTGGTGCCCAGGGCAGCCAAGAGCACTGTCAGTGCAGCGCAGAGCGGAAGCAGAATGACAAGAAAAGTCCTGGTCATATTGAGATCTACAAACTTTTCAATTTATGGAGCCCCACAGAACTTTTCAGGATTTCAAACACATACCAAGCACCTCACTTTATCGCTTAATACTGTTCAGAATGGAAATAAATACTGTTATAAGTTCATACAGCATGCACCCTGTTTCCAGTAAAACACCTCTAGAGGCAGATTTCTAGATATGGTAACTATTGTTGGATCTGTGGTCTCGTTACACTCGATGGTGAAACTCTCCTTCATTCAGCGTGAGCAAAACTCTGTCAGAACTGACCAGTGCAAAATGGGTCTCTCTCAGGTCCTACCAAGCCCATTTCCTTTAGTTTGCATTTCATACTAATGGATGTCCCAGCTCTATAAGGGTTGCCACATGTATTTCTGCATGGGGAAAAGAACCTGCCACTATGGAAGTAGCTGCAGATTTTGAGTTGTAGTCACCACATTACAAGTTGTGCAAGTGCGTGCAAGATCTGGCCCTACAGCATCTCTGTGTTCAACAATTCACTTGCTAGTTTTCTGACTACTGGGAAGGAAACAACAAAGTACACCTGGAGGTCAAGTCACCCACCATTTTGCTTCCTGTTAAAAAAATAAATAAACCCCATAGGAAACTTTGAGTTAAGCTGGGTAGAATAGAGTTAAAAAAATTTAAACCATGGATTTTAATTGTAGAAAATAAACAGATCTGCAGCACTTCAACAATGACTTTTAAAAAAGTTTGGGTTTTTTTCTCTCATTATTAATGAATCTTTCTGAGTAAAGTGTATCACGGAAAAAATTTTAACAGTATAAATATCTCATTAACATACCATAATCATAACATAAAAGAGAGGATAAAATTGTTGCTTACCAGCTTCAATGCATTCTGAGGTCAAACAGTACTGCTGCTTCTGATGAAACTTTATAAGACCTTGGCTAACTGCAAAATGGAAAACCATAATGAGATCATTTGTAATGAATTTTGACCATTGCGGCCAAATGTTGTGTACTTTATCATTCAAATGTCAGTGCAAGCTCTGGCCTTAATGCATCTCTGACTGCACTGATTTAAAACAGTTAGAATGTGTATTAAGTAAATACTGCAGCTCCTAACAAATTATTTTCCCCTCCTGTGCCTGCTTGCCCCTTCGTCTGTCTTTGCTCATAGGCAGCATGGAGCGAGGGCTTTCCCTCACTGTACTTTTGCACAGCGCCTGGAGTGACAACCCTTCAGCCTTACTCACGGACGGCGAGCACCAGCCACCACGATACAAACAATTAATCATTGCTGCTATCATTTTCCAGCGATGCACCTTTTGCAGCTGGCGATGCAACATGGAGCTACCCGGCCACCTTCTGCCAGGTTTTTGCAGCTCCTTCTGAGCTGCTGCTCCGCTGCACCTCCTCCTCCAGCAGCATGACCCAGCGCCGACGGGGCGCTTGCAGGGTCCCCTGGCTCCAGCTTGGAATAAACCCGATAGCGATGGGCGCACAGATGGCTGTGCTTTATAAGGCACAGCACAATTCCTGTCTGAACTGGCTCCCAAAAGTATTGTATTCGTGTCTGCTTCCAAAAACCTTGCTGACAAGAACTATGAAACTGTCACTTCATTTTGCTCATCTTTTAAAAATGTGTATTACATTTGCCACTGAATCTTAAGCATAGGAATTGCTAATTTCAGACACTGCTGCCAGGCAGCAAATATGCGGATAATTGATACTCGGGATGAGGGTGGGATAGTCCCGAGGGGCGGATGAAATAAGACTCAGTAGATGTGCTCGGTACACATAAAGGAATGTCTTGTTATATCCATTAGCTTAATAACTCACTCCACGGCAAAAAAAGCAAAAAAACTCAAACAAAAAAACCTGAACAATGGAATATAGTAAGGTATCGTGGCTCTACCAGTGCTGATAGTTATAAAGCAATTTCTCCTGTAGTTACATATTGTTCAAAAAGGGATTGGAAGGTGTGAAATGGTATTTCAGCACAGGAAAATTTTACCATAAAAAACCTAAAGCTAGAATTTAATATAAAGCTGTTTCATCTCTTCCAAGCTTACAGCTTTAGTGACAATTAATGACAGAAATGGCTGGATTTCAATCAAATTTTCCTAGATAACTGAGAATGTGAAAATATTTCTGGACAACTTTACTAAAGCTTGCATTGACTCAGTGAAACACACCTCCTCAACGACCTTTGCAAATCAGCCAAGAAATACACGAGATTTTGAGGCCTATAAAGATTGTAATTGGAATATTGAAGTACAGCAGAAAATGGAGAAGTGGAGGTCTCCAGCATACAATTTTGAGCCACATGAAATACAAATAATTGATAATGTGCCTATTAATTAAGTGTTGCACTACTCCCAACTCACCTTTTCCCTGCTTCAAAGTTAGCCTTTTAGAACCCGTCCAGGCCTTGAAAGTCTGCTATATTTTTTTCTTAACAGAGAAGTGAGAAAAAACTCCCAGACACCACTTAATTATTTTGCACTTGATGGAAAATAAGGGAGAAAGAAAAAAAACAGTAAAGAATCTGAAGAAGACCTCATGTTTTGGTGCTTACGAACAAAAGCAAAATGCCATTTCAAATGGTTTTGTTCAATTACAATTTCAACATTAGAGCAAATTTTAAAAATTCTTTGGCAGCAACGTTTCCCTTTTAATTAACAGCTAATTTTGACTGAAACACTTTGCCTTGCTTTTGTTCTCTTGCCTTTTTGTTGTTGTTAAGAGAACTAACCGTTACACTACTACCTACATTTGTGGTTATAACACCCAGTGTCCCAGCTTCTTCCTCTTTAAGCCTTTTCCCAGATTCTTAAGCAAATATACACTGTAATAAAATTCCCCCCCAAAAATCTGAAAGGAGAAAAGGCACACAAGTATGCAGACGCAAACAATGCGGATGTTCCTATAATCTGAGAAGTTCAAGGGCTACCAAGCCTGGAGGAGAGGCTACCAAATTGGGGTTCAAAGCTGCCTAACTTTTTCCCAGAGAGGACTGGAGACCAGTTTGCTTCCTTTTGCTCTGGCCCCAGCTCCCGAGGAGGAGGTGGCTCCTGTCCTGTCCTGCCACAGCCCACAGCCCCGTCCGGAGAGCTGCAGGCAGGACCCTGTGGGATGCCAAGTGACTCCCCCAGTAGCTCCCGCTGAAGTCCCAGTATGGCTACAGCAGGTACGAGCGAGCAACACTAAATAAAAATACGTGATTCCCACAGATTCCCCTTAGAGTCGTAGGAACTCTGAGAAGAAGAAACAAGAGAAGCAGGAGAAGGCTACGTTTCACTCCTCAGGCTGGAAAATGGAAGGGAAATTGTTTCAGGTCTACCAGAAACAGTAAGTTTTTCAGATTAAGTGAAAACTGAAGAAAAAAGGTCATTCTGAGATGCCTAGAATGTTTCACATGAACAGAAATAATGGTCTCCTTTTCTGCAGTTTAATAAAACTACAAAAGAGTTAAACTCAAGCTTACAAACAAAACACAGCTTCACAATGAAACATGGAAATATTGCATTGACAGAATGTTAAACCAAAACAATTTAACTTTTTTCCTTTATTCTTTAGGTTGAAAACCTCAGACAATTTCAAAACAAATCCTAAAAGCATTTTGGTTGACCCAAGGCCAGCATTTTCATTTCCTTAGCAGTTATGCCAACAAAAACTTTGACACTGAATCACTGGCTACAGAATAGGCCTTGGCATACTTAGAAAACTATCTCTAAGAATCAATACATGTGCTTGAATTTTCACATCTGGTCTATGGATAAAGCACTTCTATCTCTGACAAGTTATGGTGGTAAACATCTATTGCTTTTTCACAAGCAAGACAAAAACAAACTAGTGCTAAAAAAAAGGTGTCTCCATTACTCCCTGGTGTTTGATATTGTGTTCTTTAAGTGAAAAACATTATTTTTAATCTAGAAAAAAATATTTTGCACTAACAAGTTGAAGATTCAATCCTGCTCAAGTTTATAAAGACTTTTGTCAAATTGAGTGGGATTACTCACATACACAAAAGTTACTTGTCTGGAAATGTTTGTAGAACTTGCTCTAGAGCAAAAAAACACTAACTGAGTGCGAGCCTGGTGTTTTAATATTCTGTAGAAAACCTGGCACAATTTTCTCTGTTGTGATTATAAACTAAGCAGACCCTTCAAACAAGACCACAAGATCATAAAGGATCAGAGGGAAGCAAAAGATCTGCTTAGAGGTTAAGTTCCCTCCAGTCCAGGGAAATCCGTGTTGGTCGAAAGCAATGAAAAGTTGGATCGAATTATTCCAAAAGAGGATCTGTCTCTGCAAGCTTTTACAGGAAACAACACGGCTTTCTCTTCTCTGCCTGGTGGTTTCTGGGTACATTTATACTTCTTCACATCATTTTATAGGTGTAGGTATATGCTTCCATGTGATATCCCAACAAAACCAATCTATAGATGATTCCAAATCCCGGAGAGAAAAAACTAATTCTTTCTCTGCTGTGTCCAGCTAGAGCTCATAAATCTGATCAAAACATTTTAATTTCATCCCGGATGCACTCTATGATTTTTGCAAAGGCAACTTTGCAATTCATCGTAGAACAGAAACATCCAAAAAATGTGCAAGCATACACAGTATTGAAGCCTTCTACAGGAATTCTAGCAAAGCCCTAAATGAAAACCAAATGAAGGAAAACCCAAAAGATTCCATAAAATGTGTGCACTACAGATTCATATTCAGGAAACAGAGAATATTAGCCCACATCGGTCACAGTCTATGAGCTACACCCTATGTGCATAATCTCACCGTTTTCTCCCTGTTCTGTGAAAGAGCCCAGCTCTGGCTGGAACACATTTAACTGAGCATCCAAATTTAAATTCAGCATTCAAAAGTTACATGAGCTCACGTTGCAGCTTCCAGCTCTTATGTTCCCATAACAAATCCCTTTCCTGACACACTTCCATTTCAGGGTAAATATAAAAGTTGGGGGGGGG
>Ga0065711_1050823_pt1 | contig 10643 bp, 5 predicted proteins | sample Hoacrofraction12_FD_59098 | JGI IMG/M metagenome (GOLD analysis project Ga0065711, IMG submission 59098) | Hoatzin crop microbial communities from Cojedes, Venezuela - Epithelial fraction 12 v2 (version 2) | ecosystem: Host-associated > Birds > Digestive system > Esophagus > Crop | place...
TTTTTTTTTTTTTTTTTTTTGTTTTCCTCTCTCCACTCTCCTTAACTTTCAGTGAGTGATAAGAAAGTAAGGAAATCAATGTATTTTCCCAGTTACTGAGGTTTCACTTTAAGTGAAGTAAACCTTACTATTGCGTGCAAATGTCCTCTTGTGCTAAATTTCTAGAGTTTTGACATTACACAGAAAGAAATGCTTTTGGGGAAAAAGTGTTAGTGCTTCTGCCTGTCTTCTGAAATGTTAATGGTAAAAGTAAGGCTGTTTGAGGAGCAGTTGACCTCTTAAAGATACAGCTGCTTGGAAAAAAAAAATTCAGTGAAAACATCTTGTAGCAAAGCTAGACACATCAGAAAATAATAGTTCTAATAGCGCTTTGGTTTTACTGGCTCTAGGTCCATCTACTTGCTTCTGAAGTTCTATGCTGAGTGCTGGATGCTCTGGATCATAGAATCGTAGAAGGAATGTTGCTCCGAGGTACTCCTTGGATTAATAGCTTGTGGTAGTGCCCTTTGAGGACACAAATTTCTCAATTATCTATGCAGCGTTCTAATTTGTCCCAAAATGATGAATCTGAATACTGACTTCTCTTCTGCTTTAAAAAAATAGTATTTTTATTAAGTGTGCAAGCCCTCTAGGGAAAAACCAACAAAAGCTGAAATGATATAAGGCAAATTGGAAGCCTAGGCAGGGCTCAAAATGTGTAATTAGAGGGAGCATCCTCCCTCTTTCTTTGAAAAGCCATTAATTTATCTGAGTGCAGTATTGCAGAATTGAGTTTTGAGTGAGTAGTTTGTGGCAAAAAGTTGATTTTATCAGTTAATACTTAAAATATCACAGGTTTCAAAATGAAAATACTGGTTTTATTCAAGTAACAAAATTAGATGAATCTGTTAAATCTTAGCAAAAGATGCAATGATATTTGCAGAGAGAAAGATTTCCTCTGAAGAGCGCAAACTGACAAGAGAATTAATTCATCCCTGAGAAGGAATCATGAGACTTTGGCAGCGAAGTGTCTTAAAAAAGGGAGATCTTGAAGACAGTTCATTTGCAGGTAGTGAATCTATTCACCTAAGCCGAGTGCTTCGTTCTTGCAATCAGAGCAATCCTTAGAAGAAGCCAAGTGGAAAGGAGAAATTTGCCAAGAAGGGAACAATCTTGCTAGGCAACGTCATTTTCCTTTCTGAAGTGTTTGAGTGTACAATCAGGGAGAGAATAGTCCAAGAAATATATATTTTTGGTCAATAGAAACACAGGAAAGCTGTCTGAAAATTCTGTATCATTTTCTCCCACTTTTCATTCCTTTCTATTAGTGCAATAGAAGACAGGCATAAATTCTCGACTGAAGAATGTCATTAAACTTGTTTGTGCCGAGGAGAAGCTCAGAACCTCCATAGAAAGTGTGAAAACATCATCGGTCAACAAGAAATTCCAGATGTCATGGAATATCCTGACTTAATAAATTGTAGTATCTCACCTGATTTGAGAGTTGTGTATTCTGCTGGCCTCTAAACCTGAAGTAAAAGGAATCTACGTAGGCAAAAGGAAGTGTTAGGAAGATGTCATGGGACTGGCAGGGGCGATGATACTCAATGAAAGCACTTCAATATTAGATGAATCTGTGATTATTTGAAGGTGGTACTGAATAAATGACAAATTTTTTTCTACATTTGAGTAAGTCAGTTTTATGTTGGTGTAAATTAAATGAAAATTTATGTCCTCAAGTGGTTTAAAGATACACGAAAGGGGACCAATATTTGAGTTCAGTACAATTGCAGTAAACAAATTGTTAAAACTGTTTGTTCGAGAGTGAAGTAGTTAAGGATTCATAGGAGTATGAAGTCGCTGATTACTACCTGCTGGCATTGTACTTTATATTCTAAGATAATAATGAAATAGGCTTTCTGCCTTAGCATTTTTTACATTTATGAATATATATAAGTGAATAAATTTCATCAACTTCTACAAGGACAGCGAAGAGGCTATGATAGCACTGATCCATGGACCTCAGAGGTTTACATAAACATTAGCTGGCAATAAGTGAATAAAAAAATTTTAGGGCTAAAGTTGGGGGTATGGTTTGGGGGGTGCATGAAATCATGTTTCAGAGGTATAAGAGCTTACTTTAACATCTACAGTGAGTGTTTTTTCTGAACTTAGCGCTCATTTTTCCTCCCTCATAGTCCTAACTCGGTGTGGTGAAAAAATATATATTAAACATATCACTGAATTCCTGCTGCTTAGAGTTTACTGACACACAAAACACCATCTATCAGTCTTCAAAGGAAGACTCCAGTACCACTTTATAAGAAATTCCTGTTTTACGTATTTTATATAGAAATATTTTGCATATCTTAAAATTTTTTTTCAATCTTGAGACATATAATGAAATTCTTTTTGACTCTTATACAAAGAGTCATTGCTACTTAGCAAGTGTCCTACCTGATAGGAAGTGTACTTATGCTGAAAACATAAGTCAAAACTACCGTGTTGTAGATGTCAGTAATATACGAATAGGAGTTTCATTGTTAAGTGGACAAGGGCAACAGGCAGAAGGCATGGTAAGGATCAGATCTGGTTATGTTTGTAGCACAAAGAAAATGGAGGTAATGAAATGAGCAGATGTAGGCAAACACGAAAGGTCACAGGGTAAACTTCAGTTCAGAATATATTGCCTTTCAGCAAAACATTTCACAGAGTGTTTACTGGAAGACAATTTTCTTTGTTTAATTTGAAATACAGTAAAGGTATTAGATATTAACTGTGTCGTGCTAATTTGCAACTCCTTACTTGTAAAGTGATTCTGTCAGTATCACCTGCTGAAGGAATGATCCTTAGAGGTAAGTCAGATTACAGGGTTGATTTTGATTACTTAAAAAATGTGGAAGGAATATGTATTTTTAAGCTTGAAAAAAAACTGAGGTTAATGCACCTATCATATGTACATCTTATCCTCTTAAGCTTTAAATCAACAATATAACCAACTAAACATAAGATGACAATCTTTGTCCTTTTTGTATTGTTGGTATTTGTATTTTATTTTGGGGCTTAAAAATGAACATACAACTGTATGAAAATTAATTGTATTATATTGTTTTATTTGTTCAACTACAAACTGGTAGCCAGAAGGCTGTAAAATGCAATTAGGTCCTCTTTCATGATAAAAATACTACAAACAATATCTTTATATTCCATTGAATAAAATGCCTATAGTAAATAGCCATTTTTTCTCATGCAAATGTCTGTGTAGTTGATGTTTCAATTTTAATTGTATTAACAAATATTTTTTCTTACTATTCTTTTAGTAGTATCCCAATCATTTCCTTATTCCTATAAGGTAAAAAGAAAGCTGTTACAGTCCATAATTTAAATTTCTGCTTTGTTATTAGCGGGGGGGAAAAAAAAAGGCAGTGTTCTTTCTTGAAATACTTTTCTAGTGAGGTTTAAGTAACGCTTGTTTCTCTCTGCAGTGAATTTCAGTTTTGTAGAGAATCTTGAAAAAATGGCACTTTAAATATGCCAAGACAAGATCTCAATTGGTTTCTTGTAGGATTTTTTTTCAAATTTATGGTATCAGATCTTCTGTTTCAAATCCTTAAAACAACAAAGCTTCCCCAACCCCCCACCACCTGTGATGATCTCTTGAGCCTGTAATGTGATGCTTTTTAGTCAAATAGTAAGGTGGTGTGTGTGCCCTCCTGTTGCCTTTCAGCTGATTGAAAATATTTACACAAGATTTCTGACCTGGAATGTGTGAGATGGTCAGTTTTCAACTGTCAGCAGTTAACTCAGATTGTATAAATAATTCCGTGTGTTTTGGACAAATGTCTGTATGCATCAGTGTGCTCTCCTGAAAGCTTTAGGTCATGTTTTTTACGCTGTTTAACCCTTGCTAACAGACAGTGATGTTTTACACTGGGTATTTGCTGTGCTGAGTAAGTCTTGCCTCTTGGGCTGCATGGGTATGCGAAAACAGAAGTAGCTTGTTGCATGTTTCAGTGTTGAGTATTGACACATTCACCTCCTCTGCCTTTTTTTGACTAGGGGATTTTGCTTGCTTTCACACGCAGCTCTTGACAGAACTGCTGCTCCCCTGTGCTTCAGTACTTGTTCAGCTGAATTGCAGGATGTTAGAGCAAACATCACAGTTGTTCTTGACACTGGGAAAAACCTTGCTGATGTTTTGAAAACATTTTTCCAAAATTTGCATATTACATCAGAGATCATTTCAGCAAATGTTTATTCTGTGGAATAAGCTTCTAGTTTAATTTTGTAATTCTGCCAACAATTTAGATTTATTTCTGTTGTCTCTGTTAATTCAAGGGGTTAGATACTACAGCGATGCCAGCGTATAGTACTAGCAAGATGTCCGGGGTAATGATAAGAGAGCAAGAGGAAGGGAGACAGTCATCAAGAGGAGGGAGGAGGGGCTGTTTAATAAGGTAGCTGCCACTGTTCCTCACCGAAGAAGCTGAGCTGGAAGCCACTGTTGTGATTTTAATTGTCTGTTTATACCAGTGAGCCTGGTGCTCAAGTCATGGATCAGGGAGTGGACAGTGGTACAGTGCCCTGACTCGTATCAGAGGACAGTTACCCTATGCAAAACTTTTCTATACTCATATTTTCTGCCACACAGTAGTGAATGTGTTGATTTTACATACTTTTTCCATAGTAGGTAACTCTTTTTCTGTCTTTTTCTGTCTTTCCTGTTCCTAGACTTTTCTAGTTCTAACGCAGAAGCCGTTTAATTTTCCAAAGAATATCTGTAGTTATTTTCGTTGCCTTCAAGTCATTTAATGGAATTCAAGTAGCCTGTGCCACCATATTGCCACTGATTGTTTTCCTTTGTTAGCTAAATCAAAACTAACATAGTGTTCGTAAGTGTTCCACAGTCATGCTTGATTTTCTTGTGTAATTATTCCTGATCCTCTTTGGGACACATTATTTATGAAAAGAAGTAACCACACCATAATTTGAAGTGCTTAAAGACTAGCTTTCTGAAAGTGTGATTTGAACATTTCTGAGTATTTATTTGTGGAAGTATCCTTAAAAATATGAAGTGTTTGAGTTTTATCCGAGTTGATCCGTGTCTGTCCTTGAAGCTAGATTTAGTGTGCTCTTTCAACTTTGTGTTTATTGATCTTTCTAACACCCATCACTTCTACCAGGGACTCCCGTTACATCTTCTATATAATGCTCTTTATACAATAGCAAATTTTATACTGAAGTGTAGCTACATTTCTAATAGAACCCAAAGGCAGAATTTTGCTATGAAGTTGCTATATGCGTAAATAAATGAAAAAAAATACAAATGTAATAGAAACTAATAGGAAGGAAAGCACAAAAATTCATGTTTAGTTTTACGGCTGTTTTCAGTCTTTCAATGTAATCTGAAATTAGTGTCTTCTGCTATAGAAGCAGATGTCATCTTCACATAGTTATGTATGCAGCTTCTAAATTCTTTTTGGAAACAATGTTAACTACACGATTTAGTTCTTCAGTTTTACTATATGATGTACTAAATTATATATTCATGGAGATATTAAATTTAGATGAACATTCTCTCTGGGTTTCTTTACTCTTGTTTAGACATACTGACTGCTCTAGGGCCTTGAAGGAACTTAATTCAGCTCTTGAGTGGGTACTAATTCTCAGAAAACAAATTGGCAGGTAAGCATAAATTTAATTTGCTATGTTAACTGCAGAGGGTAAAAGTCTTGCTGGTGTGAATATAATGCTATGCATGATCAGGATTCTTCAGCTTGTCCTCCTCTTTGTCTTCCTGGATTTTTTTTTCCCCAGAGAGATCGATCTCTATATATATACATAGGGAAAAGTGCACACGTGTTTGTGTGTCTCTTGGATTTGACCAGTACTTCTGGATACAGCTGCTGCTTGGTAATCAAAGCTGGGCTTCTGCATACTAGACAGTCCTAGACATGTTAACTCTGCTCATTGGAAAAGCTAAATTTACTTTTGGACACCACTGGACATTTAGTGCAATTTCAGTGTTTGTGATGTAGAAAGTCTAATATTTTAGAAAATGATTTTGTGGACTTCTGTCTATATTTGAGTCATGCATACTGAGCAGGTTCTGAGTTTCTAGGAAGCTTTGAAATTATTGCATATATTTTGTGTGATGGATGCCTGAATCTTTTGGTCTGGAAGACTCTGTGGGTTAACTGAGCCAGCTGTGCTCTGTAATCTAAGTGTATGGCCCACATACTTGACATCTTAAATTGTTAATAGAGATGAAAGATTACTATGAGTCATGGAAGACTTCTGCAGAGATACAATATAATCGTATTAACTATGAACCAATACTTCTATGTAAATGTTGGGTCTAAGCCTTCAACTAGACAGATCGGTAAGCACATACTGCATGAACACTGAAGTCAAGTCTTGGGAAAAAAAGCAAGTTTTAAGTTTTTCTAGTTTTATGGTTTGTTGCTTATATTTCTGGAATGACCCCTGATTTACTGCTCTCTGAAGCCCATTTTTGTTAATATTAATTTTTAATTGCCCTAATCAAGCATATTCTAAAATTTTTGTGTGGTACATATTACAGCAGTCTTGGGAACATCATGTTTTCAAAATTCAAAGGGTGAAGCACAGTGTTCTATGTTGTTATTACTTTGCCTTTTGTTTTGAACATTTGTTTATAATTGTTCCATTCAGTATGTTGTTTTGTAAAGGGTGGTGTTTGCGTTACTGAAATGCAATAATTATAGAAGCCACCATTAGAGCTGCATAGGGTTTTTATACTTAATGCATAGAAATATACAATAAAACTGTGATAAAATTTGTGAATACCTTTGTAGAGTTTGGTGCAGTTTTGGCCTGCTAGATATTAGAATATTATGTTTCATGTTCCTGCTTTCATAGCAAATTGTAATTATATTCCATAATTATTTTTTTTTAAATATTAGCATTTGCTGAAAATGTTAATCCACTCTAGAAAGTAAAAAAGATAATCTGGAGTGTGATAACAGTGACTTTGGTCTAGGACAGAAGCTTGGTGAAAGCTTTCCATACTTTGTAATCAGTTCTGTATGGTTTTAATAATTTGGGAGGAGTGGGAAGTGGTCTTAAGCGCTATATGGCTAAGGAAGAAAGAAGAATAAGAAATAAATACTAAAAGATGAGATGTCTCTAAGAAATCTTCCCTTCCAGTACCGCTTTGTTGTTCACATGATGCACACTTATAGGTATTTTTTGGGGATTAGAAAGTATTATTTTTAGTAGCAAGAATAAATGGCGAAAATATTTATTTTTATTTTTTTAAATGAATAATCTGGAAAAAAGATAGAAATCTAATTCAATACTGGAAGTTTGAAATGTAGAAGTTCTGGAATGTTTGTCAGTATTTCAGTCAGTAATTGTACCATAAATTGAGTTCACCAGTAACGTTTGCTTATGATATTGCTATCCATTCTGCTTATGCCTGCCCTTACTCAATAGTCCCTTTAGATGTGTTCCTATAGCTATTTCTGGGAGTATGCTCTGAACTGAATCAGGAAGCTGATTTGATTTAATCATTCCCTCATTTCTCTTGGTTTTTTCTTTTTTTTTTCCTTCCTTTCCCAACCTGGATTAGTTCCCCAGTCACATTCACAATGCAGCCCTACAAACAGTTGTGCAGTACAACTGAAGGGCAGAACAGGGACAGGGATGAGTAGTAGAGTAGGGGGAATGGAAACCCCTTAAGTCAGTGTTGATGCTGAGGAAAAGGTATGTGGAACCTTACCCTTATTTTAAATACCACAGGTTCTTTCAGTGATTACATGTTCTGTAAGCTAATTCACGAGATACAGTATATGTTGTGTAAAACAGGAATTATCAATGAATAAGACAGACAGTGTGAATAAGTTGTTGTTATTCTGGTCAAATGTGAAAACCATAAGTGTAGGGCATTATTTATCAAAAAAGAAAGATTATTTTTTGATTACAACAGCAAAAAACTTAAAATAGCTTAAACTAGTTTTTCCTCATGATTTTTATGGAGATTCACAGATTTATTTTTATTTTAAATAATTGTTTGAACATTGTTAAAGCCCTTAAAACTATCAATCTCTGATAATATAGACAAGAGCAAAATATTTTGTAACAATTGAGTTAGCTCTAACTTAGGTGAGTTTGACATAACACAGTGGCTGTATTGTTAATGCCTTTAAAATCAGAGTTTTCAGTACCTTAGCCTGTGCTTTCTGTATGTTCAACTGCCTAAAAGTCAAATCTGTTATTAATTTGAGAGGTAGAAAAGCCTAAATTAAACATTTGGTAGAATTGCCATTATTTATATGATTTTTTTTTTTTTAAGTTTTCTGTTTTGGTTTTCCTGAAGTAAGGTTGAGTGTTGTGTGGAAAGAAATTACCAGGAAGTTGTTATTGAGTTGTGGCAAAGAGGCTGTAAAGGTCATACATAAAAATATGATTATGTTTCCTCAGATGAAACAAGAATATACCCTGTGGAGGCAGAGCAGTTTGAAGTGTATTTTTTAATATGGAGATAGTTCACGATGATGAATCTGATATCTAAATGAATCAAATGGATTATTTCTATTCAGAAGCCATTTCTTTCCCCTGTGGTCTGGTCTTTAAATATAGGGGTTAGAACTTAGATCTACAACAATCTGTTCAGTGGATTATGCTGGACGTTCAAAGAAATGTGAAATAAATTTGACTGATACCTTGGAATCCTAATTTTTGCCTTATCAGATGTACTCTTAAGATAAGTGCACTTTTTCCCGCTAAAATGCCCAGAGGAGAGTAAGAATGCAAGTTCTGGGAAGTTTTTATTTCAGAAAAACATATTTAGGGTACTAATTATAATATAGCAGAATTTTGACTTCTAGTCTTTTGTTACTATGTTTGCACATAGCATGATGTAGATTAGCTTTGTGATTGTATTCTTAGTTTGCTAAATTCTGATGACCCAGCCCAAGCAGAGTTATTACAGGTAGTACAGACAGAGAGGGATCAGGATTCTGTAGGTGAGGTTTCCTCCTGTATGTAAATAGTACTCATTAAAGATACTTTTATAACTAGATAATCTGTGATTACAGTTTAGGAATGGCAAATTGAATGGTGAAATCAAAAAGTGGGACAGAAAAGTGACTGTTCATAGGACATTTGGGGGTTTTTATAGACTCGGAAGGACTATTGCCCAGTGCACGGTATTATTTAAATTTGTACTTAAGACCAGCTTTGGAGTTACAGAGGAGCTAAAGGCACATAAACCTTCCAAATTAGTCCCTGCTTCCCTTTTCCTTGCCCTTCAGCACTGATTCCTACTGTAGAATCATGGCTACTTTCCAGCTTCACAACCCGACCTGTTAGAGGCAGCAAACTGCTGTCCAAGAGTTTCTGGAGTGTGTTTCTACCCCAAGTTAGAGTCCTGTGCCAAAGGTCTGTTCCCATCGTGTCCCTCAGCATCCCCTATGACAATGCCTGCAAAGCTGAACTTGCACTGGGGCCGTGTCTGATGATGCCCACGTCCCAGGGAAATCGACTAGACTTACACATTCTGTGGAAAGCTTTGCTTAATGGATGGACTAAATATAAGTGTATGCTTAAGTGTTATTGAATTTGCATTTTTAAATATGGGTCTAAAAAGAACTTATAATTTTTTAGTATGCCTTTTGCGTATTATCTTTTGTTCTATGTTTTTACACAGTGGGGCAAAATCTCTTGTCTGTGATGGGACACTGTATGTGCCATGATAACAAAAGTTACAGAAATAATGAGGAAAATGGATCTCCTCAGGTACAGAGAACAAGTTCTGTTTGTATTTCTGTCTTAGTCAGTAAGGAATTTAATTACTTAAACTTGTTCTCCTATATTTCTTTTGAATCACTAAAACTAACAATTATTTTTAGTGAAGAAACTGGTGAACAGTTTTTGTAAGCTCTCACAATTTTTATAGGATATTCATGAAACTGATTTTGGTCATTACCTCAAATAATTGAGGTAAATATTCAGCTATTCTTTGCTTATTTGTCATAGATGGATAAATAGTGTCTGATTCGCAGTGTCTGATTCTGCTTTGCACCTGTGATAGGTGAAGAACAATACTAAATCAGATTGTAGAGTTTTTAAATGATTGAATTTGCATGTACTTCACGTAACTGAAAATATCTACCTAGTATGCAAGTCAGTGGAAAATTCACTGTTATCCCAGTGCAGTTTCAGTGCAAACTTCAGTACATCCTTAATTATGGAGTCACATAATATTTGCCATCGGGTCCATTTGTCAACTCCATTTGTTGTCCAAAGTTACAAATGTCAGAAACTTGTACATATCATCAATTCATTTGTCATAGTTGTTGTATGTTAACATTAAAATCAAGTTAGCTAATGTTGACATCTAAATTGACATCTTTAGGTTTCAGAGTCAACAACAGATTTCAATGAATTCCATACTGATCTGAGATGTTGTGTCAGCTTGGTGCAGATATAAGGAAGTCAACACTGGTTTATACTTGCTTCACTTGTTGGTTTTCTTTAGAAAGAAGTCACAATGAACGTGTAAAACAAAAGTTTCCCAAATGTAATTTCCATAAGTGAAGGTTTATGTTGATGCTGGGAGGATAAGAAAGAGCTCTTCAAATTACAGTGTGGAGTGGATTCTGAGTTAAAAAAGGGGGGGG
>Ga0065711_1050824_pt1 | contig 10643 bp, 12 predicted proteins | sample Hoacrofraction12_FD_59098 | JGI IMG/M metagenome (GOLD analysis project Ga0065711, IMG submission 59098) | Hoatzin crop microbial communities from Cojedes, Venezuela - Epithelial fraction 12 v2 (version 2) | ecosystem: Host-associated > Birds > Digestive system > Esophagus > Crop | place...
CCTGGACAAGGTCCTGTGCAGCCTGCTCTGGGTGACCCTGCTTCAGCAGGAGGGTTGGACTAGATGACCCACAGAGGTCCCTTCCAGCCCCTACTATTCTGTGATTCTGTGATGCTGTAACGAGTAATCTCGGAGTGCCACTGCTGCAGGGGAGCACTGCAGCAGGCTCCCACCCAGCACATGCGTGGAACCACTCTTCGTCGACAGGAATGGTTCTGTGACCTCCCAGTCTGGCTGGGCGTTAGTCACGCGTGTGTGGGAGGATGAATTGCTGAAGCTGCACAGATGCAGTCGGCGAGGTGGATGTGAGAGGCAGCCGGCCTCATGGTTTCCTGGGACATGACTTACACCTCTGTGTTGACAGTGGAAATTGTATACTGCTCCTGTTCTTCTTCCTTGCACATGGTGAAGTGCAGCATGCAGAAAACCAGCTGTTGTATGATTGCGGCTGAAGCCAGTGAAGGGTGTCGCTGTCGGGGGTTTTCAGAGAGCTGTTTGTGGCTGTTAGATTTAGTGACTGTGGGGTCAGACGAAATGCAGGGATCTCTTCAGTGCTGGGAGATGGAGGACGAAGAGTGTGAACTGTTTGTGAAGCAGAGGCAACAGCTAATTAGGAGAGCTTTAAAGATGTTTTCACTTCTTCAGAGGATGCTTAGCTTCAAATTGGGAAGTTGTGATTTGCCATCAGCTTGCCCTGTGTTGTGTTCCACCCTTTTTTCTATTGTTCATGTTCATCGGGATCAAAGATTTAATTCTAAGCATAGCTGAGCATCTGGAGAACCCACAGTGAAGTCTGTGAGATTCAACAGCACCTTCCTGGGGGATGCTGTTGGGAACATAGCTGGATTTTCCTCCCGTCATGGGGCTCTCGATGCCTTGCCAGTCGCCAGTGGACCTGTCGCTGAAAAGTTCCTCTTGCCGTGACCTCTGGGAGGTGCTCACCTGGTTGGAGGGAGATCATCAAGCTTTGGTGACTTTTGTTTTCTCAGAATCTCATGCTAGCTCTCTGTCATGTATGTGTCAGTAGCGCTAGCCTCGCAGCTGCTGATACCTTCGGTCTGGTACCACACCGTTCTTTGGGTGTGACTGCAGCGTATCGCCGTGTTCTGCAGGCGATCGGCGAGCGCTGAGATTAAGACCACATGGGAGATGTGTTCCTGCATCTAAAAGACACTTTTCCATTCTCAGTCTGTTAACATACTTGGTGTCACCACCCCCCCCCATTACTCTAGAAGGTTTAGAGTCTACTTGTTTGTTTTCTGGTTTTGTTTTTTCAAGACAGGACAACACTGCTCACTAATATTCCTCACTTGCCAACATGCTGGAAGAAGATAATGATGAGACATGTTGGAATGACCTGGAGAACTTCCGGGTGAAGCTGATCTCTGTGATCGATCCTTCCCGCATAACACCCTATCTTCGCCAGTGCAAAGTGATCAACCATGATGATGAGGAACAAGTTCTTAACGACCCCAGCCTGGTCATGTGCAAACGGAAGGCAGGTGGGTGAAGCGCAGCCTGCGGCTCCACAGACGCTCCGATGCTCGCTCGGCTCGTGGGAGCAGACTGGGACAGAGCGCTGACGGGCGGGCCCTGAAGGAGCGCGTCGCCTGTCTTCAGACACAAACGTTGTAGGCACTGCTGTGCGGCCCTGTTCCCTCCCTTTCCCCAGCACACCGGCGTGGGGAGAGGAACGGAGACGGCTCTGTCGACGCCTTCCCAAGCTGTGTAAGGGAGCACAGGGGGTGCACGGCCTCTTAGAATCATAGAATGGTAAGCGTTGGAAGTGACCTTGCAGATCATCTAGTTCCAACCTCCCTGCCATGAGCAGGAGCTCCTGGTGCTCTGGATCTCTAGATTAGCGTAAGGGAGGGAGTTGCTTTGGTTTGACCCACAGGGCTATCCGTGTAACGATTTTGCAGGGGAAAGATCTCCAAGATTAATGCAGCACGTATTGTCCCTCATTCCTGTCTTGTGGTGTTTGAGGGAGTGCTGGCAGCACATGAAGTAAATTTTTCGTGACTCTTCTATACAGTCCTGGTCTTGTTCCAACCACAGAGAATGCGAGAATTTGTTATGCTATTAGTACATCTTTTGGACTGGATTAACTCTTATTGGTAAATTACTGAGGGTCATAGAAAAAAAAGTCCTTTCCCTGTTTTCCAGATTGGAAAACTGCAGAACACAGAAAAGAAGCCCCCTGGGCTTGATTTTGTACCGAGTATTTCTAGACAAAGTAGGGAACTGAGCTCAAAGTCTTTTTAGTCCAGGGTCACTTGGGCTTGTCCCCACTGCCTCTCTAGTTATGTGCGGTGTTCTTACACTAGTGGCCCTTTTTTCCCATATTTGCCTGTGGTATTTGGAAGTGGAGCCTCAAGCTGCAGAAACTGTCGTGGTGCTTTGTTTTAAACTTAGCTTCTCTGTAATTGTCAGCAAGATAACAGAAGGTGCTCTTCTGAGGTCTGCTTTTTGCTACCCGCTGTAGCAGGAGCTAGGCACAGGGGTAAGTTTTAACGGCTCCTTCACAGTTGAAATACTCTTGTGTAGTTGCTGGGCAATTGGTTTAGGATTAGCTGGGGGATTCAATCCCCAGGGACTTTAATCTGCGTGTGGAGAACATGGAGCAATTGTAGGTAAAGAGATAATCAAAGGAATAGAATATCCTGTTGCTATTATTTCAGGTGTTCTTCTGGACATTCTTCAGCGAACGGGACGCAAGGGCTTTGAGGCATTTCTCGAGAGTCTTGAGCTTTATTATCCACAACTGTATAAGAAAATAACTGGCAAGGAGCCCAGCAGGGTCTTCTCTATGATCATAGGTAATGTTTGAGTTTTCAAACAGCTCTTCATTTGCTGTTGCTGTGCAAATTAAGGGGGGGTTTACTTCCGCTCTTCCCTCTCCCCAGCTTCAGTGAGCAGAGTCGGGAGCGTTCCCTGGCTTGCTCCCCGTGTGCTTTGGAAGGGTTCTGGCAAGAACGGCCCTGCTGTCTGGTGTCACAGGCTCGACCTGGGAGGGTGAAGGAGGAAGCAGAAGGATCAGTCTTCCTTCTGCCTGTTGTTCTGTCAGTGACACTGCTGTAGCGAGGCGCAGGGCTGGGGGGGAACAGCAGGGATAGTCTGATGACACGTCTCTGCAGGGTTTGCATGCCTGTGCATGGCACGGGATGATCCTGAGCTGCAGGGATAAGAGGGTGGGAACCTGCGCTGTATGCGTGGTGTCCAAAGAGCTGATGGGACAGCAGTGGCTGACGCCTGCCCACCGAACAGACACCGCTGGCGAGTCTGGCCTGAGCCAGCTCCTGATGAACGAGATCATGAAGCTGCAGAGCACCGTGCAGGAGGAGCGGCGGAAGGCCCAGGAGCTCACCATGTGGCTGCACAGCAAAGAGGACACGATCAGAGAGATGTGGGTGAGGGACAGCCTGCTCCGCAAGCACCAAGAGCGGGCACAGAAGATGAAGGAGGAGAGGGACAGCCTGAGCAAGGAGCTGCGGAAGTGCAAGGATGAGAACTACAACCTGGCGATGAGCTACGCCAGACAGAGCGAGGAGAAGAGCGCTGCCCTCATGAAGAACCGGGACCTGATCCTAGAGGTCGGTCAGTCTTTTCTAAAGCTTCCCCCTTCCTACCTGAGCCCTGGAAGGCTGTGCTGTGCACCAGGCTTGTCTTTGCCCAGGATGGTCTGGACCAGTCCAGCATGAGCTTCTGTGCATCTTCTCTAGCAGGTGGCTTGTCTTGGTGGTCCCTACCTCAGCCATGCATTACAAGTTATGCTGTGAAGAGTTAACAGTCTTCTCCTCATTCAAGAGTGGGCCCTCTCGCAAGAGCAACGTGTTGTATCCATTTAGCACACAGGCAGGACTCTGGTCCCCAGAGCACCGAGCGTCCTGAGGGAAACAAAGCTGGGGAGAAACGTGCCCTGTGTTTGTCTGGGGAGTGGAGTGAGAACTGCTTTTGCAGGCCAGAGTCTTCTCTTTGTTACTGATGAGCTCTGAACCTTCTTGCAGATCGATCACTTGAAGCACAGCCTCATGAAGGCTGAGGATGACTGCAAACTGGAGCGTAAGCATACGATGAAGCTGAAGCATGCCATAGAGCAGCGTCCTAGCCATGAGGTGATGTGGGAGATCCAGCAGGAGAAGGAGCTGCTCTTGGCCAAGAATCAGGAGCTGGAGAACACTCTCCAGGTTGGTGGGGGTGGTTGGATCTGGACTCCTGAGAAGTGATTATCTGTTGCAGCCAGGGCAGCAGTGGGGCTGCACTGAAGACTGTGTGGGTCGGCTGTGGCCTTGTTCTCCCAAGTCAAACAGGGCGCACAGGGCTGTGGGGAGAGGGTTAATATGGAGTTAGATGGTTGCTGTATCTCACTTTTTTCTTTGTCCAGCAGGTTGCCAGGGAACAGAATTTGGAGAAAAGCCTCTCCAGCGAGACTCTGGAGAATGACTGTAGCCAGATACTGGAAGAACGCCGGGAGCTGATGAACACCATTTACAGCCTTCGCAAGGAGCTGCGGCAAGCTGAGGTGCTCCAAGACAAAGTACGTGATGCAGTGCAAATTCCTGCTGAGGGTCAGTGGGTACGACAGGCAGATGAAGCGCCTGCAGTGTCTTGCCTGTGGAGCAGAGGAGCCGCTCAGCAGCGATCCTTGCTGCTCCCACTCTAGTCTCTGTCTTATAGTTTGTTGAAAAAGGCACGCTGATATTTTAGCATGCTGTGTCTGTGGCATTAACTGTTACCTGTTAATGCCTTTGTTAATTAACAGCGTGGCGGGTGATGGAAGCTTTTGTCATGATTGACAGCTCAGGCACATGTAAATCCATCACGTTAGCAGTTGTCCTCTTCATGTTGACCAACCTTCTGGCTGGCCTTACTCCAGCTGGACGGTCTGGCTGAGCTTTGACATTGCATGGAGGTCTGGCCGTAGCAGTCTGTGGCACAGAGCAGACGTGGTGCGAGTCTAGCTCAGGCTCTGCCCACAAGCAGGGTGGTTTTGACCTTGTCTCAACAGTATGCAGAGGAAAAAGAGATGCTTGAACTACAGTGCATGTCTCTGAGGAAGGACTCCCAGATGTATAAAAAACGGATTGAAGCTGTCTTGCAGCAGATGGAGGAAGTCGCTTCAGAAAGAGACCAGGTGATGAAACCTTCCTCTTGGAACTGCTGCTAATCCCTGCTTCGCTGCTGGAAGCGGGCGGATAACTGTAACCCTGAACGTACCGCGTGTGACGTGCCACAACCTGTTGTCCCTTACGCCAGGCACTCCTGACCCGGGAACAGTTCTATACGCAGTACTCCAAGAACCTGGTTGAAAGGGATGCTTACCGCAAGCAGATTCGGGAGCTGGGGGAGCGATGTGACGAAATGCAGCTGCAGCTCTTCCAAAAGGAGAGTCAGTTACTGGCTACTGAAGCCAAGCTGAAAAGGTTGCAACTGGAGCTACCCACACCGGTATGCCTGCGGGGCTGTCATCGGTGTGATGGGTTGGGAAGCTGAGCAGAGGGCCAGAGCGGGGCCTTTCCGAGGCCTGGAGGTAACCATTTCCACGCAAATGCCGAGTCTAGAAAAATGAAAGACACGATGGTTCCCATTACCTCACCCTTGTTCCAGGCATGGATAAGCTGGACCGATGCAAGCTGAGACCTTCTATGTGTCTGGAGTATGTCCAAAGACAATGAGGGGATCCTCAACCACCATAGAGTGATCTCTATTTACAGACTGTGTGTGAGGCATCTGGATGAAATTGGGAGCAGGATGTAAGGGTGCTAAATTTTCTGGAACTAAATTAGATATACAGGGGCTTTTAATTAGTGTGACATCTTGTGTAGTTTCTCCAAGTGGTCAGACAGAAGTGTAGGAGGAAGGAAGTCCACCCTTCTCTGTTTTCTGGGGCTTTCAGTCTCCTGCATATTCCTTACTGCCACTTCCTTGCTTAAGAGGAATGATTAATTTATACTGATTTTATTTCAGACCTCCGACCTGGATGATACCTCCTCCAGAGATTCCCAGGAAGTGAGTAGGGTGCCTCATATATTTTTACTTTCTTCTGGGATGGTTTCAAATTCCTCACTTGTGCTCAGTTCCCTAAGTAACAGCAGTTTTCAATCCATGGCTCTGGCTCGTTTCAGTGATACCAAGGAGTGGAGGGGCAGCAAAACAGACCAGTGACAGAATCTCCCTGCGTCCTGGGATTTCTAAGTGTAGGACACAGTTATGGTGTGAGCCGGCACCATTTACCGAGTCTAAGTAAATCAGGGGAACTGAATTACTCAAGTTGCTTCTAATTGTCTCTCTTGTGGGAGAAGAGGCAGTCTCACGTCAGGGACATCTGTAGTAAAGAGTTTTCACTTACTTCATAACTGCAGTGTGGAAGTCATTGTCACACTGTAGGCCAAAAGTATAAATGAGGCCAAAGGAACTGGGTATATTCATGGAGGATAAATCCATGAGTAGATCCATAACTTCTGGCTCAGTCTCCTGCTTTGCTGACAGCAAGATGCACTGGGGAAAGGTCGGTTCAATGCATGTCCTGTTTCTAATATTCCTCCATCTGTTCCTAGCTACTGCGTGAGGCAGAATAAAGCACAGTTCTCATGTTCTTGCTTTGTTTCTGTCCATAGCTTACTCTTCACGGTCATCTAGATGAAGATGCTCAGCCAACTAAAAGTAAGGCTTTTCTTGGGAAAACGTAGAGTAGAATTCTTGAGAGGATGGTCCAGTGTTTCAAAGGGACAGGAAAAGACATTCCTGGGTTTTATCTTTAGTGAAGAACAGGTAGTTGGACTGGGGACTTGGTTTGTGAGAGATGCTTCTCGGTGGGGTGTGCTTGGCACTCTGAGACCTCCTGGAGATGACTCGGAATAGGTACCCACGAATCCAGGCGTTCCACCGCACCACTGCCTTTCTCACCTGTAAAAAGGAGAACGTGTCCCCAGCGGCTGGGAACAGTGAATGCTCGCAAAGGTTTTTTGAGAGAAAAAGCTCCATGGGCTGTCTTTGTACTATGTGGACTCTGAAAGGGTCTTTCATACAGCTGAATGACCTGGGGAAAGTGGTATCGTTAGACCATCCTAGGACCTCGAGTCTTTTTTTGAGGTAATCTGTAATTTGTCCAGGAAAAATCACCTGGTGCCTTTGAGAAATAGCTCCTGGGTGCCTCCCCCCGCCCCGCTCCTCATGCATTTGTGGCAGAGCTGAGAACAGAACAAGCATCCTTCCACTTCAGCTGAACCACGTGGCTTTCTCTAGGGATTTTTCCCTCCCCTCTTCCCTTTTACGTTGCAGGCTATTTTCACAAAAGCAGAAGCATGCAGTTAACGCTGTCACTGCTTCTGTTTCTGTGGCATCCCCAGTGGAGATGATTCAGCAGTGTGGAAAGGGATTAATAGGCTCCTCTAAGAACCTGAACTTCTGTTTCAAAACGTGTTGAGAAAGGAATGAAATGAGCACAGTAGAAGAAATTTTCCATTTTGATCTCCTGGAAGATCTAAATGGTCTTTTCATTCATTGAGATGGGAGATTTTTCACAAAAGCTAAACAAGACTGATCCAAAAAGCCTTTATTATTCTACCTTGCTCAGTTCAAAAACACGTACCTGATCACTGCATAAGGCGTTTCACTAAAATACCGTCTGATGTGAAGTGCCTTGATGTGCACAGCTTAGTTGCTGGGGAACGGGGACAAATTATGGTTAAAACAATGATTAATGTGATTTCTAGTGGTGAGCTCTAACATGAATATTTTTTTTAAATGATACTAAGGAAAGGTGCTGCTTTGCAAAGGTTCATTTTGCTCCTGCATAAGCAGAAGAAAGCTGCTGTCTCTTTCTGAGCCTGATGGGGAATTCCATCATCCTAAGCAAGATTCAGGGTGCAAGTAAAATGAGAAGTGACTCGTGCATTGATCACAGGACTGAATCCTGGATGTTCTGAGGCTTGGTTTCAGTTCTGCTGTTTACTCTGCGTAGTGCTGGGCTGCTGTTACATTACAGCTATTGCTGTTTGACGAACTGGTGGAGGGAGAAGTTACTTCACAATGGCAACTATGACTAAAGCTGTGATTTTTTTCCTTCTCTTAGAAGACTTCCCTGAAGGGCAAAACCAGGAATTCAGCACTCGAGAGAGCAATCTGCCTCCAAAGTCACCAAGTGTAAGAGAATCTTTGTGGGCCCTTCTTTACTACGACTGGGGTGTGTGATCTTTAATGTTCTTGTCAATGACGGATTTACTAGGTTTGAGAAGCATGTAAGCAGCTACTGCTTTTCCAAAATCTGAGCACTTTGTGCAAAATTCATCCTCCAAAAAGGATGAGCTCTGAACAGCAGAACACTTATGATGGTTATTTCTCCCATCTGTGCCTAGGAAATTCTTCTAATTACTTTATGGCCTTCGTCTCTGGGTATGGATGTTTTCCAGTTTAATTATCTGCAGTATTAGTGTTGGCACAGGAAACAGAATTCCAGATTTACAGATGGGAGAGAATAAAGATGATAACACTATGTGAAACAGATGTATTACCATCCTGCACACACAGTGGCCAGCCCAGCAATGAACATGCTGTGCTTCATGCTGCAGGCCCAAGCAGATGCAGGAAGCTAGCTGTACCCAGTGGACTGCTTTCCTGGAGGAGGGGGTTGGTAATTTTTAGCCATCTGAAGGCACTGGTTTCCATTTTTTCCTTCTTCATTGTAAATGTGAAATGATGAATTGCACAAACAAGTCAGAGGAGAAATGACCAAACTTATTTGGGTGGTCTGCAGCCTTTTACCCTGCAGAGGCCAGATGCAGTGCGTCAGCCTCCCCTTTGCAGAGCAGGTTTGCACTGCCTCGTGCTAACATTGATCTGATCTCCAGAGGAATCCAGTTCATATTTGTTTGGGTTTTTTTTCCAGTTCAAGGAGTGTGGCTTAGCCAATGAGGAACTGGCAGAAAAGGAGCGGAGGAGGATGAAGGACTGCTTTGAGCGTTATCGAAGGTCTGGACTTTAGTAAGCGGGACTAATTTAGACATACTCATGTGACTTAACTGATTAGCTTCTTGTATATATTTTCTATTTTCTGTCCATCCCCTGTCCCCAAGCTTGATTCATGGAGGGCACAAATTCATTACAGATCTTATCTTCGGAGGCTCATGCTTCCAGCTGAACTGGCTGAGACTCCCGTTTTAGCACCAGAGGTAGCCAAGATAGCAATGATCACATTTGCTCTGGACTGTGCCAGTGGTTCCACAGCAGGGAGTGGAGGGCGCTCCAAGGAATTGCTGGCTTGATACATTTGGTAGATTTCTCCCGTGTGAGCGAAATCTGTCTGATATTCACTGTCTGTCATACTGCTGACGTTCAAGACCAAGCTCCCACAGCTGTGAATGGGAACAGATTTCCACCCTCTGTCCTCTTCAGGTGCTCTTGGTTGAAGGCCTGTTCTCCAAATGCCCCATGTCTTCACCGATCAGTGCCTTTATGGAGCATGACACCAGTGACAACCTTGTAGAAGAGGGGCCTTAGTTCTGGCATTAGATAGAAGTGCTCCTAATGGCACTGTAAACTGCTCTTCTGACTGTTGACAATACTATTTTTATTAAAGAAAGGACTTTGGGTAGGATTTCTTGGCTTCTTCAATTGAACATCAACAATTACCACACTTCAAGAAATGTAAGAATGTTTTTATCAATTTAGACCAATCCTCTTTACCCTGTGCTTGCTACACGTCACAGTTTCTTGGTGGGTGTGTGAGCAAACTGTCACCTTCAGTTAAACGCTAAGTGGATTGATATATACTGAACTCCCCAGCGCAGTCAAATGCCACTTGTTTGCCGAAAACATCTTCTAAAAATGAAACGTCTACTCTTGTTTTCAGAAAAAGAGCAATGCGGAGGGCTCCGAAGGACCGGCACCACGAGGCCGACTGGGAGAACACCACGGGCAGCGACAACACCGACACCGAGGGCTCCTGAGAGCCGGAGCCCACCTGCGAGCGAGTGACACGCCAGGCTCCTGACCCCCTCAGATACCTTTACAAAGGTCTGGTTAGCCATAGCTGCGAAGTGATGGATCCTAACGGATGAAAATCGTCTCTAGAGAGAGAAATACAGAGCCCAGACATGCTGGGGTCTGTATTTCTCTCTCAAGGGACTACTTCAACATTAAAACTCTCTGAACAAACATTTACTGAAAGTTAATGTTTGTAACAGGACAGGATTTGTTAGCTCTGATGCCCCCTTGTCCATCTCTCTCTCAAAAATGCAGTGATGCTGGAGGTGTGGGGTGAGCAAATAAACAGGATTAAATATTTGCGGGCGCAGAGCCCCGAGGCTCCGTGTGTGGCCATTGCTCCCTGCCCTCTTGCAGCCAAGGCAGTTCCCGGGGAGGCCCTGCTCTGCGGGGAGCCGGAGACGCCTCGCCCTGCGCCGGGAGGACCCTGCCGCTCCCACGGGCCGCTGCTGCTGCTCGGTTACCGGCGCCAGCCCTCCGGTAAGGCGGGCCTGCCCCGACATGGCCGCCGCCGCATCAGTGCCCGCCCCTCACATGGCCGCTGTCCGCCCCAGCATGGCGGCCGCCGCCTCAGTGCCCGTCCCCAACATGGCGGCCGCCGCCTCAGCGCCCGCCTCCCCGGCGCGCATGCGCCAGGGCGATGCAGCGCGCGGCGCGGG
>Ga0065711_1050827_pt1 | contig 10643 bp, 5 predicted proteins | sample Hoacrofraction12_FD_59098 | JGI IMG/M metagenome (GOLD analysis project Ga0065711, IMG submission 59098) | Hoatzin crop microbial communities from Cojedes, Venezuela - Epithelial fraction 12 v2 (version 2) | ecosystem: Host-associated > Birds > Digestive system > Esophagus > Crop | place...
TTTTTTTTTTTTTTTTTTTTTTTAGCTTAAAGGTAATGAGTGTTGCGATCTGTTGCAGACCTGTAGAACTTGGTATGTCTCTCTTACTGGAGATCATGGAATGCATTTTATGGGTGGGGAAGAGAGGAAGCAGCGGGGAAGTGCATTTTGCCTGCCACCTGAAAGGTGGAAATATGTGCTGTTCCCCAGTTCAGAGGACCTCACTGCCCAGTATTCTTCACCTGATGTTTTAATGTACAATTGACACAGGGCTCTGCTACCATTCTTCACTGACTCTTTTTAGTAATTGCAGGGCCAGCACCTCAGTCTGATTTGGAAGACTTCATCAGAAACTGGCAGTGACAGGAGGGATGCTCCTTCCTGTCTGTCTGCTGAGGGCTTGTCCTCACATGTACCTCTGGCATACAGTTTGCCAGGTTTGATGCTGGGTTGGAGCGCGCCTTGCTATCACAAACCTGTCTATGACATTTCAAATTTGCATTTACTTTCCAAAGTACTCAGTCAGCTTACATTTGTGCAGCCTCTAGTCTCCTTTCTAAGCTCTACAAGAAGCTTCAAAATGTATGAATTTTCTTAAATAGTTTTATTATTATTTTTTATTATTATTATTACTGGTATTTTGTAGAAAATTGTAAGCACTGCAGAGAGCAAAGGACAATACAGATACTACAGAAAATGCGTGTGATACAATTGTACAGAATGTGTGCAGTTGATGATTATGTGATTACTAAATGATAACAAGGGAAAATGTGAAAAGAAAGAGTAGGTAATTAAGGATTGTTTTAAAGAACACTGACAGGAAGCTAACTTACCAGGATGGAAAATCATACATAACTTTAGAGAATGTTTTAAGGAGGGTTTTGGAGTATCTGCAGAATGAACATTGAACATGTATTCCATGCCAGAGGAATGTTTTCCTGATGCCAGGTAATTTTTTTTGTTGTCCTTACTGTTTTTTTTTTTGTTAAATCATCTTATGTCTAGATAAGGTTAAAGAAAGTGACAAAACCCTCTTGACTACATTATTTCAGGCTGTTTTTTCTGACTCTGTCTATTGACAGCCCAGTCTTACCTTGATTTTGAAATCCTGATGTTTTCTAGTCATGTGATGGAACTAAATAATATATTTAGGCTTACTGGAAGATTTGGGATCAAAGGAGAAGTTTTCAAGAGGCCGATTTTTCCATGTTACAGGTGACTTGTACGTGTGAAACTCTGTTCTTTTTCCTCACTTCTCTGTGTGTCTCTGCAAAAAGTTTACAGATCCCACCTTTATTATGTCTTTTTTTTAATCCAGCAGACCTGCTGTATACATTAGAAGAAAGGCATCATGTGTTTGTGTGAAAAGTGTGTCATGTGGGTCATTGTCTGTAGTGCAGACCACCCTTGTGTTATTGGAGGATATTGTAGGGAACTGATTTACTGTTCTGTGAACCAGGTTTGGGATAGACCAGAACATGGCCAGTGACTTTCAGGGCTGTTGGTGAAGGAGAGGCAGGGTGGAGGTTGGAAATCATCACAGAATCATAGAATGGTTGGGGTTGGAAGAGAGCTTATAGATCATCTAGTCCCAACCCCCCTGCCATGGGCAGGGACACCTTCCACTAGACCAGGTTGCTCAGAGCTCCATCCAGCCTGGCCTTGAACACTTCCAGGGAGGGGGCAGCCACAGCTTCTCTGGGCAACCTGTGCAGTGCCTCACCACCCTCATAATAAAAAATTTCTTCCTTATGTCCAATCTAAATCTTTCATTTTTAAACTGTTGCCCTTTGTCCTGTCACTACAGGCCTTGGTAAAAACTTTGCCTTTATTATAAGCCCCCTTTATATATTAGAAGGCCAAAATGTTGGTTTCCAGTGCAGCATCTGTATGGGTTTTGCCCTCTGGGTCACAGATTATTTTTTTGTTTGTTGCCAATACAAGCCTGTAAGTATATTCTGTCTCTTCTGCTTCTTCAGCTTGTCCCAGTCTTGCTTGTCTGCTACCAGTGCCTTGTTTTTGCTCACCTAGCCAGGCCATCTTGCCTTTGCAGGCTTTCTGTGCCATGTCTGCCCTCTTTGCTGTGCATTCCCTGTCCTCCTGAAGTCTTGCTGTTCTGTCTCCTCACAGACCTTCTCTCCCTTCTGCTCCAGATAATCCCAAACATATTACCCTGGATAATCTGACTTTTGTTCTTTTTTCCTTCAGTAATGCAGTGTAGTTCAGTTGTTTTTTCGTGGGCCAACATTTCCATTTCTTTTCTGTTCCACCTCTGGTTTCTTGTCAAACTTTGTTTTGTCCTCCTCCTCCCCTTCCTTTTATCTCAGGCCTAACAGAGCAGAAGATCTTGATTATTATTATTTCCCCTCTGCTCCCGCCTTGTGATTTCCCTTCTGAGCTTTATGTGGCTGTGATGGTCTCTTCAACTAGCCAAAAGAATCTGAATTTCAGAGCAAATGAACCCCATCTTGCAGGGGTAGGTAGTTCTCTGCTCATGACTTTTTTTCAGGAGATATTGTCTCAGCTGAACCATTTCTCTCCCGCTAAATAGCTTCCTATCCCTCTTCTTTTCTTCCTTTCTCACCAAGCAGCTTCTTTGTCTCCTTGGGTGTCTTGAGAGAGTCACTGCTAGTGCAGGAGCGTCTCTGCCTCCCACTCTCGGTCCTCTCTTGGATTCATCTCCGGTGCAGCTGGATCTATGGTCTCATTCCCACTGGTTATCGTCTGAGGGAGCATGCTCTGCAATGTCCACATGTAAGCAGGTTGGCCAGCTGTTGATGTTGACAGATGTGATTTATAATAGATGTATTTGTCTCATCATGTTTGACTTTGGCCTAAAGAGAGACGTAAGTGGAGAGAGCATAGACCTTAGCTGAAATACAATATGCTGCTGTTCTCCAAACATACTGTGTGTATAATCCAGGATAATTCAGCTAAAAGGATCTAGAAACTATCAGAAATAAAATGTGGCATTTAATGATTATAATTCTTGTTTTCTGAAGCAATAGTAAGCTCATACCCTTTCACTTTTCAGTAGGTGAACCAGCTGGGGCTCAGAGGGTTGGAAGGGCTTATCTGTAAGAGCAAAAGATCCCAGTCAGTTTGGACAGGCTGTATTTATTCCAAGAGCTAGGCCATACACCTGGTGGATGACAGCTTTTCCAAAGGAGCCAGAGTTTGGCTGGGAAAGACTTAATTCGACCCTGTGGAGTGAAAGTGTTATACTGATGGGGAAAAAATGTCAACATGATAGATACCACTCAAGATCACTCTGGACATTTTTGTTTTCACCAGCAGATGATGAGGGATCAGCTCATAGTGCAAGCACTGGAACATAGCCAGGACCATGGCGATTGCTAGACAAGTTACTTATGTGACTGAAATGCTTGGCCTGAGCCTGATGTTGCTTTTTTTTCTCCCTAACCACTACTGAGCAGAGGTGACATGCTTCCTATTAGTAGTGCACCGCAACAGCGGTACATAAAGGAGATAAGTAACGTTTCCGCTCCCATCCCTGAACACACTTATTCAATGCAAGATGTCAAAATACGTGACTAACAAATGGTGGAAAGTCTCTGTGAAGAATGGTGATAGGCTTTCTATTTTCTCATTTCCATTTAGAAATTATTCATAGTGCTCCAAAAAGAAGGCGCAGTAAATGGTCATAATTTTTCTGTGTGTTTACTAGAGAACTGCATGATAGTATCTGTTTAATAACTCTCAGTCAGCATTCAATCATAGATGCTGATGTTTAACCCCGTCGCACTTTGACTAATGCAGAAGATGATGATCTCTGCCCTGTGCTCCAGAACAGAGGGAAACTTAAATGGCAGAATTGTAAAAATACTGCATCAGTCAATGTTTGCCTTTACACAAACATACTGAAGTTAGGCAGTGTTGTAGATGTTCAGCTCTGGGTGGTGTCTAGTAATTACATGGAAATAGAATTTACTTCTCCAGCCTGGCTCAAGATGCAGCCTGACAAGATGCCCCACAATTATCTGTGTGCTTGCTGCTATTGCAAGAGCAGTCCTAGTTCTGGCTGTGTGCTAGGTCGTCCTCTATTGAACAGACTTGCTTGGCTGGTGACCCGACTCACTCAAAGATGAGACCAGTTTTCTGTTGCTCAGAGGGATGAACTGGCTTGTGAAGCGTTACAGTGAACTCTGAGGAGTGGACTAAGCGAGGGTTGAGGGCGAGCAGGTCCATCCATTCTGGCAGCAGTAAGCTCTTCGCTTAGCTCCGCCACCTTAGCTGATCCTATAGCAAATTTCAGTGGAATTCAGAGCAGCAATAGGAAGATGGTTGGTGCCCTGTCCTTCCCCCATTGCCAAAGGCAATGAAGTGTCTCAGAGAAGAGTCTTCACTATGGTGTAGTGTGAGCAAGACCCTGTGTTTTCCGTAACCTTGGTCCAGGCAGTGACTGAACTGTTCCATCTGCAGTTGCCGTGAGCGGATGCAGTCCAAGTGGGTGAAACCAGGATGTTATCGTGTGAGGTGTCAGATGGCCTTGATAGTTGGCAGTGCCGTCCCACCGGCTCCAGCAGCTCTGCTGGTGCAGAGCACAGGCAGGAGGGGGTTGGCCATAGGGGAAGGGAAGGGAGGGAGGAGGCAGAAAGATAGAGAGGGAATTGGCGGGGGGAGAAGTAAAGACAATGGTGAAAATGAGGAATGGAGTAGAAATAAACTCTTGCATGCTTTTAATGTTCCCTTAATACTTTATAAGGACTATGGTAAAAAACAAATTATAAGAAAACGTAATTATTCAGATTTGCAAAACTCTCTTGTGTGATTGCCCTGCACTGCAGTGCCCGAAGGATTCTCCTTCATATTCCACTGAAAACATTTTGGTTGCTCATCTGTAGATGTCACCTTGGAAGGGTCACACTAGCTGTGGGGCAGCTGGCAGGAGCACCCCGCGCTGTCACTCCTCCAGCCCTGCGTTGGGTAGGAGGGGACGCGACAGTCGCTCCAGCCCGTCTGACCTTGCTGCTTGCTGGTCTGGTGGGCCAGCGTGGGAGCCGGGCTGCTGGGATCGCTTTCCTTCCTCCTGCACGGGTTGGTTTGTACACCCGCCAGCTGGAACGGAGAGCAACCCGTAAACTTGGGTACGTCTGAGGAGTACCACAGTATGCAGGTGGTGTGGGCTGATTAAGGGAAGGGTGCCTAGTTTTAAACACAGTAAAATAGGATGTGAGGTGAGAGGATCTGGTCTGACCTGAACAAAGATTTGAGCTACTGCTGTTGGCTTTGGGGGGAGCCATTTTTCATGGAAGCCTTCTGGGAAGGCTTGCGTCCTCATTGCTGTTATAGTCCTGGGCTGCTTAGATGAAGCAAATCTCTTGATTATTACTGTTTTAGCTTGCGTTTTGAAGAAACCTGCGGTCACAGACATTGTATTCCTTTCCAGTGAAAATAAACAAAAAGATGCTCTAATGGGCATTCAGTCCAGCAGAATAGACTAGAAGTAGAATGAAGTGAAATACCACTAAATGTATATAGTATAGTTGTGGACATTGTGTCCTTCACTTTATTACTGGGTAAAAGTTTTATCTGAAAAAATAGCCTTTGGATATTTCTTGCTGGCTCGTTAATTTTCAGGGGCTTGATGCCCTTCTCATTTCAAGGGTATATGGCTATAGTTACAGATGAGTTACAGGTGAACTTTAGACTGGGGAACGGCCTGTGGAAGGGCTGGTGGTAGAGAAGGTCCGTTTTTGTGTGAAATGCCAATTCCAAGTGGAACCGCAGGGACTGGCAGCTTTCTGCAGCCTGAGCTGGATGCTGTGGTAATAGCGTCCTGTGCCAGATAGCGACAGTGTCACTGTGTTAGCCTGTGTTTATACCAGCATTATAGTTTTGACTTCTGTTACTATAATTATTATTCACTCTTGAGCCAATTGCTGTTGCACCAGATGGTAAAAGTGATCGCTCTGACTCTATTTTGCCTTGTCTGAAAGTTCTCAGCATCCAACAGTGTCCGCAAAAAATGTAATCCACTTACTACAGAACACTTCTGAGATTTGGCTGTTTTATTGAGGTACTTTAATGAGAGCAAAGTTCCAAAAAATCTAATTAATTTTTTTTTTTTTTTAATCTGCGTGTACTGTATTGTATGAACTTGCAGTACAGCTAAGTTTGGTCTGTAGATGCATTATGAAAACTCATGTCAGCTGTTCTGAGCATCTACACAGACATGCACAAGACCTGGCCTTAGTTTCATTAACACATGATATATGCACGCGCATATAAGTGCTTTTTTCCACTCTGTGTTTCATTCTGAATCCAGCAAACATAGAGAAAAAACAGAAGAAATTTTATTCTTAGTTGAAATGTGTTCAGCCTTCAGAGTGCACAAATGGATGGACTGCAAAAAAGTTAATCTGATTGTTGTCCAATCTCCTTCCTCAAATAATTGACGGAAAGAATCTAGTCATTTTCTTATGTCATGGCTGACTGCAATAGGGAAGACAAGTTACAGTGCTGCAAATGGTGCTTGAGTACATCGTATCAAAGTTGTGAAACAAACTGGTTAGTTCAAAATTCCATGTAGATTGCTCCTTGGCATATACAGTTACTGGAAGTCTATTTTAGTAATTCCTGGCATTCCATAAGTGTGATGATGTTTTTGTTGGGAGATGTGTTTTAGTCTAATGACAAGCAAATAGCAATCCCATCTGTATTTGATTATAGCAGGGAAGATGTGGAGGAAACAATTCTTTGCTATGGGCTGAAGGGTCAGTGACGTTGAGGTTTTCTTCTTTGCCTGCCTTTAGGAGAAGCACAGACTTCCACTTCCTTTTTCATGCTGATCTTGTACAAAATATAAATCTCTGAGGATGCATCTCTACTTGTAAATTAGTGTGCACAGGACTGCTCTCTCACACTGAAGCCAAACGGCCCAAGACGTCCTGCGCTGATACTGCTAAACTTCCTAGCCTTCAGAAAGGGGACTGACTGTACGTGTGGGGTGTTTTCGGGATGCTGCTGGCTCCTGGAGCATGCATAGGAGGTGTTGGGATGAAGGATAGCTAGCTCTGATCAAAGCTGTGCTGGGGGTCGTTCTAACAAACGTTATGGATAATGAAATTTCCAGTGCCTGGGAATATTTATTGGTACTATTTAATCAGCTTGTGCCGATATAGCCTTGATGGCTTCTAATAGAGCACATACAGCTAGGTAACAATGTTTGGGACAAATGATAATTATATTCTGATGGCAATAAAATTGCAAGTTGTACTGATGGCACTTTCACGTAATGAGTTACTACTTGTGGGTGAATTAATTTGTGCTTCATGTCAACCTTTTAGCTGTCTGGTTTCAGGTTCAGTTTTTAACATATTGGTTTGGTGTATACATGTGTAACATTTGTGCTCCGCAAAATCTTCTAATAGAACTGGGTTCAGTGTGTGACTGACTTCTCTGCCAGTGTTGGTGGTGCCTGTAAATGAAACCACGCTGTAATCCATAATTAGACCAGCATCATTCTAAATAACTAGCCAGGAGGTGTACACCGTGTGTTCACACAAGCCGATCTTCTGGATATGTTTCACAGGATTGTTTAACCTGTTTATGTGAGAACTAAAAGCCAGCTTCTTTTTATTCTTTATTGAAGTACATGAAAAACCGTGATCAAATCTGCAGTGTATCAACTTGGTTATGGTGGGGGAGCTTCATGAACAAAATGTTTTTTATAGCTGCTTTGCCAGTAGGAGCTGCAGGAAGGCTGGCCTGGAGATGCTTATAAGTTTGTAAGTGAGGACTTTCTGCTAGGCTTCCCCTTAACCTGGCAGGAATAGCGTGAAGAAGCTTTGAGTGTCTGCACCTTTTGGGAACAGGGTGAATGGTAGGTTTTGGAGGGAGAGGCTGGAGATGCCCCCTTAGCAGAAGGGGTGCTGTGAAAGGGAGAGTGGGATAAAGGAGGAGTGTTGTGTTTGCCTCCCTGCAGCAGCAGGAGCCGATGTCTGAACAGAGGTGTAGCCACTCGCTCTATTCAGAAGAGCTCAGCTTTTACTCCGCTGAACCGGTGTGGCCTCTGTTGTCTGTATGCTTTGGTTTTGTTGAAGAACCAGGGAGAAGAAAATTAATGGTGGCCAGTGCTCTTAGTTGTACTCTGAGACTGTGATTTACTTTTCAGACTGTCTTCAGAGCTGCTTTGGAAGAGTTTCCACAACAGCATTTAAAGATGAAATTGATTAAGGCTTCTATAAAAAAAATGTGTGCTGTGACAAATTTCTCTGCTTAATTGAGCAAAATCCAAGCAGGTATGCTTTTTAACTAGTCAATTAATGTATTGAATTTTTATATCTCTGCTGAGTCTGTCTGAAGGGCAGTCAGGGGAGCGGAATACTGTCACTAACCTCTGCCTCCAGGGACCACAGTTGCACTTTTTGTAACTGTCTCCAGGCCACCCTTGCAATCAATATTTACTGTAATTACAAATGAAATGAGGGAGTCTTAAAGTGGCGGATGCATTTAATGACATATTATAATAGCATAGCAATGAATTGAGAATTAATCAAAACTTTTTAAACTGGTGCTGAATTGATTTAGTGATGTGCATTTGGCTTAGTGCTCTGTGCCTGTTGACAGTAATTTACTTTAAAAATTGCATTGCAATTTCCTCTTAATTGCACATGGTATGCTTCAGGGTGACAGTGAAGATATTAAAATATGAGTAACAGATGTGATGTTTGCTAATGGAGCATCACATCCCATATATTTTCCTCATCGTGTTATTTATTTATCTGCAGATGACGCCTTTTCCTTTTAAAAAGAAAAATTCCACTTCTTCCTGTGAAGTTTCTGGTTTTTTCCCAAAGGGCTGAACAGGTCATCTTTGCCTCATAAATCAGTAAGTGAAGAATAGCCAAATATAATGGTTATGTACCGTGACATTATTGTTACTGTAGGATTAGTAAATCTCAGTCTGGCCTTCAGGGTTTTAGATGAGCAACACAGCATTTGGGGTCTGAGCTAAAGGTGCCTGGAGGTAATAAATGCTTTTGCATTCATGTCAGTGGACTCTGTAGGAAATCCTTTATCACTGTATTCTGCCACGGATTCCAGGTATGGCCACATAAACTTGCTCTTGCCCTAGGTTAACTCTAGGGAAATTCTGTTTCCACAGGCACAATTGTGAATTTCCACAATTCTTATGTCAACCAGGAATGACAGTGCACGCAGACCCATATGTTCTGTATCCTGACTTCTTAGGTTGCTGCTGATGCCATTGCTCTGCCCCCTCTTAACTGCTCTGTGCAGACACTGTCTCTCTTTTGTGCCATGGGATGATACAGCACCTGAAGGAAGCCACAGTTCTTGAGGTTTCTCTAAGAGCAGACACTATTTTTGGACATCCAGTGATGGGGAGGTGCTAAGCATGGTTCCCAGCTACTTTTCTTGCAGCCTTTTAGCCTTTCCCTCAAGAAGAGTGGTGCCTTGGGTAATAACTTTAAAGAAATCGTTTCTTTAACGCATTGCTAAGTCAACTTGAATTAGATGTCTTCTGATAAAAATTGCACGTTTTTGCTCAGAAGTACATATGACAAACTTGTGATTTTGAAGGGTTTTTTCCCCACTTAAGCAAAGGAAAAAAACCTCACCCCAACACCTCTCCCAACCAACCATTACAAATATATTAAAAATACACTTTATTTTTCTACCACTAACTGTTGCCTGTGCATTTGCTTATTTGCTCACCCGTCAAAGTTTGAAAAAAACCTGTTTAATAAAATTTTGCTAGGAGAGAAAGCGACTTTGAAAGCATAGGGAATTTAAACCCCTTTGGTTTCAGTTTCCTCTTAGTTTTCTCCATAGATCTGTTGAGAATGAAAATGTCCTCTAGGCCATATATCTAATCTTGTTGTGATGGAATAATATCCTTTAAAGTCCTTTTTGCATTCTAATACAGTACTCGTCTTTACCACTTCTGCTCATACTTAGAATTGCAGCCCAGTATACTCCGTCGGTGAGAAGCTGGTGTTCTTATTTTGTGACAAGTAATCCCAGTCAGTCACAGACCAACTTCATGGTTCATGTAGCTTCTCGCTAAGAACACACATTTTAAATATTTTTAATAGCTTAATTTAGCCATTCCTGTGTGTTTCCAGAAGCAGAATGCAGATTTCTGAATAGTTTTTTCACAAAGCAATGCTGCAAAATGTTGTGTTCTCTTTTGTTAATCATTCTGTTTAATTCCTGTTAATTTTTAAGACATCATCCTACTTTTTTATTTATTTGCTTCCAACTTTTACTGCTCAAATTATCATAACATAATCAATTCCTTTACCAAACCTTATGACTCCACACAATACATATTGCATGAAATAAGGGTAGACTGAATACGTACCAGCAGGTACCAGAAAAAGAGCTTTATGCAATAGCTGTCTGGGAAACTTTCACCAAAAAGACAGCTGCTGCCCCTGCAAATGGAAAATCACCAGGTGCTACTTTTTCATTACAGTGATCTTCCACGTAATCCTACATGAGGTGGATAGGGGCACTCTATGCCGAGACTGATGTCCTGGCTCAGGATAGTCCAGCATAATCACAGATTAATTATTGGAGACTGTTTTGGTTTCAGCTGCCGCCGGCAACAAAAGCGCCACGTGGCCGCCCCTCCCCCCGCCGGCGTGCGGAGGAGAATGAAAAGAAAGAGGCAG
>Ga0065711_1050828_pt1 | contig 10643 bp, 3 predicted proteins | sample Hoacrofraction12_FD_59098 | JGI IMG/M metagenome (GOLD analysis project Ga0065711, IMG submission 59098) | Hoatzin crop microbial communities from Cojedes, Venezuela - Epithelial fraction 12 v2 (version 2) | ecosystem: Host-associated > Birds > Digestive system > Esophagus > Crop | place...
CCTCCCGCCCGCCGCGGGGGGCGGCGGCGCTGCGGGGGCGTCCCGGCGCCGCTCCGCCCCGCGCCCGTCCCTCTCGGTGCCTGTCCGTGTACCGGACGAGGTCCTGAGGCCGCTGGCGGCTTTGCCGCCGGCCCTCCCGCTCCCCGGCCTTCCTTTTCCTCCTTCCTGGAAATTTCTTTACGCCAAACGTAGGCAAAACCCTGGCGAAGGCCGCTGCGGGGTTGTTTTAAACCCTGCGAGTCACTTCTCGGGATTTTGCCGGCCCTCCCTCCGCTCCTCAGCCCCGTTTCCGTATCTGGCCCGGTGCTCGTCGTCGTCTGGGGTTCCTTCTCCTCAAATCCCAGTCAGGGCGCGAGGCCGACGAAGGCTCGCCGGGTCGCCGAGGTCGGTGCCAAGCCTCGCGGAGTTGGGGGTTTCCCAAATAAGGCAGGCGAGCGGCGCGATGTCGCCTTTGAAACCCATCCAGGTAGCCCTGGCGCGGGCTCCTCGGGGAGCCTGGCTGCAGGGGGACACCCCGGGGTTAGGGCTGAGGAGGCCTTTTAAGGAGTCGGTAGCAGAAAAGGAGATGATGGATGATGCTCCTTTCGGGAAGGAGCCTGAGCGGGTAAGCTGGTGATTACAGTTCATAAATTCTTCCCCGCTGCCTTCCTTGTGACGAGTGGAGTGGAGCAGAGCAGTTATTCCTCTCTTCGGTAAAAACACTGTAGCAATCAACCTAGGAGTTTTCTTTTTAAAACCAAAGGAACTCCCAGGAGGTGACTTCAAAACTCGAGCAAAGCTCCTGGTGCTTTTTTCTGAGTGACAGGAAGCTAAAAATTAATGTGTCTTCCCAGTATGGTCTTGGAGAAAAATATGCCTTTCCTTACTTAGATAACAGAAAAAATCTGACCTTTGAAACATCAAAGCTGGCACCTAGGTTTGCCATAATGAGCCATACGTCTCTACTAAAAATCACTGTTCCGAAAAGTCATGGTTACAAGCAATAGAATATGCAGGTCAGCATGCGTGTAGTAGAAAACACTATTAAATTGTCAGCTGCAAACAACGAAGATGGATGCGTCTTACTTCTGCGAGCACGCTGTTCAGGCAGCACAGCTATCTGCTTGCAGGAATTGAAGCGAAGGTGAAGATTGTAACTTTGCAGAACTGCAAGGCAAGGTAAAGTTTGGAACAGCTGAATCAAACAGAGTGCCTTTAGTGGTGCTAATATTTATTTTTTTTTTTAAATGACAAGGTCCTTGTAGCACGCATGCAGTTTGCTCACTTTTAAGCTGTCTTGGTTTAGAAGCCCTTTGGAGCTTGTCTAAACCTGTGCGTATGGTATCGGTATGAGAAGGCTACGCCAGTGTCAAGGGACTCTGTAACTTTGTAACTGTCCACAGCAGAGATCATGATAACAGAAGAATTAAATCAAATTGCATCCCAAACTCAGACAGTTACATAGTGTTTTAAAGAAGCAAAGCGGTGGATGAGGCTTAATGACTTAATAAATGGTGGAGGAGGGTTATCCGGGATTTGCTGGTAAATGGAACAAGAAATACAGATCACATCTGAGGAATACAGATCACACCTGAGGAACTTGCCTTTCTGGCAGATGGTGATAGTAAAGCCAGGATATGGTAGAAAGTCTAGGAGGGGGAACTAGGCTGAAGCTGTTTGTTTGGTCGTGAAGTTTTTTGCAGGCATGCTAATTCCTTCCTTAAAGACAACTTCTATTCTTATCACTTCCCTCTTTTACTTGACAAATTAAAACAAAATACATGTATTTTTATTTGACGGCTCCACTGTTCACTCTGTTTAGTAAGATGCTGTGAAGCAAATGGGAGTTCGAACCAGCAATGTAACAGGATTGTTGCAGTAATAAAGGTCAAAATATAGAATGGCTGAGGTGATACAATATTTTTGATTAATAGGTTTTGGTATATTTTAATACTTTTTAAATACAATTAATATAGCCCTCATTGTAGTTGGTTGGTTGGTTTGATCGCTTTTAGTTAGGTGACACAGCACAGATTGCAACGGGGCAAGGGAAGGCAAGGTAAGAGCGCATTGATTGCAGCAGCTGCGTTCAGAGGTGCAGCAAGCCCCGCCGATGTTAGGGCCACCATGCATTCCACCAGATGCATTGGAATGTTGGAAGTTTTTTGGCCATAATTTCCCCTTGATAGTAGCCCTGGTGGCTTCTAGTAACCATGTAGAGGAAGAAGTGCATTGAATAGATGCTTTATTTAGTGTATCAAGAAAGGGAAAGGCTGCAAATGCCTCCACTGTTAAAAGCTTAACCAAAGAGTACTCACACTTCAAGATTCAGTTGTCATCCTGGTCTGCTGCTGCCACATTTGCTACAGTCCAGTTATGTTCAAGACAGAGATTGTTTTCACTCTTAAGTCCCCTTTTTCTTCACCTCTAGAAGACATAGATTAGCAAGGAGGAGATTGGTGCAAATGATCTGTTCAGCAGATACATCACAATAGAGGAAAAATAGTTGTCTTGAAACAGTCAAAAGCAAACACAGAGGTGGGACCCAGCTCATTCACTCCTATTCCCCAAGTAGTGGGTGACCACGTAATTTATTCAAAATGACTTTGTAACTGTTCGCTCAGCCTGTCGCCTCAGTGAGCTGGACCTCCTGCGGCTGCTCTCTTCTCAAGAAGGCATCTTTGCAAGAGCGAGGAACACCATTTTCCACTTCTGGCCAGGACTTGTTCCTTTGTTAATCTAATGTAGTCGTGTTCCTGCTTTCAGCGTTCGTACCTTTAGATGATGTCAGCCTTTAAACTGCAGTGTCCTCCATATGTTTGTGTTATTTTTCGTAGGGTTTTTTTTTTTATGGTACTCCATATTTTTAAAAATGAATGTGCCCTAATAGCACATATCCTGGATTCTCATGCTTTTAGAGATCTTGGTCTGAACTGCGGTCATCTCCATCTGCTTCTAGATTAGAAGGGGCTCTAAGAGGAAAGCAGAATGAATATCCCAAACTGCCAGTAAGACTAGAGAAACCAGGTAACCTGAACCCACCATGGTATTCTCCGGTTTCTGTAGTTGGGATATACGCAGTGCAACAGGCCATTCAGCTGCAGTGTAGCCGGAATATTCCAAGCGACTGTTTTTCATATGCTGCAGCAGAGATTCTTATCTTATTATGAAACAATTTAGCTATGCGGTGGAAAGAGTGTGTAAGCGCTCTTCACATTGTGAGAAGGCATTTCAGCAGAGTTGTAAACGGTAAAAGTATGTCTGCATGTGGCATTTCTGAGTTATGGATGTTACGGCCCCTTGTGCTTGCTATGTAGGTAGAGCAGTTCTGCTGCCAGCAATGAAACACAGCATAAAGCAAAGTTCATGAAAGCGCATCTAGGAAATGCGTGTCCTTGGGTACGTTACACCATGTATTTCTGCGCCGTCATAAAGGTTCAGCTGCAACGTAGTGCTCAGGTACAAAAGTCAAAATTCCTGTCTTCTTCCTCTAAGCTACTCTTCCTCCTATAACTTTGACATAGAAAGTTCTGGAAATGGATGAATCTGAATGAGCTATAAATTCATATGTAGAATTTTCGTAAATATATACCATATGCAGTAATGTTTTGCTATGGGTAGCATGCGAAGTGTGGTTCCTGCAAGACTGTCTCAAACCACCACGTGGGTAACTGGTGTAATGGGTGATGCCCTGGCTGCGAGCAGCTGTGTGAGAAATACTAGTAGGATTTCTGCATTGTTTTGTAAAGCTTCCTGCAGAGTCTTCAGCTGCAGCGCTGGCTTCTGAAGTGTTCTGTTATTTCGTTTTTAAAAGGTAGTAGCTCCTTGTCTCTAGTACTGATCTAGACATTCAGCATCCCTGTCCAAAACAGTACCTGAAGCATCTTACCCTTCTTACTTAGCCCATCCTAGCCCCTTTCTCTTGCTCGACCCAGGAATCCAAGAGAAGGGGGTCCAAGGGAGAGGGCAGAGCAGAGGAGCGAGGCGGCAGTGGTTAGGGAGAGGAGAAGCGGCGCAGGGGCAGCCCATCTGTCTTACCTGGAAGCATCTGCTTTGGAACCGCTGCTGATGCTGGCTTCACCAGCCAGTGAGATGGCAGGCGAACGGGGAGGCCGGGGAGTTGCTGCCACCGGGGAATCCCTCTAACCTGCCTTATGCTATAGGACACCCTTCACTGAGGGCATTTCCTAAATTTCAGTACTTTGTAACTGGCTACCATGTGAAGAAGAGAGGTGCTGCCTATGGAGCCCTTTAGAGACATCAGTGCTAAAGCATGCAATAAAAACACTCAAGCAACTGCCCAAGGAGGGAAAGGATGACTCCTTATTACGTGGAGGGTTTCATTTGTACCTTTACTGCGTAAGGTATCTCTGCCCATCTGCTTCTCTCATTAAATCCATTGTACAGCAAGCTCCGGGAGCCAGATATGGTGCCTAACTGCTTACCGTTTCTTCTCTGTCCTCCCCTGAGAGCTCCACCAGATTCTTTCTTCCAATAACTATAACCTTTCTGAGTTCGCTTGCTGAGGTAGAACAAGGCTTCAAGAAAATAAGAGTTAAAGCAAGTGTGGGAGGGAGAAGAGAATGATGGAGACAAAGAAATGAAATGATGATGGTTAGTGGATGGCACAGGTCATAGTGGTCGATGTGAGATGAAAGGGATGAGAGGGGACTAGTGGGACCTATGAACAGAGCGGCTGCGGTGGGATTGGAAGCTGGGATTGTAGCCACAATTAACTTTTGATAATGGGTTATTTGACCACTTTTTGTGGAAGTGCTGATTGTTCTTAAGTCAACCTGAGTCTGGAAGCAGTGTTTTATCCATGATGTGGGAATCTGCCTGTACCACAATTGTCAAGAGTATATTGCTACTGCCTGCTTCAACATTGCATTCTCGCTGATTTCTGCTTAACGCCACCCTTACATATCCAGGATTATCTGTGGGTTTGCTTTTTCCGTGTTATCCTCACTTTCCATTAGGCTGGATAACAGAATGAGTATTTCATTTGTTCGCGAGTATCTTATCCATTCCGAGTTGCCATGTTGATTCTAGAGTGGGCGTTTCTCTTTATTAGCACTAACCTTGTTGCAGGAAAGTTTGTTTTCTTTGTTTGTTTACTTTGAGTTGACAAATCAATTGCATCAGAATTGGAAACTCTCCAAGAAGGTTTTAGGCAGTTCTTTACGTGAAAGAAATGAACTGCAGATGCCTGAAGACAAGAGATTTTTATTTTCATGTCCCAAAACTCGGACCTTTGTCTCTCATGAGGGCTCAGTTTTTGCCTTGGTCAGCACAGCTCACATACCTACAAGCTCCTCCAGGATCACCTAGAACTTGTCTTGCCTGTCATCTGGTTTTGGGTTGTCTGATACGGGCAATGGGGTGACAGTAAGTACCGATCCGTTTACAGCTCTGGACAGGGAGAAGCTGTCACCTCGTATCATCCCATCAGGGGCCTCAAAGTCATCTGCTTTTGTAACAGGTGGGTGGTGTGCAGGTTTTGGATCAGACTTAATACATCAGTTCTGGTGTATGGTTTTATGAGAACAACAATAGTGGTACAGGCATAAATACGGACTAAGCTACTCCAGTAAAAATAAATCTTTCCACGTATGTATATCAATTATAGATAAAAATTGCGGTGATATTACATCAGTTAGCACTGCTGTTGGAGCAATAGAACCTCTACTTACAAACACTAAAATCTGTCCTCTTCCTCCCTTTTAAGCCAGGCTGTTTTTTTCATCTCAATTAATACAATTGACAAACATTCTGCCTCACATGTATGTCTTGTTAGTAAAAGCATGATAGTCTAATATCTGTGTACTATAGGCTAATCACTAACTAAGAAAAAAAAGGTTCACAAGGAAGAAAAGTGCTATTCCAAAGCCTGTGTAAAGACGGAGTTCTCAGTATAGAGTTTCTTGTCACTGATCAAATTCACGTTAGCCCTGTTTAATTCAACCAAAAGCAAAACGTGAACTTCTAGCAAGACATGTTTTCTTTGTTTCTTCAATACAATCCTAAATAAGAAAGATGAAGTTATAGTGGACATTACAGCAAACAAATCAACCAGAATAGTACAGGTACTCATGCTTTAGGGAAAAGTATACCCCACTCTTTGGTGTAAAACTGGAAGATTTTGAGCCATGCTATCATTCTGGAAATTTTTCTTGCCTGCTAACTGGTACCAGCCCACAAGTACTGACCTAAACCTTTCCCATTTAGTGAGGCAAGTATCTTCTTCTCATCTAAAGGGCTGAACAAGCTGACTAGTGTCTCTATCTCAAATATAGGTGTTAATTTAAAGGTGTTAACATGTACCACCTGGTCCCATGAGGATAGGATTAGCCAAGGGTATCATTAACACTAATAACTTGTTGAATGAAAAGTAAAAATGAGAGCTGGGGAAGTCTGCAAGTGTGTAATTGCTCCAAAATTAACTTTCCAGTGTTTCTACCTTATGGAATGTCATATTTGCTAGGAAATGTGAAGAGCCGATGAACAGATGACGTATTTTTTTGATGAACTAGTGAAAAGTGTGGAGTTTATTTCCCCACTTTTAATATTGATTGCGCCTTGTTTTCTTTCATTTGTCTCAGCCCAAGATGTAGGCCAGGGCCAGCTACAAAGCACGTACGTGACTGACTGTATAGCTACAGGAACACGCTCTCTGGCTGACATGCGTCCACCTCGCTGCTTCTGCCACAATAAAAATGTAAACCTGTGAGTGAAAGGCACTCATCCCTATCCACACTATCAGAGACATTCCTTAGAGGTACATCAGCACTGAATTGCTAGGTAAATAAGGACATCAAGAAATGGGTGGATGTCCTAGTATAAGCCTAACACCTTACGAATCATAGCAAAAAGCCTTGCACGTTTTTACACTGGGAAAATATAAAGGATAAGTATAGAAAAATCGCAGTTTAAAGCTTTTCGTGATGGTTTCCCTCCACGCTGGTTGCCTTTCATACCTCCAGGTGGAACATCTTTCAGGACAGTGGCTTCAGCTCACCAGTACAAATGCCATAGCGGTGATGTCAAAGTTTACTGGGTGTTCTTGACATTGCCAAATTCCAGCTTCGCTAATGGCACAGTTATGTATTGCATTCACCAAAAATATTTTTCCCATCTGTAAGCAAAGATTTTAATAAATGAATGTTACAGCTAAACTTTATTCAGTAAACTTTATTCAGTAAAAATGTATGGAATTCTGGGGAGAAGTATAACAGTACTTGAGCAAACTGAACCATTTTTGTTAAATTCTTTTTGAGTTGGTAAAAATACTCTTCATAGACAATACTTGCACAGAAAAACCTAAATTGAAATCGAACATATTGAGTCTCCGGCTCCCAAAAACCAGCTAGATTTTCCAAAACGCAAAAGAAGTTGCAGTTTTAGTTAGTATTTATTTATTTATTTTACACATGTGGAACATGCGATTTGTTTACTACTACTTCTAGTACATACAAAATTATTGAACCTTCTCTCTGTATCAGTAGCTTGGTTTTCTTAGTCACTAATGTATTTTGAATGAAGGACATGGTGGTGAGTGGGAGTTCAGCTGCTGTTAAACGGTCTACGTTCATCTCCCCTTGCCTGGGTTCAGAGGCAAGAAAAATTAATTAAAAAAAAAAAAGCTTAAAATGTGAAAAATGGGTTATTATCTACTGTTTTAAGACTTAGGACACCGTGAAGCACAGATTACTTCCAAAGAAACAGATGCAAATTCTGCTTTTTCTGGTCTGAAAGTAGAGGTGCAGGGTGTTGTCGCTCGTTAGTGAGAACCAGAGGGGTCCAGAGCAATCGGAGGTTCTGCAGAAAGAAGTTTGGGTTCTGCTTCATTGCTGGTGTAATGTCATTTCTCCTCTGGTGTAAGCATGTCTATTTTGACTATATTTACATCAAAATATAGCGAAAGTGGGGATGACATAACATCCACACTGAAGCACAGCAAAGAAAGGGCTCGTGCTTTTCAGCCAGATTCTTTCTAGGTCATGAGTGACTTGAATGAAGATGTCAGTATCCTGCATCTGTTTTCCTATCTTGCCAGATGTCTTGAGGTGAGATAAGAGGATTCACGCAGCTAGAAAAAAACCCACTTATCTGCATTATGGTTTTTATGTGTCAGCAGAAAAATATAAGGCATCCCTTGGCAAAACTGAGTGCTACTAGAAAGTTTCACTTGGCTTAAACTTACCTATCTTTAGTAAAGAATATAACAGTATATTAGAAATAATATCCTTTGTTTAACGTCTCTTAAACTTTTCCCCTTGATAAACTGAAAACATGACTGTGCTGCAAATATTGCCAAAATTATGATTCTCTTTAAAATCTTTTGAGAAGAACTGTCAGTGACAACTAATATCTCCAGTAAAACGTTGTGGTTTGGCTGTGATTTGTAGTTAACTGTGGCTGGGGTGTCAGCTGGAGGTGCAATTTGCAGAAGTACTTCCACAATAATAATTCATTTTGAGTTGTAGTTGGATAGTTGGAACTGGGCTCAGATTTGGTTCAATTCTGTTTTAAAATACCTTTATCTTGTACCATTTCTGCACTTCAAAGATTCTGTTGTTCTCTCGACCATCGTAGTTAAGTGATTATAATTCTTTCAGAAAGAATGACTCTAGAAGGACAATAAATAAATAATTCATGGCATACCCCCTGAAGATCTGTTTTCTGGATAGCTTGAAGACTGTATGTTAGCAGGGGGCTTGGGTTACATTGGGACATTTTTAAACTGACAGTCACACTTTTAACATGAATAATTGCTTTCGATCATAATAGCAGCCAGTCTGCAAGGACTAATAAATTCCACTGAGTTACCCAGAGATAGAGCGTAGTCTCCTTGGAATCTATAATGCATTTTTAATCGGACTGTTATGGCTCCATGGTACCTGCCTATTCCATTGAAAGCTTGAAAACCGTTCACTTATAACTCAGTAGGAACTGAAAGAGTCATATATCCTGCTTGGGTTTCTTAAACTTATATTTTTGGCTTGTAGTAATTCCCAGAGACTGGGGAAAAGGCCTCATTCTTTTCAACCTGCTTCTCTAATAATCTACTTTCTCTTACTGAATTCTTCCTTATCAGTAAACTCTTTGTTCCTTTCCTTGGCCTATAACAGTTTGGGTGCTTATTGTTTTGAAAGTCAATTTGGGGAAGTAACAGCCCAACGCAAGTGGTGGATATCATGTAGGGTTATAGTTGCACTAGAGAGTACTGCGGCCTGATAGCGGTGATCTTTTTAAAGGAGGATCAATGGACCTGGCATCCGCACTTTACTCATTTCAGGTTTTTTCTCCTTAGGGTAAGATCTAGTCTTGCTGTCTAGACCGAATGCACTTCAGCAGTCAGAGCACGTTTTAGCACAGATTTGTGTTTAGAGCATGCTGTGTGTGCTCTGAGATGTGAATAAAAACAGGGTGAAGGAGAACAGCCGCAAGATTTACAACAGGAGCATTACAGGAGATTTACAACTGGAGCAGCTTATCCTAGAGGTCATCAACAAGCAAGTGGAGGAAAAGGAGGTTCTCAGGAGTAGTCAGCATGGATTCACCAAAGGGAAATCATGCCTGACCAATCTGATAGCTTTCTACAATGGCATGACTGGCTGGGTAGATGAGGGGAGAGCCGTGGCTGTTGTCTACCTAGACTTCAGCAAGGCTTTCGACACAGTCTCCCATAACATCCTCCTAGGGAAGCTCAGGAAGTGTGGGCTGGATGAGTGATTGGTGAGGTGGATTGAGAACTGGCTGAACGGCAGAACTCAGAGGGTTGTCGTCAGCGGCGCTGAGTCTAGTTGGAGGTTGGTAACTAGTGGTGTCCCTCAGGGGTCAGTACTGGGCCCAGTCTTGTTTAACATCTTCATCAACGACCTGGATGAAGAGTTAGAATGTACCCTTAGCAAATTTGCTGAGGACACCAAACTGGGAGGTGTGGTAGATAGACCAGAAGGCTGTGCTGCCATTCAGCGTGACCTAGACAGGCTGGAAAGTTGGGCAGAGAGGAACCTGATGAGGTTCAACAAGGGCAAATGCAGTGTCCTGCACCTGGGGAGGAATAACCCCATGCACCAGGACAGACTTGGAGCGGACCTGCTGGAGAGCAGCTCTGTGGAGAGGGACCTGGGTGTCCTGGTGGACGACAAGTTGACCATGAGCCAGCAGTGTTCCCTGGCTGCCAAGAAGACCAATGGGATCCTGGGATGCATTGGGAGGAGTGTGGCCAGCAGGTCGAGGGAGGTTCTCCTTCCCCTCTACACTGCCCTGGTGAGGCCTCATCTGGAGTACTGTGTCCAGTTCTGGACTCCCCACTTCAACAAAGATGAGGAGCTACTGGAGAGAGTCCAGCGGAGGGCTACGAGGATGGTGAGGGGACTGGTGCATCTCTTCTATGAAGAAAGGCTCAGGGAGCTGGGCTTGTTCAGCCTGAAGAAGAGAAGGCTGCGAGGGGACCTTATAAATGCTTATAAATATCTCAAGGGTGGGTGTCAGGAGGATGGGGCCAGACTCTTTTCAGTAGTGCCCAGCGACAGGACAAGGGGCAACGGGCACAAACTGAAGCACAGGAAGTTCCATCTGAACATGAGGAAGAACTTCTTCCCTCTGAGGGTGACAGAGCCCTGGAACAGGCTGCCCAGGGAGGTTGTGGAGTCTCC
>Ga0065711_1050829_pt1 | contig 10642 bp, 6 predicted proteins | sample Hoacrofraction12_FD_59098 | JGI IMG/M metagenome (GOLD analysis project Ga0065711, IMG submission 59098) | Hoatzin crop microbial communities from Cojedes, Venezuela - Epithelial fraction 12 v2 (version 2) | ecosystem: Host-associated > Birds > Digestive system > Esophagus > Crop | place...
GGACTCTCTCCAGTAGCTCTTCATCTTTCTTGATCTGGGGAGCCCAGAACTGGACACAGTACTCCAGATGAGGCCTCACCAGGGCAGTGTAGAGGGGAAGGAGAACCTCCCTCGTCCTGCTTTTGTTTAAGATCTGAAGCATCTTTTAAATATCTGTTCTAAAGTATGAATTTGAATATTCCTTTAAATCAATATGTCAGAAAGACTTCCTCAGGTGTTAGCATATGTTTTTAAAGATAAAGGGAAGCAACTCCAAACTAACATAGTCGATGGCATATTCAGCTAGTTTTAATCACTATTTAGTTTATTCTGTGATTCAAAAATCCAAAACTGCCCATGAGAAAAAACAGGTTTTATTTCTGCTTTTAGTATTCTAATTGAGTAAAGCCTTGCAAAAAATATTTAGTCAATTTGATGTTGAGATGCTTCAGCTTTTAAGTCGTTCTTTAGTCTGCATTTTCAGCAATCTTCCATACATCTCTCATGGTCTTTGTTTTTTTCCCTTCATTATTTCTAGGGGGGGCAGGGGAGAAGTGATGGCTGACTACTTGGTCTGATCAGCATATCTCATTCTGAGAAATCTAAGTATTTCATCTTTTTAGAGAACAAGAGATATGAAATTTCTTCCATCCAGAAAGATATTTTGCACGGTATGTTTTAGTTCCCAAGGGGATAAGGTATTTCTGGTACCTAGGAATCTCTGCAATAAACCTTTCATTTTGGAAAAATCTAGAATCTGCTGTCAGCACTCACTTTATGGTCCAGTACTTCCATCTGTATTCTGTCTGTTCTCATGCGTCATTCTCACTGACTCCAGTGGGGATGTCACTACAGCACGAGAGCTGAAGGAGAAAACGTTATGAGCTCAGTCTAATATTCACTGAAGTTGGTCGGAAGCTTCACACTGACCTCAGAGTGTAACGCTAGGCAAAACAACTGTCTTCCACTGCAGTGTTTGTATTTCATAAAACAAGGCTTTATATAAAGAGATAAATAAAGCACTGGTAATACCCACTCTGTTCTTGTACATTCATAATAGGCTTCATTTAAAAATTCATTTTTTATGATCGTCCCAGCGCTGTTTGATCAGTAGATTTATGTAGTCTAATTACACTTACTGTAATTTGAAGAGCACCATTGTTTTTGTTCAGTGTCTCTTCTGTGGCTGCAGTCCTGATCCATGTTTTCTATAATTGAAGCATCTGAAAGCCCACTACGGTTCTGTGCCGTTCTCACTTCAATTGGCTGGCTTAAAAATCTGTTGGCACTGCAGGAGTATTTACCAGTTTTCAAATATTTAAGAGTTACTAGAACTGGTAGGGATGATAAATTTCTTTTCCTTTCTTTTGATGTGTGCTAAATAATGAATATTGATGGTAATATACCTGTGTAAGACCTGAAAGCATTCACTCTGTTTTAATAACTGCCTTTGCACACATGAAAATGTACTTGCTGTATATGCACAGAGTGAGTCTGTAAGGTCAAAGTGTCTTCTAATCATTTTTAGAAAAAGGACCATGTTGGCAGGAAAACTGACATCAGTTCTTCCATTTTGTCCATTGTTGCTGCACAAGACTCATCTCTCAAGTAGCATTAGGGAGATTTATCTGTATACTAGCATTAAAGGTGTTTGGTTATATGATACGACTGCATATGGTATATTGCAGAATATAGGCAAACTTCAAATGAGCATAGATGCATGGCAGGCGAGGGCAAGGGGAAAACTAGCAGCAAACCACTGGAGTACAACACCATTGTCTCCTTACACTGACAAAGTCACCAGCAGGAGAGGACATTTAGCCCGTCAGCAGCCGGTCACACAAACTGTTCTGGAGCAGGAGAAGCAATCATGCAACTCTACTTCCTTGTGGCATATAGGAACAGCAGAACAGGAGTGTAAAAGTGAGACATTATTGTTGGAGTGGGAACCCGAATCGGCGGTAACGATATTGTCTCAATATGAGTAAAATCGTTCTCCTTTATTAGTCAGCAAAACAGAGTTTATATAGCGAAACAATTACAGCCTCTGATTGGTCAGTCACTCCCAACCATATAAGGCAAAATCGCCGTTACTCACTGTGATTGGTGCAGAGCGTCATCTCCATGCGGAAGCGACGATAAGGCAGGAAGCGGCGAGGAGGCAGTAAGCGGCAGTGCGGCAGTCCCCCTGCGCCAGCGTTCCGTGTTCGCCACTTTACTTTCTCAGCAGTGTTCCACGTTCACTGCTTTCCAGGCTTATCTCTGGTACAGAGCCTGGGTTGCTCAACAGCACCAAACTATGTCCCCTCTCATCCAACCAGGACTCCACAGATTATTTGTTGTTTTAGTTTTCATCATATGTGCACAATTTAACAGATCTGTAAACTGTGGCTTGCAGCTGCGAATGAGGGGTCCCTGAGTTGAAAATTGCTTTTGGAAGCATTTTTTTCATCATGAGGATCTCTAGCCGCTCTTTTCAAAGGCCAGATATACTTTGGAATTTCCTGTTGCTTGTCTTCCTTGTTGTCTCCATGTTTATTATTTGTTTTCTCATCTCTTTAAGTCTTTTGTCTTAGGGACCAAAGATGAAGGGGAGGACTAAATGCACACAAGATTACTAAAGACAAGGACAAGGAAAAGGTAGTGGGTTTTGTTTAGGTATTTTTGTTTGTTTTTTGGGGGGGCAATTCACTTTGATACCAAATTAGCTAGATGACAGTATATTTAAAAAAATAGTGTAATTTAAGACAGTAAGACTGTATTCCTTTATTATTCTTCAGTACGACTGTGGTCTGCTACCTGGTCATAACAGATATTTACTGTCCCAAGAGTGACTTGGAGAGGTATTACTGTAGATGACCCTGATTTATTTCCTGCAAAGAGGGACAATGTCTTCTATCTTCATCGACCTTTTGTGCAAGCGAACCTTGAGACATAATACCAGTTTTAAGAAGAGCAACAACAGCAAAATTTCCATCATCGGAAGTCAATTCAGGCTCTGTTTGAAAGACACGAGTGCTGTTGCCATGCTGGCAACATATATGAACATACATAACATGTATTGTTATTTTTAAGCTGTTCTTGAAGAATGAGTTCTTCCACAAACAAGACAGAAATCAAGCAATCAAGCTTCTTTAGTTTATGCCCTCCACTTTTAAATAACTATTGAACACCTTTATAATCATACTTTTGTCTGAATATTTACAGATCACACTCTGTGCTACCTCCTTTCATATTCCACAAGATTTCATATTGCAACCTGTAGAATAGACAACTCATAAGCATGTAATAAAATGCAGTTTGTGTGGGCAGAATGAAAATGTTTGGTGTATACATGAATGTACAATCACACACAGAGGACCATATACCAGACACACATCATCATAAAGTGTGTTCAGATTTTAGAATGCCACATACAATGTCAAATTATACTATAGTTAATTTATACAGAACTACCAAGTGATGCAGCATGAATGTGTGCTTCAAACTGACTTTCCAAACCCTAAATAAACCGCACTGAAGTGAGGACTGGTAATATCAAGTGCCTTTCAACAGTGAAACCCAAGGGATTCTGAGATACCACGCACTCCCGTAATTCCGTTCTTGTGGTTTTTTTCAGTCTTTCAATACTTTTTGTACAAATGTCTCAAGAGAATTCATAAACATTAACTCATTACCCTTGTACAGCAAATGTTATATTTTTCATTGTTCTACAGAAGAATGCAAGCAGATAAGACAAAATATATGTGGCTTGCTCAAAGTTGCAAAGAAATTATCTTATACACTAGAGATGAAAACAGCTTGTTTGTTATAGCTTAGACAATTAATTATACTAACTTGTTCTAGTTTGTTGTCACTTTTAGTGGATGAAGGAAAGGACTATGAGTGGTACATAATTAAAATAATACTTTTTTAATTACACCTCTTGGAAATATCTTGGTGACATTTAGCAGTCTTCAGAATTAATACAATTTCTTGCCTTACCTGGGAGTTCTGGCCTTTGCAATTCGGTCCTCTTGATTTATCAGAAAGAACATAAACAGTCAGTTCAGATTTTAGGAAGTTCTAGGTGTTTAAGAAGCACAGAGACCAATTACCTACTCACCAAGAGTCCTTTAGACCAGTTTTGGACCATTTTTACTGTCTCTTTATGTAGCTTATATAGCTTGGAACTTGTCAATTCAAGAAAAATAAAAGGACTAAAATTTTGGAGGTGAGAACTAAATGATCCATAGAGCAGTAAAGATCTCATTTAGAAGACTCTGGGTGATTATCAGCATACTTATCAATTCATTCTACCAAAGCAACAATGATTACACAAATGTTATTAATTATGTTTTTGATTTTTTTGAGACTTGAAAACAGCTTTGGCCATATAAAAGGTTTTTCCTCCCCCATCAGCTGATCTAATAACAGATATTATTGCTTTTTGAAACTAAATTAAGACAAAGTGGATTTCCCTTTCTCCTTTGGATATATGCCTAAAATATGTGGATTAGTTTTACTGTGTTCATACTGAGCTGAATTATATTCTACATTAAGATTACACGATGACCAGTCAAGACCTCTGTCTATGGAACCTAGGCAGTGCATGCAAGCAACGTGAAAACCACTAACATCGTCAGTCCACCTGTTGTATGAAGTTAATGGAGAAATGAAAGATAGAGCTATAAGTAGAATCCACATCATAGCTAACACGTGTTTTCAAAGAAGGTTAACTCCAGGCAGGCATGGAGAACAGCATTGGTAAGGCTAAAGAAAATAAGCTCTTGAGATGGTATGAGGAATTTTTTGGAAATATTTGACTTCACAGATGAACAAAAATATTTAGAACTCCTTGCATTTCATGAGAAGTCATTTAGGTCAGTAAAGAAGTCTTTTTGCACCACTAAAAATTATTTTCAACAACTGAATTAATTCTTCTAATTAGATCATACCTAATGCCCATAATTCCTGCAATAACTCAGTTTTAAAAAAGAGCTTTAGTCAAGCCATCCACATTCACTATGATTACTAAAAGTAAATCAGAACCAACTCTGTAGAAGACACTGGATTTACATTACACCTTGTATCTGAAGGAAAATCAGGCTCTATCATACTTCATTGTTTTGGATGACACATAGCAAATATCGTGAAGCTTGCATTTAAATCAAATGCTAAGTGTGAATCTGAAAAGTAGTGACTTCAGGTTTAGAACATTTTTTTTATTTATATAGACGTCTTATTTATTCAAACTGGAAAATCATAAAATCATAGAATCATAGAACCATAGAATGTTTGGTTTGGAAGGGACCTTAAAGATCATCTGTTTCCAAGCCCCCTGCCATGAGCAGGGACATCTTCCACTAGATCAGGTTGCTCAGAGCTCCATCCAACCTGGCCTTGAACAGTTCCAGGGAGGGGGCAGCCACAGCTTCTCTGGGCAACCTGTTCCAGTGTTTCACCACCCTCATGGTGAAGAACTTCTTCCGAATATCTAATCTAAATCTGCCCTCTTTTAGTTTACAGCCGTTCCCCCTTGTCCTATCACTACACACCCTTTTGAAAAGTCCCTCCCCATCTTTCCTGTAGGTCCCCTTCTGGTACTAGAAGGCTGCTATAAAGTCAGGCTGGAGCCTTCTCTTCTCCAGGCTGAACAGCCCCAACTCCAGCCCTCTGATCATCTTCGTGGCCCTCCTCTGGACCCGCTTCAACACATCCATGTCCTTCTTATGTTGGGGGCTCCAGAGCTGGACGTATTACTCCAGGTGGAGTCTCACGAGAGCGGAGTAAAGGGGCAGAATCACCTCCCTCGACCTGCTGGCCACGCTCCTCTTGATGCAGCTCAGGATGTCGTTGGCTTACATTGTATCCATTTCTGTTCAGAACACAGACAAAATGGGATAGATCAGGCAACTACTTGAAAATTATTTTTGAAAAATTTATGTTTCTACCTTATTTAAGGTGGATTCAGCCTTCTCCATGCAACCTTGTTTATTCATTCAGCGTCTCATCGAGTGCTACAAAGATTTCATGTTGTGTCCAATATAATTAAAAGGACATTGAGAGAGAATTATTATGAACATATTCATATGAAAATAAATGCTTGCACAAGTGAAGAAACACTGGACGGTATGAGGGGTGGTGTCATTCTGAAGAGCATTGCTGTGTGGCAATGACTTCACAAAGATAATGCTGCGCTTTGCCTAGCTGGCTTTTGTGAAGCAGACACTGTTGCTACCATTACTGTCAAAGCTTTGAGAGCAAATCAGTGTAATGAAGCCAAGAAATAACTTCCTAATTCTCCCTCGATTCTTTTTTGTAATATTTCTGGATGGTCTGTTGAAGTCTTACCAGTCATAAACTGCTTAATTTCTTAATTCATGAGCCCTTCTTATTTTTTTTAGTTCTAATTAAAGTTGAGAGGTTTTAAAATTATAGTTAGAAATTTTGATGTACAATTTTTTTTAATTGTTCAGAAGGAAACCGCTAGATGCCATTCAACATCTTTTTTGTTCTCTTGACATTTGTTGCCATTCATTTAATCTGTGATCTGTGTAGTCCTTCTGCCCATTTTCCTGAAAAGCTGTGAAAGGTGGAGGATCTCATGAGTTACTGGGTTAGGTGTACCAGACTTCTATTCAACTTTCCCGTATTCTTTTGTGGCAGAAGCCTGAAACTATAGTTGTGGCATCCTCACACCTATAGCTGCCTTAGATAAAATAGTGTGTTCCATATCATATAGATATAGCACCAGATCATCGTTTTGCCTGAGGAGGCTGGGACACATTGCCAATGAAAATAAAAAAATTCTGAAATGTGAAGTGGAAAGCAAATTTAGACCTGTGAATGGTGACTGACATATCTATGTTTTTTACGACTTTCTAAGATGTTATACAATGCCACATAGACAGAGATTTAAAAAAAAAAAAAATCAGGATGCTGTTATTGCCAAAAAACACTTTATTAACCTTATTTAATATTAAATTACAGTAATAAATTTAATTTATTAATCATCAGTGAGAAGAAATCTGTGAATGAGCGTTCTATAAAATAAGACTCTAAAATGAATCTGAAAACCAGACTTATTGACAAACGCAACATGTTTACAACAAGACAGGTTTTGCAGCTAGACATGGGACTGACATGACATTCATCCACTTTTGAAAGCCAAGAAAAGGTATTCAGACACTGATTTGTTGATTGATTTGTTGTTTGGAGTCAGATTCAAGCTAACACCCCTGGTTCACTAGCAAAATGTTTTATCTGATCTCCTTCTCTCTATCAAGGAGAAACTGGGGTTTTTTTCTTATCTGGAAGTGTTAGTAAGAATAGACTGAGCCAAGGAGAAAATATGCTAGGCTGCTGTAAACAACATTCAGTGTAATATTCAAACAGCCAAATACAAAGCATATGTGTAACACATCCCTTGAGCTATTGTGAGATGGTTAAGCAGGTACTTTGTAAATACTAATTACTTTAATTCCACAGGTCTTTAAAAATTCATCAGAGGCAATTAACCTGTTTTTGAAGGATTAATATTTCCAATCAAAAATGCAAAAATGCAGGATTTTCTTTCAGTATTAAGAGGGCCTATAAATTTAAGAAACTTGAGAACTTACTTGTTAAATTTTTGAGATTGTTAATATGGAGAAAAAAAAACAACAGAAAAAAGTCTAGAAGAAGAGTACAAAAGCAGTAACATAACATTATAAGGATTTTAGCCACTGGTGTTAGAAGAAATTTTGCCAATGGGTGCAGAATTTTGTTCTGTGGGTATTTTGTAGAGTAATCTAGTAACTTATTTTTATATAAGACAACAATGCTTAGAAGAGTTTTGTCATGTTCTGATCCTACCTGTGCTTCTGTATCCTTATCTTTGATATGTTTTGCACCTTTATCTTGAAATGGAGATGTGTCTTTAACAGACCACCTGCAAAGTACATCAAATTAAAGACTTTCATGGAGTCTTTCAGTGAATCACAGCAGTAGCAGTAGTAGTGCAGTCTTCTGCAAGAAACTACCATCACTTGTTTACCACTACCTTTCATTCAGGTTATTTACTCTGCTGTTGTTTTTGCTAACAACAGATATGGCAGTCAGGGCTCAGAACTAACAATAATTTGTATCCTAGACTGTACCTAGTAAAGAGTTTCTATTATGGGCTATCAAACAGCCGTCACACCATGCTGTATTTACTAATGGAAGAGAAGTATGATAGGGAATGTTTGCATTTCTTACACAATTATCTCAAGCTTGATTTACAGCAAATAAGGGATCTTGTAAAATAGAAAAGTCCACATAATATGTCCTTTCAGCTCTGTGGGCACCACTCAGACTGGTGTCATGTCTTGTGTTTTCTTTCTCTGTCTAAATTTCTAACTACTACGAAGGATTTTGATCCTGGAGCAAGGCTTGATTATAAAGCTTTCTCATATAACAAGTAATTTATGTGGGGTCAGAATGTCTTCCCAGGCACAGCCTATATTTCTGGTATGTGTTCTGTAAAGATTTGCTAGACCTGAGTATGAACCCTAAATCAAGAGTACTGGAAGAGTGATAACAAAAAGCACGGCCTCAGAGATGCACTGCTTGCTGCAGACTTGTCTTTCCTAGGAAGGACCACTAAATCTAACATTATGAATCCAGTATAGATTACAAACACTGAAAATGAAAGTGCAAATAAAGCCTAAAGAACTCTATTGTTTCGGTTGCCACCAGACTTTTTTGGGTGTTTGTGCCCCTGATCTCTCAGTCATCAAAATAGAAGAGTTTTGTTGTTTGCCGTTAACACACTCTACTACAGGACTTGGGACATGTGGCTTTCCTAGAAACCTGTTGTAGGTGTATTTTTTTGCCTTACAGAAATTACCTTGGTCAAGTAATTTCTGACTTTCTTCCCAAAGTCTATGCTGGGATTATGTTTTCCCCTTGTTTAGTACAAGACTGAATGCTGAGATGACAAATGCCACGCAAAACCCCACACAGAACAAAAAGTTTGAGAGCACTGTTTGTAAGCCTAAATTTAATTTCTATGTTCTTTTCATCATTTAGAACAAGCACTTCCAGTCTTGAATACAGATCTGGGGAATGCCATAGCACTTGGCTTTCCCTCCAACATTACTGATGTCCTTAAACAGAACAGATTTTTTTTTTAAAAGGATAAATACGGATAGAGAAGGAAAATATTTCTGCCTTTCTCTCTCAGAAGTAATTGATATTAAGTCACTTGTAAATATTTATCTCTATCTTTTTCAGCTGTTCACTTGTTTATGGGAAATAATTTATTGATTTTCTGCAGGTATATATTTTTGTAAGTAAGGGAGAGCAAGTGCTGTTTTGTGCAGGGTAGTGAAAATTGTCCATATGACACCGGTACAGACGTGGTCTCCAGACTATTAATTTTTAATGATTCAACATTTAAAACATATTAAATGTTGTCTTGTTTTTCTTAGTAACATTTAAAGAAATGCTTTTAAGACTTTAGCTAAAAAATGAAAAGAGCTTCGCAGAAGGAAATTTACTATGGGACACAAAAAGATACCACATTTCACTTAAGTTTTTCTCTATGGAGGAAGGGGCTGAATAATGAAGACAGGAATACAATCCATACATGTCCTCCCCATCCCCAGTTTAATAATCCAAATGTAAACTGGCTACATATTTAATCAGCTTTGGCTTCTACAGAGTAAAGAGAGAGATGTTCTTGTACAGAAAGGCACATCACTTACCTTAGTTATGTGGCTTAGCTCAGGGACAACTGTCTCTGTTGGCTGTAGAAAACCTAGACAGAGTATGATAGCTTAAATGAATGATGCCCTGGATGCATAATGGTGAAATCGCCTTTTGCCTTGAAACAAACTACTGTGGAGAGACAGCCTGCACTCTCTGTCATAATATACTGTTTCAAAACCTAGTGGAACTTGAAAATACTGTGTGGAGCAGGCTTTTCACCACGACAGTTGAAGAATGGCTATTCTCAGCTGTCCCTTTCATGGAGAGCTTCATAACACTGCTAAATAAATAAGCTCCTCTTGCTTCTGTAGCAAATTTTTTAGGAACTATGCAAAGCTCTAAGTCATCGAGAATGATGAAACATATGCCAGATTTTGAAAGTAACTTTTACAGAAAAAGCATCAGTACCTGTTTCTCCATACTTTAGTTTAACTAATGTGTCTTTTAGAGAAAAGGTAAAGTTGGAAGACTGAGAAAACCATCAGACTTCAAACAGTTGTTCCCTGGAAGATTTATGTTTTAGGTGTTGGTTTGAAAGTTTTCTAGCAAATAGACCTTCTACAATATAATGAAAAAAGCTGCTCTGTAGACTAGAGAGGCTTCACCAAAGCCTGGAAATAAAATATGCTTTTGTTATAACAGTATCACACCCATCTCTGAAACTTGACTTCAAAAATCTAGGTTACATATTGATCTTGCATGGAATCTTACATTGAAAGAATATCATCGAGGTTACTAGGTCAGGTGAACAGAATTTAAAAAATCATAAAATTTAGTTCTTTCTGAGAGCTGCACTCAGTTCTCTAGCTTGAATCAGATTCTCATATCTTCCTTACTATGAGTTTTGTTGTTTTACTACTGAGGTTTCAGATTCTGAAAATATAAAAACTAAACATCTGACAAAGACTTGGTTTTTGTTTGGGCTTTTTTTTTTTTTTTTTTTTTTTTT
>Ga0065711_1050830_pt1 | contig 10642 bp, 3 predicted proteins | sample Hoacrofraction12_FD_59098 | JGI IMG/M metagenome (GOLD analysis project Ga0065711, IMG submission 59098) | Hoatzin crop microbial communities from Cojedes, Venezuela - Epithelial fraction 12 v2 (version 2) | ecosystem: Host-associated > Birds > Digestive system > Esophagus > Crop | place...
GCGCCCCCTGGCGGCGGCTGGCGGGCGCGGCCGGTCACGTGAGGCGCTCGGGGCCTGCTGCCGCCGCCGCTTCCCCCAGTCAGAGCGGAGCGAGCCGAGGCAGAGACGAAGAAACAAGATGGCGGCCGGTAGCGATCCGGAGCGGGACGCCGGCAATTCGGATTGAGCCCTCGGCCCTCGCGGCTCGGCGGCCCCCCTCCCCGGCCCGGATCCCTCGCAGGGGGGGGAGCTTCCCCGTAGCCGCCTGTCCGGACTCCGAGCGCCCTCCCGAGCCTTCCTTCCCACTCCCTTCCCCCCCTCGGCCAGCGCCCAGAGATGCGGGGCCGGCGAGGCAGGCCGCCCAAGCAGCAGCAGCAGCAGCCGGCGGCGGCCACCGCTCAGGCGAGCTCCCCGGCTCCGCCCGCCCCGGCGGGCCCCATCGGGGGGCTGAGGTCCCGGCAGCGGGGCAGCAGCCGCGGCAGGTGGGCGACCTCGGCCCAGGCGGAGACGGCGGGGCCCAAGCAGAAGGGAGCCGGGGCTGCCCAGGCCTCTTCTCCCGCCACCGCCTCCCCCAGGGGGGGCAGCAAGAGGAAGGGAGGCAGCGGCAGCAGCAGCACCCCTGGTGGGGGAGGCAGCAGCGGTAAGGGTAGGGGCAGGGCTGGGGCTGGAGGAGCAGGGGGAGGAGGCGGAGGAGGCAGCTGCAACAGCCAAGGCAGGGCTGCCTCGTCCAGGAGGAGCATCAGCAAAGTGGTGTACGATGATCATGAGAGCGAAGAGGAGGAGGAGAGCATGGTGTCCGAGGAGGAAGAGGAGGGAGACCCCGAGGATAACCAGGACTCCGAGGAGGAAGAGGAGGAGGAGATAATGGAGGAGGAGGACGACGACGACTCTGACTACCCTGAAGAGATGGAGGATGAAGACGATGCCAGTTATTGCACTGAGAGCAGCTTCAGGAGCCACAGCACCTACAGCAGCACCCCAGGTAGAGAGTCAGTGGGATGAACTAAAACAAGTCGAGGGCACCCCACATGCTCCCTCTAGGTTTGCAAGTACAGTCCGCACGCATTCTTCCTCCCATGCGTGTATGTAAGGGATGCCTGCAAGCACTCACAGGGAGAGAGGGGTATGCAAATTAACGGCTGGCAACCCCACGGATGCAGGGAACATTAGAAGATGCTTACAAACACATGCACTGAGAGGAGGGAGGGAGGGAGGGCAGCACATGCTGTAACAAGGGGATGCTTTGCAAATATGCATGGAGATTCTGGTGACTGCAGAAATGCATGCTACACCAGAACATGTTGCAAACAATGTCAAAAGTGTGTGGAGCGTTCACTTCGTGTTTAAAAACAAGGGAAACGAGATGCATGCCTTGCAAAGAGATCATTTCAAATATATACAGGAAAGGATGGCTTGTGCTTGGAAATATAACTTGATGTTGAAAGGAAGCACATGCAACTTAAAGTGGCCCAAAAAAAAAAAACCTAAACATAGGCACTGAAAATTTTCAGGCTCTTGAAATCAGAGGTATAACTGGATGCAGCATTTACTGGCTTTAAGACAAAACTAGCTTTCCAAGGAGGGAAATGAGGTGCATTGTTCAAAATGGAGATTGCATTGTTATAGTTTGGGGAAAAGTGCACAGGGCCTCATTGCAAGGGTGTAAACCTAGTTTTAGTTAAACACAAAGATTTAAAGGTGGAGGTTGAGTTAAAAGTCTTGGTTTTAAATTCTGCATTCATCTTAAGATATGTCAACCTTTAAAACTCATGTTGGGGCTAAAGCTCGTTAAATATCATCATGAATACTTTTTTTAACCTCTAGTGGCAAATTTGGGCTCTCATTTTTAAGGCCTGCACTTCTGTTTTTCCTTAATGAGTTCATTAACCATGTGGGTTTCAAGCTTCAAAAATTCTTTTATCTAAACTTAAGCACTTTGGATTTATTTGAATTCATTCCAGAAAGGAGTTCAAGTTTAGATTTTTTTTTTGTTTTAATGTCTCTGAACCAGGAGAGTAGTTAAACTTAGGAATAACCTAGGAACATTTGTGAACTGGGCTACAGGGTAACAAGCACTGCTGTTGTACAAGTATTTGGCCAGTTTGGAAGGGGGGAGGAACAGGTTGTTGGTGTAAATGCGTTGCATCTTAATTAAGAAAGGAGTGTAGTTTTGAGTAGCTGTCTGACGCCTTTTTAAAAAGGGAAGTACTGGCTAGTAAATGTGTCATTTGTTTTTATTTTGGCGAGTTAATAGTATCAGCTCATTATGTGACGTCATAATAGTCCTTTAAAAACCTCCATATGTCTATCTGTATACATATATATTTTTTAATCTATATCCGTATGCTCAGGAACCTACATGAATCACAATAAGTACATACATTACTAACTGAATTTAATGTAGATATAATTTTTTCAGGGTGTTAGTTTACCTGTTGCTGGGATGTCCTGCAGTCAAGTTGAAATTTTTGAATATTTATTACTTTAAAGATTGAGGTCTGGCTTCACAGAAGAAAAAAGATAAAGTACTCTCTTGACTTTTAACTCTTCATTTTCTGCTTAGTTTGGTAACTTTAAATTTTACTTTTTGGGGGGAGTGCTTATGTCAAGGAAAGAATATTTTTATTATTTTAATTGGCTAGGTCAGGAAGATATTTTTTACATGATCCAGATTTAAAATGAGTTCTACAGAGTATGGGTGTATGCAAGTTTTGAAACGTACTTAAGTGTTTTGGCAAATAACAAGATACCTCTGTGTGCATTGTTGTGCAAGCATAGACAGGTTTTATATGGTATTTAGGTGTATCAGAAACCATTTGGGTAATTTATATGTTTATCTCTCACTTGGTCAGGGTAACCTCAGTTAACTTTTTAAAGATAAGTTTAAGTGTAAGAATTTTCATCCTTATGTGCTTTTTTTTTTCATACTGATAGTTAAAACATCTGTGTTGTTATTTTGGCAATTTACTGGCAGTTCTCACTAGTTCAGTATTTGCCTAAAGGTCTCCCTCATTCTTTCCCTCTATCCCAGACATGCTGTTGCCCTTCTGCAAAGAAAGTACGAACTTTTCATTCGACCAGCTCAGCCTGTGTCTTGTTTCTGCTGAACCAATATCCACGCTGGGAGCACTGCTTCACAGTGGTGGCAGTCATTGAAATCTTGGTCTTGTTATAATCCAGGAGGAGATACTTGACACTAGAACAGCATTAGTAGGCAAGGAGAAAATTCGCATAGCCTCAGTGTCTCTTTATCTGACAGCATCCAGTGCAGAGAAGTGTATTAAGCATAGGGCAAGCATACAGTGATGTGTCTTCAGAGATCCTTCGTGGGCCGCAGTGCTCTTTGGCTCAGGTGCACGCCGAGCCAGAATTAATCTGAAGCTATGTTTAGATATGAGTTTTTTCTTTCATATGTTTGTCTTCAAACCAGACAAATTGTACTACACAGTGACAAAGTTCCTGTGGTTAACTGGAGGGCTTGAAGGAGTGTCTCCTCCATTGTTTTACACTGGCCCCTGACAGAATCCTGCGTTGCCCGCTGGGTTTTTTCTCCTAGAAGAGATGATTAATGATCGTTCTCTACGTATATTCCCTCAGTCACCTGCAGCCTGAATTGCTACCACTTCCAGCATGTAGTCTCGAGGGCTGAAGTTTATTTTTTGAGAGCAGGGTATTGAAAAATTGCAGTCCCGGTCCAACTCTCCTACCAACCAAGATTTTACACATAAATCACATCCCACTTAAATGGATGACAGATTTTTTAGTTTTTTCCAAACTTCAATTGAACAATGAATTGAAAGATTGCTGTGCAGTGTCTCCAGACAGGAAAGGCTCAATTTTTGTGCTGTGCTGGGGAGTTTACGATACATCTCAAACTTGGACTGTATTTTTATTATATTTTTCTGTATTGTTATTCAGGTATTTAAAGAAGCAATATCTTAGGAATGGTAAAATGCCTTTGATACAACGCTTAAAATGGTGCAGTGAAAGGTGTTGTGTGAATGCATATGACGTTTATCATTGCTTTTTCTTCTGCTAGGCATGAGTTTTGGTAGAGTGATTTTGTGTTTGTGAGTAATGTCCCTTCTCTCTTATCCCTTTGTACCCACAGAAGGTAGATGTACTTTTAGGGTAGGTATCCTATGTATCTTGTATCACTAAACATTTTTTGCTGTTACCTGTCCACTCTAAGTTTTACTTTAGGCTTGTCACAATTGCATTATAGATTTCAAGTGTTTTCCATGTGTTACAGAATTTAAAAGAAGGATTTAATCAAGATGCCTATAAGTCCTTCATTTTTTCTTTTTCTTAATTTTTTTTCTTCTTCAGAAACTTGGAAAACTAGGTTTGGGAAGAGCTATACACTTAGATTTTGTCTGAGATAATCATCAGTCTATCTGATAAGCAAATGCACAACAGTGGAGTTGTGAGCTGAAAGAGTTGTCTTAAAATACATTAAATAAAAATTTTAAATGGATTTTGCAAGTCTGGGCATTTACAGTGATTGACCATCACTTCTGTTAACCAGTTACTTCACCAGTGTGCTTTTATCTTCAGAGTGAGAGAATTTAACTGGAAACGAGATGCTGCATTTGGCACATCTGTAGTAATTTTATATCTTAACACATTTTCATGTTCTTGAGGAATTGTTTAAGTGGAGACATTGAGATAGGACAGTAATATATGCAGCCCTTTTGTCTGTCAGAGTGAGAAGATTTACCGAGGCTCCCAAACATCTCACCTAGGGTACGCTTTTCTCTAAATTAAATCTGGTGTGCTCTTATTTTACCATTTAGTAATCTGAACTTTGATTTGTCTCTAGAGGAACTATCGCTAGTTTATCATGCCAGTCATGAAAAATCTAAGAAGACGAGTCCTAGCAAAGAAATTATGTAGAAGGCCAAACGAGTAGATCTGTGGCTGATTCTGTTGTATTGACATGCAAATTTGCAGTTTATCTGGAGAGAGCATTTGTCGCTTCAGTCGTCTTTCTAAGCAGATCTCTACAGCAAATACTGTACCGTTGTCAAAGTATGTTTGTTATAAAAGGCAGACTGGTGTACTGCAGGTGAGCTCATTGTGCAAACTTTTTTTGTAGGTCTGCAGTAAAATTGCATAGCTGACCATTGTATTGCGTAGAACTGGTGTAAGGTGAATAAATGTGGATTTTAGTAGGTTGTGGCTGGCTCTCAGGGCTCACTGACTTCTGAAATTAGTTACAATATATCCTGAGTGTGTCCCAACTAAGAAATTGTCAGAATGTTCCTGAAAATCGTTATATTAGTGCTACTTTTTTACTTTTTTTTTCCCTGGGTTCTAGGCACAAAAGGGCTGTGAGACCGAGTACTTCTCAGAATGACAATGTGGGATCTCATCTGCTCTTTGTCTTGCATCAGTTATCCAAATGTTAAAGTGATGCCTTAGAATATAGGGGATTTGTGATCCTGGCTCCTGCTGAGAGTGTCCTGATGGCCATAATGTTGAGAAATTAAATTCTTAATGTAAAATCAGTAGAGAACCCTAGTTTGTCTTAAAGTGTACTACTGATGGATGTACAGACTGAAAAAATAAACTGCCAACATTTTTAAAGTTTTAAAATTTTTTGAAGAACATAAAGACCTAGTTTTGTACAGTGCAAGGCAGTAGTCAGCTTAGGAGCGTGTGTTGAGAATTGCTGTGATACAAGTGCTCTCAGGATCTAGTCTACTAAATGGTTATGTTTTCATTTGTGCTTCAACTTCCGAAGCTTATGTGGTGCTTAGAATGTCTCATTTTTAATGTTGGTTTAGATTTTAACTTTAATCTGGTTTATGGTTGTTTGGGGTTTTTTTTTTTATTTTTCCAGGCAAAATAAATACATTTGGGTTAGGTACGACTGTTGCAGAGCAATATTCAAATTGGAGGTGCACTTCCAAGTGGTTACAAATGCATCTTACTCTTTCAGAAATTTTTTCTGGAAGAGATTATTTGACTTGTGAATATTAGAAACATGTTTATTGTTAAGTGTTGGCATTTTTAAAAGGGGAAAAAGGTGTTTTGTAGAAGTCAAAGCCTTTACTTTTGGGCCATACAAAAAAAAAAAAGACTTAGATTTTTCTATTTTGGTACTGCTTTTCATATTTTCATAATATATTCATATTTTATGTTAAACTGATTCATTTTACTGCTTTTTCTTCTTTGGTGTAAGCTGAGCAAATGCTCTCCCAAGAGGTTGACTTTTAATTAAGGAACCAGTTTGGATATTGCTGTGACAAACACATAGCTATATCCAGTTTATGCATTCTGCTGTGAAAAAAAAAAAAAAAGGGAAAAAAGTAAAGAAAAACCACAAAAAAATCTTCTATTATGCATTTTCATCAACTGTTTTCAGTTTTCTCAGTGATCTCTAGCGAGAACTTGTGTGTTGCTGTACGTTCTCACTTGAAATTTGCCTGGTGCAAAGCAGTAATATGGGACAGCAAATGTCTGATTCTTGTATGTTTATTAAAGTCAGACAAAAATAGGTCAGTTTGAGTGAGCTTAGGAAGATAGTCAGAAGCAGAAATTTCCACCAGGAAGGAAGATGTAGGAGAGGGCATCCTCTCTGAGGAGCAGTTGTGCTTCCACGACATCATATAACTGCCAGTTGGTCTTTATGTTGAGAAGTTTTTGTAGTGACTCATAATCTGGAAAACAAAACCAACACAGTTCTAGTTTACTAAAGATGAACTCTGATATAAGAGTAGTTTGATTTTACTTGTGGAACTTTTATCTCTTTTGGGGGGAACACTGAAAGTCTTATTACTTGCTGGGGTCAGTTTTGTGGAATGTGCCTGTGGGGGCTTGGTTTTATTTTCCCCCCCCTGCTGCTGTGACAGATTACTCAAGTATCTGAAACTCCTTGGTCTGTCTTTCCTCTCCCCTGTACTCTATCCTCTCCACTGCAACTGTGAACAGGAAGTCTTGAGCTGGAGTCTTAGTGCCCAAGTGCTGAGAAATTATGAGGAAGAGAAAGTTTTTAGAGGAGAGAAATGAGACCAGTTGTGAGCTTTTGCATCAAGAAATACCGGAACGAGTGTTTATTTTTTAGGTCATACCAGTGCAGCTACCACTCTCTCCCTGTTTAAACTGCTGGCGGAATAATGTTAGTTATGTAGGACCTCCATCCAACAGTCCATTAGCTGAAATACACTGAGCTGAAAGGCTATGTTTACTAGTACTGTACATCTGGAGTGAAGGGATGTGTAACATAAGTGAGACAAGGCAAAACTGGATTTTTGTGATTTTTTTGTTTGTTTGTTTTGTTAGGCTACATGTGTATGGTAATTGGAATACAACTAAAGCATAAACTGCATGAAAGTCATATTTAGGCATGGCAGAACCTTTCTGTGTTCTGGACACTGATGTAAATAGTTCATTCAGATACTCTGTTTTAAAACTGTCTACATCAATCATCTTTAATATCTCTTCTGGTTTAAGTATTTTTAAGTTCCATATCCTCCTGTGGTAAAGAGTTGAAGAATAGATGTGACTTTCCTTTTTCTTCTTTCAGTCTGTGAATGAAAATGGAGACAAGCTTTTTGGTCCTTTTAAACTCCACTTCTAAATTTTGAAAGGCTCAGCATTTGAACTGAAGAGATTGAATAGATGGAAATAACCAAAAAAAGTGCTTCAGTAAATTCTGGTTTTGGGTGCTGAGCCTGTTACTTCAGTTCAGTAACTTCATTTTATTTCAAATATCATTAGTGTGTTTTGCTTAAATATTTGTAATAGAAATTATTTTAATAGATTATGGTAAGTGTAGACTATAATTATCAATATCTATAATTAAATGTGCCATGTGAATAAAATTGTTTACTCTTTCATCTTAATTACAGGCAGCTCTTCAACTAGAGAATTCAAAATTAGGAGAGGCAACCGTTGCAGACTACTTCATCACTTTTGGAGACAACTAGTGAAGGAATGTGTTTTAAAAGAAGCGTATGCTAGATAGAAGTATAATACTGAGACACTCAAGATGGTCTGGTTCCTGTAAATAGACCAGTTGTGGCAGCAGAAGGCTATTTGGCAGATCAATTTATCCTTCCAAATTAATTTGAATGGCGTAGAAGTGGACATTTTCTCTCTTTGTATGGGCTCAAACTTGAAGGTGAAATTTAATTCAGGGATTTGGTTAATATGCAGAAACAGTCTTAGAAGTATACAATTTACATGTAATAAAACTGGAGTCCATTTTGGGAAACTTCAACGTGAGTAAATTGACTTTCTTTAATTGAGAGTAGATACATCTAGATTCAGTTTAAAGTCCAGTCAGTCAGGTGGTCATGGTGCTTAAAGAAGTAACTGGTGCTAGTACACCTGCTCTGGAACCCTCTTGATGTTTTTTATTTCAGACAAAGTAGTACAGATTGCATGTTCTACTTATAACAAAAAAACTTGCTGCTACGAGAAGAGATTTCTACAAATGGAAAGTTATTCAGGGCAAATCATAAAAATTATTTATCCGAAGTTATGTAAGTTATACTAAGATAAATTAAGAAGTATTAATGGCAGTAGGTGATGTAGTAATACAAAGCTAAGAAGAGAGAGAAGCAATGGTGTTATTCTGTTGACTGCTTAGTGTGGTCGTTGCGCCGAATTTGCTATGCTATTTCACTTCCATACAGTATTTTAACTGCATATTAATATAATGAATATATGTAGTGTCCTAAATCAAAATAACAGTTTGTTATTGTGTAATCATCAGTTTTATAGCCTGCACAAGCTTCCACTTCTCTCTTAAATATTTAAATTTAGGTCATTAAGTTGATTATTTTTTAGTCAGTTTAATTACATTTCAATTAACACTTTCTCAGTGAGAGGACTCAAAATTCCCTGTGGAGAGCAAAATCCATGACAAGTGACAACAAGGAAAAAAAAAATTGTTGTCAAATCGCAGAATCTCTAAAATAATTAAAAGTAAAATAAAATAATTTGAATATACAAATGTTGGAAGAGACCACAGTTGTTCAGGGTTTTTTTTTTGTGTCTGTCAGTGAATGTCAAATTCAAGCATTGGACAGTTTGCCTCGTGGAAAGGAGAGTATTTTCCTTGAAAGTGAAGAACTTGAAAAGTTTATTGTAGGAAAACTTTTTTCAGAATTTGAGGGATTTGTGTGTGTGTGTATAAAGAACAGCTGGTTAAACGTGGACTGTGATCTTCAAAAACCTGCACAGAAGTTGAAACTGCTTCTAAGTGGTGTGAGCTGTATGGGATGTCAGGACACTGCAGATAATTGGCAATGATGAAATTGTTGTTACCAGAATTGCAAACAAGCCTAGAACCCTCCTTTGGAGTTCAGAACTGCATTTCTTCAGCTGTCTGAGCTAGTGGCAAGGGAGGGGGTTATCCACCCAACCAGCAGAACACAAAAATTTCAGCTCAAAACGGAGACTCTAGCACTTCGACATCATTGTATCATATGCCATTGACCTGCACTTTTAAGTTCAGCAGCCACTTAGAGTGCTTCAAGATTTATGAGCACCTTGGCAGAGGATGTCGATCTTTTTCACTAGAGATTAGACTGCTTCGTTTCATTGGTTTGGGTTCTCGGGTTTTTTTGTTTTTGTTTTTTAAAGGTGTCTGGAGTGTTTCTTGAGCAGTAATACAGGAATATGTTTAAGCACAAATCATTTGGAATTTCTGAATTTCCAAATCACACTTTGTGATTCACTTCCTGACGTCAAGTTCTGTTCAACGCAGGACAGCAAATAGCAATGACAAATTGAAAGTGGAATTGGAAAGAAAAAGTCCCAAACATTGAAAGATTCAAAATAACTGTGCCACCAAGACATTAAAGAAAAATATGTCTGGGTACTGTTTCTTTCTAAAATATTCTGCATCTTTGAACACTTTCCTGTTCTGACTCTGGAAACCACATTATATGCAGTGCAGAATTGTTCAGAGCAGTTTTGTGTCTGAAAAGAGAAATGATTTGAGGTCTTGAGATGTGGTGTGTGATTTACAGTATGGACTGGGAGTGTTGAGGGGTACAATATAGTAACTGTGCTGCATACTGTGAGGTGTAACACAAAGTAGTGGAGAAATGAAGCATGCATTTTATAATGCAGTATGTTTTTCCGTATTGTCTAGACTATTAGTTTTACAAATACTTTTGCAGTTTCTGTACTTTATACCAAAGCAATCATGAAAATACGTCAATTGATTTAGATAGGAGTGGTGTGAATTAATGCAACCACACAGTTACAGTGTACTTACACCAAAGTAGAACTCTTTATTATGGGATTGTGAGATACTTTTTGTCCTGATAACACATTTATTCTAGACCTTTAATTGTACCAATATGCTTCCTTTTTAAGAAGGAAGTGTTAGAGAACCTTTTTGACTTTTTCAGAAAATATTATGAATGTCGTCTTTTAAGGTTCTTTTTTTTTTTTGCCTCTCCTGTTAGTTTGATGTAACAAATACACCAGTATTTATCTCTTGTGAAAGAGATGTCAACAAAGATGGTATATGGGGAGTCTGGTTGTTTTCAATGAAGGATAAAAATAATGCATAGGACAATTGTTATTTTGTTCTCAGAGTAGAAAAGCTCAACCAATGAGAGGAAATAAGGAGTCTTTGCTGCTTTCAGCAGTGTTCCTTCATTCCAGTTTATCTTTGCCTGAAATTACTGGGGGGGGC
>Ga0065711_1009714_pt1 | contig 10641 bp, 8 predicted proteins | sample Hoacrofraction12_FD_59098 | JGI IMG/M metagenome (GOLD analysis project Ga0065711, IMG submission 59098) | Hoatzin crop microbial communities from Cojedes, Venezuela - Epithelial fraction 12 v2 (version 2) | ecosystem: Host-associated > Birds > Digestive system > Esophagus > Crop | place...
CTTCCCTTCCCTTCCCTTCCCTTCCCTTCCCTTCCCTCCCCTTCCCTAGCAAGGATGCCATGCTTCCCCCCATTGCAATGATTTACTGTTTTTCATCTTGTCCCACTGGTTTCTCTTTTATTTATTTATGGCATTTATTTATTTAAACCTGCATTTAGATGAGAAACAACAAAAGATTGACAATAGTTTATACCAGGAGCTTATACTGGGAGCTTTTACTTACAGTATTTTAGCATTCTTATCTGTTCACAAGCTACTGCTTTTATTGATATCCTGTAATGAAGACGTCTGGTCTCAGGGTATCAACTGCCTCTTTTCCCTTCACACAACCAGAAATGCCCCCTTTCCCAACACCTTTCGAAATGAGGATCTCTCTGAAGGACCACTCCTGGGCCACCCAGCTAACCACCGATGGAGTCCCCCAGCACCCTGCTTACTGAGCTGCTTTTAGGAACATAGCTACACTCAGGTGGTTGATCACGGTGAAGGTTTCCCTCCCAATGGCTGGAGTCCAGGTCCCACTCCCGGTGCCCCTCAGGGCACTCTGGCATCCTCCTTTCCCACCCCACTGCAGCTGCGGCGGGAGCCTAGACTAAACACTTGCCTGGCCGAGGAAACAGCTGGGGTGTCTGTCATCTGCCGCTGTCTCGAGCAGGCGTGCTTGTGTGTGAACCCAGCGCTGGCTCGCGTTGCCTGCCCCTCTGCCCCTCCTACACCGACGTCTTCATTCTCTACTCCAGAGCTTTCAGAAATGGCAAACAAAGATTCAGGCTGTCTTGGATCCAGGCATGGGAGCACGGCAGGATGACGTCTATAAACATCCAGAAAATAATGGCATCATTTAACTTTCAGCAGAAGGCTTATTTATCTCTGAAGAGATTACACCAAGTGTTTCCATGCAGAGCAGAGCAATGGAGTAGATGTAAAACCATAACAGGAAACTTTTTATACATGAAAGGGGATTGTAAATTTCTGGCGTAAAGTTATGGATTGCATTCGTGAGACAGTAAGTCAGATGGTTCTGCTTTACATCCACTAGAGATTTGCCCTTTACAGCCACCTGGAGTAGCGATGCTGAAACAGAGTGATAAAAGACTGTGAGGGAGAGCAGCATGATGTGTCTCTGCAAGACCAAGTCAGTGCTGGGGGGCATGACAGGGGAGCCCACCCTGCTAGAAAGCCCAGCTTGCCATCCCAGGATCTGCACCCACAACCAAGCACAGCACCTCGGGAGCTAGAAGCAATGGCTGCATGTAGCCCGGCTGCACTGTGTGAGCTGCTGCGGGCTCTGCAGCTGATTCTGAAAGGCAAAATAAAGAGCGGGATCAAGAGAAAGCCTAAATTCACTGAGCCCAAGGCGGCAGCTGGCACTCTGGTGTGTGCATGCATGCCAGGTGTGCAGAGGGCCGGCAGGTCTGGACTGGAGAAAGGTCTGGACCATGCTTCACCGGTGGAGCAGATGCACCCTTGCCCCAGGCATGATGGTTTCCAGGCAGAAGGAGATGGGTAACGCTGGTGAATAACCTTCACGATACAGAGCCTGATTCTCATCCCATTTGCTGTGGTCTGTCAGCAGTAGGACGTTGCCCCTGGAAGCCCAGTCCCTCGGAGAGTGTCCCAAGCCCATGAGAAACCTGTCCACAACCTCCTGCTCCAACACAAAGGTACTCAATGTACAGCAATGCTTACTGGGTTTCTCAGAGAGACAGGGGGTCCTTTGGCAGGAACATGTAAGAAGAACACCAGGGCAACTCTACTATTAAAAATCAAGCAGACAACAGGTTGACCAGAGGATACTGGAAATGTCCCAAACACAGGAATGGACCAAGAGAAATGTCCCAAACACAGGAATGGACCAAGAGAAGTGCATTGCAAGCATCTCCTGCTCCTTTCTCTAATATGACTTCTATTTGTGTACACTAGCAGCAAAATCCCATCTCCTGGCATCGGGGTCGATGTATATTTGTGGGAGATTCCTGATCCCAAACCACCCATTCCTGTGTTTGGAGTGGCAAAAAAAGAAGGAAAAAAAAACCAACCAAAAAATGAGTGATGCCCTATGGAGCCACAAAAAGTTGGTGCGAGAAACATCACTACAATTTCTGGATGCAGGTTGAGTGGACAAAGCTTTAGGTGTTTCTGCTGAGCCACCCTGGCATTCAGGGTTCTGTGGAAGGAGGAGAGATTGGCTTCAGCTGAGACGCTCTGGAGTCAGGGCAGGCAGACGCCCCATGCCTCACTCGTTGGGTGGGTAGAAAAGGCAGTGAGACAGAGCCAGAGGCAAGAGGGGACCCTGCAGGGCTAGCAAAGTGTATAATCAAAGCACATGCTTTGGTCCCCTTTCCAGTATGTGTTCAGTGCTTTTATTTAAGAAGAACCAGGGGCCCATGTATAATGGACATTCACAGTTATTGTAGTGACACTCGTAGGTCTACTCTGACTCAGAGCTGAATGTATACATGAGCAGGTAATAAGATAATAAGGCATATTTCCTGTCCTGAAGAGTTTGTGGTCCAAACACACACAGCAGGGCAAGGATGGGAAGAGAAATGAAGGCCAGGTGAGCCTCGTGCCCACCCTGCCAATGGGCACGGTATAGATGGGGTGGAAGAGAGCCCCGCTGCCACCTCAGGACAACTCCACGGCCGAAGCATTATCTGGCTTCTGAACTCCTCTGCAGAAGATGGTGAGTCTGGACTCAAAATTCTGTGCACCTCTGGGGGTTTTTTTGTGAACTTTTGGGCAGTTTAAATATCTATTTACTGGAAAAACATGGAAGTAGCTAAACACATTAATTGAGCTACTTATATTGAGTGGAAATGACACATCTACGGACCCCCACCCCGGGCCCCTGTCATGGCTGTACTCGAGGCTTCCATGGCCCTTTCAGTTCAGTGATGGCTAATGAGCCCTGAAATACCATGTGGGAAGCAAAGGACTGGGAGGGAAAGTGAATCTTTCTAAAAGCCATTTAGAGAAAAGCAGAGTCCTTCTCTCACCCGTGCTGTGCCCTGGGTTAGTTCCCCAGGCCCTTGGTGTAATACTGCTGTCTCTTCCCGCATGCCTTTTTCAGTACAGGGCAAAAGCAAGCTTTTCCCTCCTCCCCTCCACTGCAGTTCAGCTCCGTAGAGATTAGGGACCGGGACTATTGCTTATGCAGGTGCGAGCCAGTGCAGTCACCGGGATGTGACTGGTGTCTTGGCACTGCTGTGATTTGCTCCGTTGTGCAAACGGGATCCCAGTACGCAGCAGGTTTCCCACTCCATATTCAGTTAGTGGTTTGTCCTGGGCTGACCTGGATGTAGCAAGTGAGAAAAATACTGGACGAAGCCTCGTTTAATCCTAGGTTCTCTTTTAACTGCTAACCAAGCTGCCTCTGTTCCAGCCTGTCACACTGAGAGGATGTGGAGAAATGTATCTGCGCTGGGGAGTGGCAGAGGCTGTAGTCCACATTTAGAAATGCTGAGCTGCATGTTTTTCTAAGCTGGCTAATTAGTATGGGCTTGAAAATAACGGCTGCGTTTAACTGACAAGGGAATATGCCCTTCACCCATCCCTTGAGATGTCAGGAGAATTATTTCTTCTGAGAAGCATGCCTGTTAACTCATTCCTCTCTATCCGCTCTGATCTTTTCTATATTATCCTGTCCCTCTGCACTTCTTTTCTCCCTACGGAGGAGACCATGAAAGCAAATCATACTGATTTGCAAAAGGGTCTTCCTTTCTTGCCAGCTGAGTTGCACGACTGGGTCTTCTGTGCCAGTGGCAGCAGACGGGGCAGCTCTTCCACTCTGGTCTCACACGAGGAGCTGAGGAAAAGGCAACGCTATGGTCTCAAATTGTTACCACTGGCGCAACTAGGAGAAGACGCTGTTAGAGAAACTGAACTGCTGCGGATGCCTCTGTCCTTCTCCAGGGCAGAGGCAAGATCAGCAGAGGCAATGACTCAGCAAGTCACAATTTTTCTCCCAGGTTGTTCCCCTGGGTTCTGGATTAAGCTAAAAAATGATGACCTGGCCTTGAAATGAGAAGAAGGATAGAGTTTTCTGACAAATCTTATTCGGATCCAAGTACCGTGCAACCCTAGGGCATATACACTCATACACCCAGACGCTTGTGATGTTTCCCCCAAAAAAGATGTTTTTTAACACTTGACAAAAGGAGTTAAGAGTCTACAGGTAAACGATATTTTCTGGGAAAGATAAAAAGAAACATAGCATTAAATATACACTGATACTTGACCTTGTCCTCAGTTTGAAGGGCTCTCTGCAAGGTTAGGAAATGTTTGTGCACTGTTCAATATATCCAAGAATTGAGAAGTTAATTGCCAAATTGGCATATACTACACTTCTCAGTCTTGGTAGCAGTGGCAAACCTGGCCTTGCCTAGGACTCAGAAGGGATTTCAGTGTTTAGGTTGCCCTTGAGAGATGAGAGGCATCATTTTACAAGATAAATGCTTATCTTTTGCATCTCCAGAAATATGCTTGAAGAGAGTCTCTTCCCTCCCACAAGAGTCTGTTTGGCATGTCAAGAGACTCACTAGCTTTGCGTTTCCAAATAGGGATGCCTCTATTTTGGCTTCCACATTCAGGGAGCAGGCTAACAGTAGCTGTATTCCAGGAATGCTGAGCACTTCTCCACATTATTTACAGTTACTGCAAGATGCAGATTTTTAGGACTTCACAAGGTCAAGTCACCAGGACTTCAATCACTGCAGCATGGAATTACAGTCCTATTTTGAGCCACCAACATTTAAAAATTTTGCTCCAAGCCAGCAATTGCCTGCAGTATCATACCAAATTTAAAAAAAAAAAAAAAGAAAAAGAGGCAGAAAAAGGGTAAGGGAGTAGGAGAGATTTGGCTGTGAATGCCATCATTAGACATTGTGCACCAAAAGGAGATGACTTCAGGGATAAATGACCCTTGTGACTGACTTCCCCAAATCACAGGATGTCAATTTGTGTTTTGAAGGCACCTACTATGTATTGTGAAGGACCGATGTGAAAAGTGCTTGCTGTCTCCAGACTAAATAAGCATCGCTTTGTTTCCAACTTATAAAGGACAGAAAGAAAGAGGGAAAGGAAGGGAGGGAGAGAGAAAGCGTGTCACGGATAAAAGCATGTTCTCAAAGGTCACCCCCGAGTGTCCTTACCGCCGCAAATGCTCTGGCTTAACTTCATAACCAAATAATCCTGCTATCTGGTATCATCTGAGAAATAAACAGTGATCTTTAAAGCTCTTGCCCGTTTCACAGCACTTCCCTGCAACACTGTAATAAAGTAGGTTGCAGCAAGTATCCTGCATGCCATGCCTCCAAATGTACCAGTTAATTACTGAGCCCTTTAAACCTGCTAACAAGACAAGCCTTGTTCTTTCAACCTATTGCTTTTTGCCAAAAAAAAAAAAAAAAAAGGCTGTTGGGCAAATAAATCTTTCCAGAGAAAACAGATTTGTTTCCAAATCAGTCAACTGGGCTGAACTGGAAAGGAAGAAATGTTATTTTTTCCAGGATGAAAGCAAAACAAGATCTCTCCCTGTTTACCCTGTCTCACCCATTTCTAAAGAAGGTCAGTTTAATTCCTCCATTACTTTTTCCTGCTGTCCTATTTGTCTTGAAGTCTTCTAGTCTTTTTCAATTTCACTGGCAAAGCTTAGCCTAGTTGGTCCAACATAGGAGTGCGCTGTGCTTTGCTCTTCACAGCCATGTGAAGATGCTGAATAGAGCCGGGTGAGCGGTAAGCATCCAGAGTTCTTCCTTTCTTCCTCACTTTCTCCATGCTCCTGAAAAAAACATAAATCTCAAGCACTTATTGTTGATTTGGTTTCCTTTTAGCATCTTATTGAAAGCCTGTGAAAACAATCCCAAATTCAGACTACCGCAGCCCTGTGTGTTGTGCCATGCTGAAATACAAACCCTTGTACTATAAGCACCATTTGATACTGATGCCTGGGACTGGATTTGGCAGGAAGGAATGGCAGTAGAAATATGAGGCAATATATATAGTAAGCCAGAGAAAAGAGCTTTGCTATCTTCATAACAGATAGCTTTTAAGCTTTAACTCAGAAGGAGCTTTGGCCAGCTCTGGGGGGTGACTACAGTTCAGTTACAGTCAGCAGAGACCATCAGGTTTGCTTACACCAGCTCCAGCTAGCATGCAAGGTGTGTTTTGCATGCCAGAGCGCCAAAAGGCAGAACTAGATGTACATTTCTTTAACAGTCATGGTCTGTAAGAGAGGGTCATTAGATCAGTTAGTTTGATCTCCTAGATGACATCTTAACCAAAGGAAAATGCACCCTCCTGAATTCTCCTGTAAGTTCTTGTATTGTGCCGGCTTGGTTACACCAGTTTAACCTCTTCTGCCCTCACGTACACTCCATTGACTTTAGAGCATCAGCATCTGCCTGAAGGGAGATATATGTTACCTGCTGATGTGCAGGTTTTAACGTAAAAGGCTCAGACACATGATGAAGTGCCCATGCCTTATCTTCAGCCTCTTCTGCCTTGAATTACCTCACTTGTGCCTCAGGCGCTGAGCGTGCAGACAAAGCTGGGGCAGCTTCCCTGGGATGGTGGGAGCTGTGAAGGGATGACTCAGGCACGGTAACCTGATCAGGTGCCTGTGTCCCAGATGCAACTGGGCAAGTCTAGAGGCAATCTGGCTTCATGGAGTGCACACACCCAAGAAGCCAGAAGAGCCATCATGGCTAAAGACTCTATGTGAAACTCTCCAGTGGTATGTTGAACCCATAGCTGGACTCAGTTCTCGATTTGGCCTCTACACTCAAGGTCACAGCCCTGTTGTACTATAAAATGTGCTACTTTCACAATCAGAAAACAATAGGATATGATGTACAGCAGTGTCTACATGGTTCCACAGCTTTGCTAGCAAAATGAACAGCAATTTCCCTGCCTTCCAGGGCAATTCCCATTCAAGTGCCAACATTAAGTGCAGCTGCCCTTGCGAAACAAACCAGTGCTCTCTCATGCTCCCCTTTGGTCAATAGCCAGGTTTTATCCACTGTCCTGGAGCTGCCAGTGGGTTTATTTCACCATGTTGTCCTTCATCTTCCCAGACACTAGAAGATTAGTCAAACATTTTGCTCTTTTCTGACTTTGGTGGCACAGGAGGCAGATCTTCTGACACCCATTGTCCCATCAGAAGTGTTTTCCTTGCTTCAGTGTTTGTCCCTTTCAGAGGTGGTGCAGGGTTTTCTGAAATTGCCGAGGTGCTCCTGCTGGAGGAAGAGCCTTGCAGGATGGGATCACCTGCTTATTTCCAGAGAAGATGCCAGCCCAGGAAGCACGAGTAGTCATTTCTGGAGTGCTGTGTTTCCCAAGGGACAACACCTCTGGCAGGGAGAGGCACATCTGTTTCTACACACCCTGGGAACATCGGTTTCTGTTAGAAGTAATTGCCTTGGTGGCATTTTCTCCATATTGTAGCCTGTAATGAGAACAACTGATCTCACAGTACCAAAGCCATTTAGAAGATGCTACCTACCTCATCTTAGCTCAGGCACCCGCTGCTGGGATATAGGAACTGTTCTTAAATGCCAGCTGATCTATTCTGCTGACTTTCTTGGGAACAGATCCACACTCCATCATCAGCATTTCCAGTTCTGTAACCCCCTCAGAATTCTGGGGGCTGTCATTTTGAGTCATTGTTAGCACTAAAGAAAGTCTTTTCAGAAAACCAAATAGAATGGCTGCGAAAATTGTCACACTCCCATTGAAGTCAACAGGAGTTATCTGAGTGGGAGCAGATGGCACCTGCCTTTTTTTTACAAGCAGTGTTTATTCATTTACTCTAGACGCTCCTAAAATCTTAACACTGTCAGCCCTTCTCTACACAGATCTAGTCCAGTCTGCGTGAAAGCAACATTTGCCAGCTGTGCTTCCAAGAAAGTACACTGTGCAAATAATTACCCTAGAGGAGAACAGCCTTGGCAAGCAACTACCTGAGTAGTGGAGAAATGCAAGTAGTCAAAGGGCAAGGCTTTGGAGAGTGCTGCCGTAAACTATCTGGTGGAACGTATTAGGGAGACATTCAGCAAATGTGACTGAGCCCTCTGATTCTCTGCCAACTGTCAGGTTTGGAATTACAGTCATAACAATTAGCCATGATTACTTCCCGATGTTGTTAAGTACAGTGCAAAGATCACCAGTTGCAGTAGTGCCTTTCTGTGATATTTAAGTGTGGTGCCAAAGAAGAGTATCAGATCTCAAGGTTGAAGACTAGTGATGGATTGGCAGGTGTGCTCAGGGCAGAGACAGGAGCATCAATATTTACTACCTGTGCTTAGCAGGTCTCCCTCCAGACATGTACTGGCAGTATCTGTTAAAACACAGCCATTATTAAATAGATAAATAAAGGTAATAATATCCCCAAGTAGTGCCGTAGTGGCTACAGAGTAATCCCGTAACTGTAGCAGTCCAGTCAGTTGCCCTGTAGTTTGACCTAGCCAACCTTAAGCTATTCCCTGATCAAAAGCACAAAAAAAAGATCTATGCTGTTGCATGGTCAAAAGGATCAAACATTAATACATTATTGGGCTTAACCTAGAACTCCTGTCTGCTGTTGGAAGGCCACTGGTTTAGGCTTCTAAGATCTCACAGACAAAAGTGATGAGCAAACACCAGAACTGTATGAGCATCCTTGATAACAGGTAAACAAAAGAAGCATTTCCAGCTGAGTTCCTCTGCTGATCATAGCCACATTTGGGACAGAGCACCTGTTCAGGCAGCTTGGGATACCACTTACCATCTGCATTTGTTGACAGTATGTGATAGCATACCCTATGTAAAGGCATTGTGATTTGAAGGAGGATGAAACAAAATACTCTAAGTTCACTATACCTTAATTTTGTATTTCAGGTTTACACTTTCAGTAAGTATGGGCTGAGGGCTATTTACCCTGAAGGGATTGGATAACCTCACCACAGCCAGTCTTTTCCATCTTCATTTAAATTCTCCCTCACTGCTACCTTACATCCCCAAGGCTTTTCTGAAGAGTTTGGAGAGTTGAGTGAAGATGGGGTTTGTGTGGAGCGATGAATCAGTTCAGCTGACCAGTCTGGAAGACTTGATTGTCTTTGTTTGCCTCAAAACCTGGTGCATCACCAAAAGGTTCACCTAGAGATGTCATGACTCCAGTCATGCCTTGTTTGCAAAGTCTTGAAGTTGAGGCTATTGTGGTCTGTAAAAATAATTGATGCATCCAGAATCACTATTTTAAAGACGCAGCCAAATAATGTACTATCAGCAACTAATTCAAAGCCTGCTTGAGTACCTACACTTCAGTCACTGTGTCCTAATCAGTGTTTAGTTCCTGCCTTGGCTGCTGGACTCCTCCTGTCCAAGAGGTGTGATACAGAGCTGTTCAATTGTAAGTGATCATGGGAGGCAAAATCATTGTTTACCTTCCCTGGCAGAACAAATGCAACTCTTACAGTCAGCCGCTGGTTAAATGCTTAAGGAATGAGCATTTCTGCCAGATCAAACGAATGCCCATGGAAACCAACCACGGCAGAAATTAGTTTAGTTAAACATTTGAACTAATCTTCTCTGAAATTCTTTGGGCAATGTTTATTCAGCTTTAATTGTTTCATGAACACACAGCAGTTTAAACAGGACCTTAGAACCTACATCAAGCCCATACGGTTCATTTGATACAATTTAATTTGACCACTTGAGAGGCATAAACATTCTTTACATGTGAATTAAAGGTGTCTCTGGAAGGCATTCAGCTTTTCACTAGATGTTGTTAAGAAGTAGACAGAAGCCAAACAGAGGACTGTTATGCAGAGCCGGTAATCTGATATTCTGCTATCATTACCATGAAGCTCTTTTTCACAGTAAAAACACCTTAGACTTGAGATTCCAGGAAGAGGTGATTTTTTTAATATGAAAGAGTAGATGCTTTGTTCTTCTGTAATTAATGGAAGAAAAATCTTGCTGAAGTTTGAATAAGTTTAAGCTATACAAGATCTGGAGTTATACTGCTCTCTTACAGGACACAACCTGTAAGTTATTGTTCACAATGTTGCTAAAAATTGTGTGGTAATGTAAGGTTAGCAAGTATACAGTAAGCTGTTTGTTTTTTTGTCTTCTCTGGACACAGTGGAAATCAGTGGGTAAAAAAACAACCCTCAAATATTCCCTCAGCTCAGGCAGGAAACTTTTAACTCTACATCAAGATGAAGGCCCAAATTTTCATTAAATTTTATTGAAGTCAAAGGTTTCAAAGACATCTCTGATGCTTTATTGTCCAGGAAAAAGTAAAGAGTTTCCTACGGTTGCCCAGCAAAGTTTGTCCTGATGGAGGAGTGGGCATGCACAGCTTAGGGTAAAAACCTCATGCACGTACTAGGAAGTACAGGGCCACCTTCACAAGGATAACACTGCCTTCAGATTCCTGATTTCCTCTTAATTTGTCCCTGGCAGCAAATGTAAGTGGAGAGATAAGCTGCTTGTGAAAACCCTAAACGCCTGCAAAGTGGAGGTGCCAAAAAGAACTGCGGAGTCCAGCGGAGGGCTACAAGGATGGTGAGGGGACTGGAGCATCTCCACTACGAGGAGAGGTTGAGGGAACTGGGCTTGTTCAGCCTGAAGAAGAGAAGGCTGCGAGGGGACCTTATA
>Ga0065711_1009716_pt1 | contig 10641 bp, 9 predicted proteins | sample Hoacrofraction12_FD_59098 | JGI IMG/M metagenome (GOLD analysis project Ga0065711, IMG submission 59098) | Hoatzin crop microbial communities from Cojedes, Venezuela - Epithelial fraction 12 v2 (version 2) | ecosystem: Host-associated > Birds > Digestive system > Esophagus > Crop | place...
CCCCAGCTGAACTTTTATTTGGTTTCTGACAATAGTGGGCTGCAAACAGACCTCTCGGAGCGCCCGCTGAATAGACCCTTTTCGAGCCCGGATTGTTTCCACCGCCACAAAAAAACAACCAGTAGCTCCGTTTCTTAATTGGGTTGTTCCTGGCCCTCGTTCATTCAGGTGTTCGCGAGGAATTTGTTTATTAGCCTCTGACAAACAGCTCCTCCTGGCAATCGCCTCATGGGGTTGGCTTCAGCGGGAAGGGAGGGATGCGGGGGTGGGGGGTGCGCATTGCTAATAAGGACTCTCTCCATCTCCAAGTTACCAATTAAGAGAGTTCTAGAGGGGACCACCAGCACAGGACAAGTCGCCAGGGCTCAATGCGGAGCCCCGAAGAAACGATAGACCATGTATTTTCACGCGAAAACACCGCGGAAAAAGCGAGCACGAAAAGTGATGCTACGGACACCGCACCGGCTGCTGCGGGGCAGCCTGTGCCCAGCCTGGCGGCAATCTCCTTCCGAAGAGCGGAGGCAGAATCGGAGCCGTCTGCAGCTCCCCGCCGCTGTCGCCCCGCCAGCTGTGCCCCGCAACCTGGCCAGGAAGCGGGCCCGGCTGCCCAGGGCAGCGGCGGGATCGCCCTCCCCGGAGGCGTTCACGGGTCGTGGCGCTCAGAGACACACGGTGCCGGGGGGCTCGGCAGCCTCATGTTTACGGTTGGACTCGACGATCTTCAGGGTCTTTTCCAACCCAAGCGGTCCTTTCACTCGGACGTCTCGGCTCCCGCACGGTTCGCCCTTCCCGCGCAGCGGAGGGCACCGTACCGGGCGTTTCCCAGCGCCCTCGCTGCTCGGTGTCCCCGGAGCCCCCCGGGGGGGGACACGCACTCCCCCCAGGCAGAGCCTGCTCGGCGGCCCCGCTGTCCTCTCCCGCCGTCGTGGCCCCGCGCGGAGCGGCGGCGGGGGGAACGAGCCCCCCGACACGCGTGGGGGGGGGGCGAGCGGGAGCGGCCCTGCCCACGGCATCCTCTTGCGAAACGCGCGCTCGCGTGGGGCAGCGGGGGTCCCGCAACGAGCGGCCCTTTCCCCCCGCGCCGCCCGCCTCCAGCCCCTCGCAGCAGCTGCTGCGGGACGATGGGCCTCCCCGGGCCGGGAACCCGCCGGCCCCCCCCGGTGACTTGTCACCAGCGCCAGGGAGGGAGTCACTGAAGCACCGCAACAGCTGAGCGGTCGCTGCGCTCCCTCAGAAAAAACCAAACCAAATCATCTCTGTTTTGCCCATTTAAAACTCGAGAATCTTTCCTACGACGGTTTCTGTACAGATCCAGTAACCCACCTTGCTTGCTGGTAATGATGGCTAGGCTTCTTTTTATGAGTCAGATGAGAAATCAGACGTTAATTGTAAAACTCTAGCTTGCTAATTAGTGGCATATAAACTATTCATTAGTGGCAAATTAAAATCAAAACACACCTTATTCGTACTCTCTGACATACAATTTTGAAGGCACATATTGTTTCAAACCACAGCCTGTATCACTGGCACAGCAAATTGAGATCCTGAAAGGTTTCTCTCCAGGATAAATAATTAAAATATATTCTACTTTAATTGACATTATAGAGGACACAAATGAGGTTTTCCTTTTAGAAAGAAATAGCAGTTTCTAAATACAGCTTTGCAGGCTGTAGAATGGAGGTTTCAACCAAATGAATAGTCATTACTACCTTTTCAGTGATGTGGGCCTTTTGATCAGAAAAGAAATTAGCTCTAAAGGACAGACAATAGGAAGCCTGCCCTGCAATAGGAAGAAAATTAGATGTCTAAGGCTCTTAACAACACCTATTTCTATAAACCATGGAGCTTCTTGCTTTTCAATTACAGCTGTTCATTTCATATAAGGAAAGTGGAAAAACACAGGGGGAATATAAACTCTGTTGCACCAAAAAAGCCCAGGATAGGGCAGCAGGCAGGCAGTCTTTCCATTTCCCTTTGTTTTTATTATAATCAGTTAACTGAAATTATATATATTGTATAATACCAAGAGTATGCAGTATAGCGTTCTCGGGGTGAATCAAGCATTCACGATGGACTATATTCAGTAAAGGAACTAGTAAAACATGAGAAACTTTGTTAGGTAGTTGGACTTTTCCACTGCACATCAAATTATCTATTTTGCACGTGCATCTCCTTCTTGTGTGCATTTTTCAGAGAAGACAAAACACAGCTGAAGAACTTAAGGAAAACAAAATGCTGAATAACAGTCTGCTGTCTTTTGGTTGTACTAAAAAACTAACTCCAGTTCTTCCGAGCTGAAATGAATGTTCTTTCAGTATGCTCAGGACTGAGAGATTATTTCAGGCATGTTCTCCCCTTACTTTTAACTTTACATCTCGGTTGTTTTAGAAATCTTACTCTTACTTTTAAAACTTAAAATTTGTTTCTTGTGTAATAACTTTGAGTTCTCTTTCAAACTATTTTGTTTGAACATTATTTTCTGAATGTTGTTATTCCTCCTGAATATAAAACTGATATAAGTTTCCTTACAAATCTGAGACACAATCATAAAAGCGTACCTTTTTTCCTCCACCATTTCTCCTTAGCCATACTTTTATGATTAAACAAGTAAATGATAATTTGTTATTAGCTATGCAATTTGCTGTGATTGAACTAAGCTTTCAGTGACGATCTGAACATATAATAGCCACAAATTTTATTGTAAACAAGTCCTGTTCTCATATTGATTCAGGTGGATTACAGAGACCTGTAACAAATAACTGAAAGTCACAGAGATTTCCCCCCCTCATTTTTTTCATTCTTCCTATTTATCTATTTATCCTTCTTTCTTTCCTTTTCCTTATTTTCCTTTTCCTTTTCTTTCATTTTTCTCTTTCTCTCTCTCTCCCTATTGTACTAATTGTTTAGAACTAAGGCTACATGGCTAATTCAAAGGGTTGATCAAACATATATGAATTGTTTTTGGTGTGAGAAGGTGTCTTATTACCCTCATATAAGAAAGTGTTCAATACATACTACTTTCCTTGTCCAGAAAACTAAATCACATTTAACTTCTACCTAGAAGTTATTTTAATATGAAATATGAATGACAGCTTTTTATTCAGTGTCTGTATCCCCCTTCACTCCTGCTTTGGCCTTGTGATCCGTAGAAATAAACAACAAGAAAAAGTTTAATCTGTTAAGAATGATCTCCTAACTCACCAATTGGAGTCATTAATGTCAGTATTTGAAGTAATCTCCCTGCTTAAGAGTAGTTAGAAGGTTATGATTAATACAAGCCGCTGCCTCACTTTTTACTGGGACAATACTTCCAACTGTTTTGTAAGTTCATAATTAAAACTTCATTTTATTTGAAATGAATTTGTCTGAGAAAAGTTACCCATACTGGCTAGTGGGAAAAGCTTCCCTCCACGCAAATAGGCAGCTCAAGTGTCACTGAGACTTCTGCAATTCACAATACAAAACCTATGTAAAGTTCTTCATCAATGAGGAGCCCGGGAAATCCCAGCACCGGTGCTGCAATTCTCAGTCTAGATCTCACAGCGATGTTTTACTTCTGATAGTATCTTCAATCCCTGTAAACAAGTAGAGGGTAAAGAGCTGTCTGCAGGGGAACAAGTGAGTCTAAACTGACCTTGACTCTCAAAATCTGAAAATCTCACTTAAAATTGTTACAGTATTGGAGCAATGAGATTTTGGAGCAAACTTCTACTAAGAATAGAAAAGTAGGGAACCTAAAGGGCTTTGAAAACTAGAATGAACAGTTTGTGAGTGCGGCGGTGTTGGAGGGGCTGGACACGATCAGATGTAGAAGCCATCAATACATGCTCAGTGTTAGTGAGGAGGGGTTTCAGTTCCTTTAGCCCTCTCAGTCCACCATGGAGAAGACAAGGCCAGCCATGAGAGCAACTCATGAGACCTGAAAATCCTTTCTGCTCTTTTTATTCCTAATGTATATTGATAAATGATGGCAATATGTGCTCCACAGCCTTTTGTAAAGCAAATGTGTACATATACATATACAATAGGTATAAAATAACAGAAATGAAACTCATTGGAGTATCAGTTATCACACGGACTGTTTTCATGGCACAAACATATTTCTGACCTGAACATGAGTCACAAGTAACTACACCATTTAAATTAATATTCAGCACTCATCCTCTATTTCTACAATAGCTCAATTACCTGATATTGAAGGTATCTCCCAAGAACTGCTCAATTCCTAGCCTTGCTGAACAGTGCAAAAACCCATGACTAACCACCATCAGAATTCTCTGCTACTGCTTATTTCTAGATGCAATGACTGCTTAGGGGTATGAACAATGGAGCATATGCTCAAGGTTCCTATTATCTGTGTTAGTGGTCATATTCTGTAGATAACACCTCTTCTAGTAGGGTAAGTACAGCTGGCACTTGCATAGGAAGAACCTACCAATGATACAGAAGCTAAGGACTTGTGAAACAGGTATTTCAAGGCCATTTTTGAAACATGTAAACCAGTCGCACAATGTGAATCTAGAGAGATATGGTGGATCTTGCTACTGGTGCACCCATCACCTTCTTCATCCAGAGAATCTGATCAAAACCAAATTCTCCTTGGTTAAGAGGCCCTTTTTATTCCACTAGATGCCCTTCTCTGGACCTATCAGGAACATGTGCAGGGTGATTACTACAAGATGGTGCTCCTTGCTCCACAGGACAGTGATGAGATACAGGATTATAAGGTGTTTCCAGGTGGATTAGACGTTGGGGCTGAATGTGGGTGAGGGTTACAGGACCCTCGTCATGTTAGAAAAGAGAAAAAAACCTACCAAACACGCAGAAGAAAAGAAAAGGCTACTCAGTGAGTGTAGCATGGAGCGGAAGAAGGGATTTGATATGCAGTCCTGAGGCTGCTACCTGAAGAACCTCATTAGGGAGTGAGGAAGAGAATGCTGTGTGATGCAGAAGCTACAGGGCAAACAGCTTCTAAAGGAANCACTTGGTGGCAGAGAAGTTAAGTCAGGTGGGAGACCATGCAGTGTGTAGGGGAGTTTGTGGCCTCTGTGGCATGGCTGGTTTCCCATTTGCTCTCTTTTCCTGTTGTAAGCTGCCACTGTCTTCCTGGGCCATCCCATTCACACTTCTGCAAAACAGCCCATCANTACAAGGTTCAGTGTATTTTTGAAAAGGATTCCATGACCGCTTGGAAAATAGTGTAATCTCACAAAACTCTCATACTCAACTTTGATTTAACTTGATTTGAAGACTTCACAAACAAGGCATATCTAAAGGATGTCCAGTGAAGTGTTAGGATGAGCATTCGGAAGTACGTTGTACAGAGGTTATTTAATCCATAGGATTGTCTGGTCCTATTTATTTATTAGAGGATATTTGGATTGGAGCTGAAAAATAATTGTAGGTTGATAAGAAAACACTTGGTATTTATGATTTAATCACTGNTAATGCAGACTTGATTTCTGTATCTGGTTTCCAAATCTCTATACACAAACTCCATCAAGACTCCAGCCTGCACTATTTGCACACCAACAACTCACAGTAAAGCTAATGGAAAATTAGAGGGGGGTAGTTCTGNCCTAGTGTTGTATGGAAGAATCAGACTGTTCTTACCAACAGTGATGCTACTTCTCATTGCAGTTTCAGACAAGATAAACTGCATGAAGAATGATGGCTAACTCACACAAAGCATTGCAACATTCATATACCGTCTTTAAGTAAAAATGAGGGCCTTATTTTTCCATTCTCCAGGTTCCACAAAATAAAATGAACTGTAGGTTCTATTTTGATGTTTTTGTGGATCTTCCTATTATGGTATTTGAATATATTACAGTAATCAGTGCAGTTTTTTACTTAGCAGCATTTTATGTGAGGTAAGGAAGTACTAGTTCTATTTACAGATGAGAGATTCAGACTGTGGGCATAATAGTAACGCATGAAAACTTTCTGAAAGACACAGGAAATACGCGGAATTAAATCTTTTGGGCTAGATCAGATTAGCCCAGGAATGATGATCTTGCATATCTGTAATTGATCATACTCATACATATTATAAACTGAAAAGGACTCAAAACAAATCTGAACTAATGGAAAGGGAACAGTCAGATCTACATTTTTTAGCTCACTGGGAACACTCCAAACGAAACACCAGGACAAAAGATTCCAGAGAATGGAGAAAATGTTATCAATCCCATCTACATCTCTACATGTTTGTAACTTGGTTAAATAATGTGTGAAGTGTATGGTTTGAATGAGCTGGGAACTGACTAGAGTGCCATGGAAAATATTCCATTACAGTAATTACAGCAAGAAAAAGATGAAACTTTCTAAACAGTGAGACTTAGTCTGCAAAAAGCATTTTTTTCAAGCTCATGCGAGACACAATTAAGACGGATGGTCTTGGCTCGCAGCTAGGACATCTGCTGAAACACAGAAAACCTACACCTTCGTGTACCGGCATAAATGCGAATAGTAATCACATGTCCTTCCTTAGCAAAGGTCCAGCGGCTCCTGCGCCGCGTGGTTAACGGGATGATTTCCTAAGCCAGGCTAGGGCCCTCTGTGCTTCCCACAGCATTCAGGTGGTTCTGGAGTGCTGCTACAGGATGCACAGTTACCCGCTAGAACATTGTCATGTAAGGGAAAAGGGTTACTACTTTTCCCATTCAAAACTAATCACCAGCCATAGAGTATATTTAAATTTACAGTGTTATTATTACTTCGGACTTCAATTTGAAGTGTCTGAGGAAATGAAAGCTACAGAGAAAAGATGTCTGCGTTGTTGTACAGCGTGGAAATGCACAATCAGAATTAAGCAACAATCAAGCTTCCCAGACTGACCATTTTCCATTGATAACTGTTACACCATGACTGTAGATCAACCAAGTAAAGACCTGAGCTTTACATTTTTAAGGTTTACTGCCTTACACTAGAGAAACCTGCACACTTCCAGGTCGAAGGCTGATGTGAGACCTGCTGGATTTAAATAGGGTTGACACGCTGTTACAGCTTACTTATAAAACTTTGTCTGAAGACCAAGGCCAAGTCCCACTGTTTGTTGATATGCGCTAACTTCCTGCTCAAAAATGGACAAGATGGCACAGAGGACATGAACCGGTCAAAAGAAAACCCTTTATTTGTAGGTCTTTGGGTCTGATCCCAGAGGGTTACAAAAGAAAATACGTACTATTTGGTGGGTGTTGCTGGTGTATGTACGCTGTGCTGGAAATCCTTGGTTCTCTCACTCTGCACTCAACTTTGCATCATTAACTCCTCAGTGACTTGCAATTATAACGCAGTCATCATGACCTGAATGTGGTTAGAGGACTGTACATAGCACTCCTGCACATAGAGAGCCCCCCAAGTTAAGTTGCCAGGAAAGCGTGGATAAATAGGTCTTGTTTCTGTTCATACTATTACATTTGTGATGAAACAGGGGACATTTGAGTTGAAAAAATTGCTAATCAGGCATTTCTCCCCATTTCTGTGTTAACATCACACACATGAAAAAGCAACATTTCCACATTCAGAATTATACTAGAAAAACTGTTGCTACAATATAAAGTAAAATTCAAATTTTCCTTGTCATTCATCAGCTTCTGGCCCCACTGCCACTGTACGTCTTTCCAATCTTTTCTTTCCATCTCTTCGAAGGATCACACTTGATCAGTTTTCTAATGGGCTAGTTAGATAACTAGCAACATGGACTATTTATTTATAGGTTTGAAGAAATATCTGACCCTGGGCTTATTGCTTACAATAGAGCTGAAATAGTTACACTAATCACACACCTGCCATTTTTGTCAGCTACATGCCTGCAAAATGAGAGGGATTTTTTTAAATTATGATTTTTACTTATTATACTCATGGCATCAGGCCACGTCATGCATGTTTGCTCAATAAGACGTTTCAGAACCATGCCAATTACACCTTACATATCTCAAGATCATGTCATATCTAAAGGATGATGATGGCAGACACTTGTAACAGACTGTTTGGCTTTTTGTGTTATGCCTGTTGTGTCCCCAAAACTCTAGTGTTTACAGATTGATAAAAGTGTTACAGGTAGGACAAATATATATGTACAAACACACACATACATATTGGTAGTCACAATCACTGAGCAACTTGAAGAAAGAGCAAGATGAAACTGAAAAATCTCTTTCTGCTTTGCTCATGTGGTAGTTGTCTTGAGTCTGAATCAGGATTCCCACCTAAATAACAGTGAAGTTGAAGGCTAGGCGCTATACAGCATAGACCCCAACTTATTAATGGCAGAACATATTTTGTGCTGTCATTCTTTTCACCCAGAATTAGGGTAATGTTATATACAATGATCAGTTTCGCCCAGTAATTTGTTCTTCAAACAAACCAGTTTGCATTATCATTTTTGAAGTTTGAGGCATAGGAACAGGACAAGTTTGAGAAAACTGTTTTGAATTACTCTGCTGCGTTTCTGGGGAAAACGTTAGTTAAAGACAAATATGATCAAAATTATAGACTTTATGGTATATATTCTTGAGGTTAAACTACCTATTGATGTAAAATTTACAATGTCATCATACCATTGACTTTACTGCACCTGCAATTTACAGCATAAGAAAATACAACCTACTGCTTTTATTGGAAAACAGATACGCAGTCCCTTCACTCCATCTTTATAAAATGAATAGAAGAATGATAATTTAATTCACTGAGGTTAACACTGATGGTATGATACTACAAGTGGCTTCAACTGACTGATTAAAACTGGTTAAACGAATAGATATCTCCATCTGCAATTTAGAGCATAAGAAAATGCAACCTACTGTTTTTTTTTCAGAAAACGGATAAGTAGTCCCTTCACTCCATTTTTATAAAATGGATAGAAGAATGATAATCTAATTAACTGGGGTTAACACTGATGGTATGATTTTACAAGTGGCTTGAACTGAGTGATTAAAACTGGTTAAATAAATAGATGTCTCCACTTGCATATTTCCTATGAGTAGGACTCCATAACATGAAAAACAAAAATAAAAAAAGAAAAAGGTTGCACATAACATATTTTCAGTTCCTTGATATGAATTCTGTATAACAGGAATATGTTTAGTGATGTTACTCCAGCTAATAGACTAGTGCAATAGGTGCAATATTTTGTGCAATAACTTCTTTCTAAAATACTGGATGCCTCCATGTAAATGGAGGCAAGATAAATTACCATCAAAAATGTAAATGGCTGAACAAGAACAGGATTACACATAATAAGGCAAAATCGTTTTAGTACAAATACCAAAATGGTATTACCACTATGTGGGATTTTTGGGTCTTCAAGACATGCAACAATATAATCTGCATGTGAAATTACCAGGACTGTGTGTGTATATGGGGTATCAGCAGGTGTGAATGGCCAACAAAGCAGATGTCTATTTGCACGTGTGGTAATGGTAAACAGACACACAAATTAAGCTCACATCTGCATATTCATTACTAGCCAGGGCAATTTTGAGTACCAGACCTATAAGAGCCAACTATAATGTACCTGAAGTCATATTAAATTCTAAACTAGAAGAGTTGTTGTAAATGCAACTATCACTAGGTTGCCAAAATGAATACTAGATTTTTGTAATTGTTGAAATCAGGCTACAGATTACTACCACCTTACATATTTTGATGAATAAATGGGGTATGATGTATATCTGCAAAGTCTGATAGCAATATAAAGAAAGTTCAAATATGGATTCTGCTTAGATAAAGAATTTAATCTTGTTTGTTAGGTAAACTATTTTTTTGTTGTTGTTGCTTTTTGAAAGAAAATATTATATTTTAGGACATTTGTCACATAGTAAAAATCAATTGCATCAGAACATTTGTGTTTAGAGTAGCATCATCCAGTTTTGTGGAAAAACATGAATAGAACAGGAGTGTAGCCTCCTGACAAACAAGATATTTGAGTGCTAATTGAGATCAAGTTGCAAACAGTAACTAATCTGAAATCTAGTAATGCTTGCATGTGTTCTGTAGTTTAAGACAAACAGACACAAATGAAGTTAAATGCCAGAAGTGATCTGTGGGAATTTGCCACACAGCTTCCATGAACTTCAGGCAGTGTGGGGAGGTAGTAAGCACATGATATTTGCTTGTAACAGCAGACTCCATAAAGGAACTCAAGATAGTTGGAATTATACTCACCCAGTTCTGAAAAAGTCAATAAAAATGCTGTCTTGAACTCCTACTGCTTTTCAGTTGCTTACTGCTTCGTAATTAATTTCACTCTTGAACTGAACATCTTTTATTGCTTTTTCTGGGTTTTAGCTAACCCACGTCAGGGTCCTGCTCTGCCCTTCTTCTGAGACTTAAATTTAACTAAGTTATGGGAGAACAAAAAAGTTATTGTAGTAGGTGTCTTCTTACCAGTAGTTTGATAAGCAATCATCTCTATTTTTATTATTTAATTGGCCGCTGAGACTATCTCAAGGAAGTAACTTCCCTTTCTCTCTGCTCACATAGAATCATAGAAAGTTTTGGGTCGGAAGGGACCCCTAGAGGTCATCTAGTCCAACCCCCCTGCAGCGAGCAGGGACACCACTAACTAGATCAGGTTGCTCAGAGCCCCGTCCAACCTGGTCTTGAATGTTTCCAGGGATGGGACCTCCACTACCT
>Ga0065711_1010348_pt1 | contig 10641 bp, 8 predicted proteins | sample Hoacrofraction12_FD_59098 | JGI IMG/M metagenome (GOLD analysis project Ga0065711, IMG submission 59098) | Hoatzin crop microbial communities from Cojedes, Venezuela - Epithelial fraction 12 v2 (version 2) | ecosystem: Host-associated > Birds > Digestive system > Esophagus > Crop | place...
CCTTTCCTTTCCTTTCCTTTCCTTTCCTTTCCTTTCCTTTCCTTTCCTTTCCTTTCCTTTCCTTTCCTTTCCTTTCCTTTCCTTTCCTTTCCTTTCCTTTCCTTTCCTTTCCTTTCCTTTCCTTTCCGTATTCTTTGTTATCTGGGAGTCAGAAACAGTGTTTAGTGTGATTAGCGATTGAATTCAATATATCCACGCTCCAAATCAGGGCTTTTTTTGGAGGAGAAAAACTCCAGCACCTAATTTTGACGTGCCAAAGTGTTGCCGGCAAAGATGTGTACCTCAAAGGCGCTTCCACCCAGAGGAATTACACACAGGTAGCAGGTGAGACCAGAGCATCCTGACATCACGTATCGCAAAGCAGAGCATTGCAATTAAAATTGTAGTTGCTTGTAGGGGCTGATTGCCTGTAATGACTTTCCTACGCTGCATGGTGTAAGCGCTGGGAGGTTTGTGCCGATGGCTCTGCGACGGCTCCGGCCCTTCGGAGTACGAGTGGAGGAGTCGGGTTGTTTGGGGAACGTTGCTCGTAATCGCACGAACACCCGGATCACCCTGAATTTATGGGGCTGTGGATTGATACCGTTTGTGCCTGGCACACGCAGGCAAACTGCAACCCCGGGTATCTTTGCGGAAGGGTGATGCCAGATGTCATTCACAGGCAAGGAAAACTGCCAGAAGCTTTGAGCAGAAGATGCTGAGCAGTTCTGTGACTGTCTTGAAGAGCACAACGATACTTCCCACTGCCTTGGCAAGGTAAAGCGTTTCTCTTACACTAGGGATGCACGGGAATTGCCCTCTTCTCTACACGTCACTTTCCCTGTTAAATCAGGCAGGTTTTTCTGTGCTGCAAGGAGGTGTGGGAAGAGGTTTGCAGACGTTGATATCTGTGCAGGGTTTAGGGATCAAGGAGGAAATAGCATCAGGTTTCCTCGGGGTGAGAGGGTGAGATTAGCAGGAGCCAGCCCCGCGAAGTGCTCTTAATTGATAAAAACGTGCTGAACAACAATCTGAGCTGGGTTCAGTTTCCACGGCGAGGTTCACTCTTACACACGGAGCTCACTCTTACACTCCCCTTGNGTNACCCCGAACTTGCACTGGGTGCTGCGGGCAGAGAGCAAAGCCAGAGCCCGGCTTCTGACGGCTTTGGTCTCACTGGTGCACCCTCCTTTTCCACTCACGTCGCTCAGATTCCCCCAGATCTCTTCCACAGCTGAGCACTGGAGCTGGCGAGAGCCCTCAAACACACTGCCGTTTCGCAGAAGTTTAGTGCATCCAGATTTTTGTGGGTATCGAAGATGTCCCGCTTGCTCCTGCAGCCCGTGCCAAACCGCTGCTGTCCTTCCAGCTCCTTCCCCGCTGCTCCGTCCGCCTGCCGCCACCGGCATTTGGGAAGCGACTCCGCTTTTCCAGGCTCTGGTAGCGATGGAGGATGCGGAGAATTTCAGGGCGTGTGTCTGTCCCTGGCTCCAAACACGCCATCCATCTCCCAGAGGGTAAAAATAAAGCAGCATTGTTTAATTTCTGGAAAAAGCCAGATGACAGTGGAAGGGGTCAGAAATCTGCATACCAGCCCTCCCTGTCCCACTGTCTCAGCTGTTGCTTCCTGAGAGACAGAAGCATGTGGTTGCTAAAAATACCCTGCAAAGAGAATACATTCTCTCTCCAATGGGTGAGTATAAATTAACCCAAGTCGTAACATATACAACCGCTTGTGGCCGCGAGGAACAATTCCAAACGTGGTTTTTCGGGTTTCCTAATGAAGCAGCAGGCGCAGCCCTGTGCCTTCCCTGCATAGGTCGGCGATCCTGCGCGGGGGATCTTCGGCTCCTGCCTCTCCCGCTCCCACCCCCTCGCCCTCCTATGGCAAACGGTGCGGCCGGGGGCCGGGAGGGGGGAGGCCAGCCCTTTTATAAGCCCGGGCTTGCGGCGAGTCGAAGTTGACGGGAGTGACGGGAGATTTGGCTGACTCCGAGACACCCATCTCCCAAGCCTCGGGGTCCCTTGGGATGACGAAAGGGGGAATGGAGTCAGTCGAAGTGTTCACGACTGAAGGCAAAGGCAGGGGCTTGAAAGCGCAGAAGGAATTCTTGCCCGGGGATGTCATCTTTGCGGAGCCAGCCTACGCGGCCGTGGTTTTTGATAGGTAAGAGAAAAGCACTTGTACAACACAGACTGAAAGTCATCTCGACGCAAAATTTCTTCTGGCCGGGCGGGTAAGAGTTTGAAAGTGTCTGGACAGCATCGGAGAAGGGCGCGAAGGGAAGTCAGGAGCGCTTCGGTACAGATGCGTTCACAGCGCACAGTGAATGCGCTTCCCGAGGCTCAGAACAGCTTTTGTTACTCTGAATGTGGTGCAATCCTGTTTCCAGGATGTGACCTTGCAAGGTGCTCGGTGCCGTCGGCTTTTACCGAATGCGGTGAAAGTTGCGTGCGTTCAGTGCCTTGCAAATCCGCACCCGGGCTGTGCTCCGGTGAGCTGCCAGGGGCGCGTGTCATTCCGGTACAGCCGTCTCGGACTGACTTTGTGGAAGCCTCCGGTGTAGAACGCACGATAAAAGTGAGCTGCACGGTGCTCTGCTCACATGTGCCACCTCCCAGCTGCACACGCAGCTTCGTCGCCCGCTGCCTGCAAACTAGAAGCTAGTGGGGATCTGCGAGTGGTGTGGTTTCTGTAAAGTGATTTCAGATTTACAGAATCACAGAATCACAGAACGGTAGGGGTTGGAAGGGACCTCTGTGGGTCATCTAGTCCAACCCCCTGCCGAAGCAGGGTCACCCAGAGCAGGCTGCACAGAACCGCATCCAGGTGGGTCTTGAGTATCTCCAGAGAAGGAGACTCCACAACGTCCCTGGGCAGCCTGTTCTATTTATTTATAGCTGGCTGAGTGAACTGGAGACAAGTTTCTGCTTTCACTTTTGCACGAGACTGGTTTTAAATTTTTGTTCACACTGATGTAGCCAGAAACTGAATTCTGGTGCAAATGCATTTTTATTTTCTGCTGCTTGTTTAAAGGACAAACAGCATTCGATCAACCTGCGCTGCTGGTGTGGCTAGTAGGCGCCCACCTCTTCTCTTCAAGTCAGTGGAATATTCACTTAAATACCCTAAAAGCTGAAAGACAGAATCAACTTCTATATTAATCTCCGACGGGATAAATCTAGAATAAAGCCTCAGGCATGAATGGAGTTTGTTCAGCCTTATGATATGCTGAGAACAGAATTTGGCCCAGACTTTTTAATCGTGGAGCTAGGTGTCAGCTGGAGGTTTCTTTCTGGGCTTAGGAAACTGGTGAGCATTCTTCAAGGGTGTCGTGGTGAGTCCTGAGACTGATTTTTTTGCCCCAGACTGCCAGTGAGTTCAGTGAATGTTCTGCACGCTGAATAGGGCGGTGAGTGATTCTGCCTGGCTGAGCTTTCCCTGACTGAATCAACTCCGCTGACAAAGTCTGGGACGCGAGCAGTGCTCATGCTGCTGTTTTAGTCCCGGTCATCTTGTAGCAGGAGCTGATTTGTGTTGCTATGATCTGGCAATAGCAGAACATTGAGGATAAAAAGGACAGAGCAGGAAATGAGGTTTTTTGGGTCTTTAATTCACTTTTTCCTTGCCCTTATACTGTCAGTGGGTGAGCATGTTTATAAATCTTTACAATAGCAGCAATGACACTTTTTACTTTTTATTTTAATATGTCATTGCAAGAGCTCACATTAAAAATATCATTTTTTATTATAAAATGTAAAGTTCTTGAATTCTTAACCCTGAGTTCAATTACAGTCATTAGTGACTAATCTGTCTCTCCTTGACGTGTCCTTTTAGCTCTTGTGCTTTAGTTTCACTTGTGTCACGAGCTGGAATCTTGCTGTGATACCACGTCTGCTTCGGAAGTGCCTGTGGACAATGATTTCTCCCATATGCCTGATTAAAAATACTAATTATCCTTTAAACCATTGAAAACATTTTGCATTTTGATTGCTGGTTAAGAATTTTTTTTCTTCTACGTGAAAAGTTGCGAGCATCATGCAGAGAGTAGATCAGCCCATGCTGAAGAGCTTCACTGCATTTGAAAATGTCACTCGTGTAACGTGAGATAAGGGGAGAAGCGATCTCCACATCAGCTCTTAAGCTGCAGACGGTGTCCTGGGCTTAGGTTTCCGACAGAAAACCTCGGGCGGGGAGAGAGGTGCTTCGCTCCCTGCCCAGGCTGTGTTTGTTTCGCTCGCAGAGGGCAGGCCCAGCCGCGGAGCAGCGAGGGGGTGAGGTGCACACATCCCTTCTCTGTGACCGCGGAGGATGGGGACGGCTTCCGTCATTCCTGTCTCTGCTTCTTCTTCATGCTGCTGCGCAGTAACGGTCTCTTACCCTCTCGTGGCACACGTCATCTCAAAGCGCTTTATATATACGCCAGTGGTGAAATGCATTCCAAAAATCTCCGAAGCAGGCAGTGCCAGCTAAATGCTGCTTCGGTGGTTCTCAGCAGGGATTATCCTGGGCCTGAGATAGAACAGAAACAGGCATTTTTCTTGTGAAAACTGCTCTGGTGTTTGTCTCTTATACACACACACAGAGCTTTGGTTTTGAAAATACCTTCTACTGCTATCCCTGGGTATTAGATTGCAGATAACCCTCACTGGACTGATTGCTATCAAAGAAGGGTAGCTTGGAGCTTTGAAGGACCTGCAAGAATAAATTAACGCTAGGCCATGGTGCCTGGTTTTGCCCTGAAAGTTCCGCTGTTGCCTCTGCATGGATGAAGAGTCCAATGCGTTTTTCCATGCCCACAAACAAGCATCTATAGGTCCTAAAACTGGTGTTGAGCCTACAGTATTAAAAGAGATCTCACCCTGCATTGGGAAACCCAAAGCCCAGAGTCCATCATCCTATCATCCTAATTCCAGTCAGCATCTTCACCTCTTGCTGAAAGCGATGTACATGAGTACTATGGAAAGGGGATTCCAATATCAGTGATTAGGAGGTTTAATTTTTCAGTTCAGGTCCTACCAACTAGATGGCCAGATGGCTCTGCTTTCTTCGTGTATAAAGGCCACCATGGAAGCACACAGAAGTGCAGAGTACTTGGAAAAGTTGGTCCGTACTTTGCAGCAGTTTGAGGAGCTTAGTTCTTTGGGAAGCCTGGTCCCTGTGTGGACACTGAGCCCCTGAAATCCTGCCCCTGATTTTGCTGTTGAAACCAACTCCTGTACAGATGTCCATCACACTTCAGTGGCCACACTGCAGTCTTCTGTGTGACTACACGTGATGTGGGAGCACAGCAGGTGAAGCGAAGATCTCTTTTTCAGATTGGTAGGAGCAGCTCTTCAGGGATACAACAGTTTTTGTGGTGTGGCTGTACTACAGGATGGAAAGCAGCTTGTGTCTGTGCTCGGGCACAAAGCTGTCAAGAGATGGGAGGTGTTGCTCTTCAGAAACAGAGGAGCCCCATAAAAGCTGATCATCATTTGTCCTGGTGAAGAACATAATTATGAAATTAAAAATTTGCGTTGTCTGCTGTAGGTGTTTAACCTCAGGTGTGTGAGAAACTCCTCCATAAGGCTGTTGCATAGCGGAAACCTACCTTTCATACTCTGAGAAACTTATCAGATGAGCAAAGCTCTTTGCCCCGACTGTACAGGGAGCTAGGGAGCCTGAACAACAGATCTGGGCACCCGGTATTAGGTGCTAACAGCAGAAAGTGTGGATACACTACGCTTTGGGCTTAAATGATGCAAAGGCCCTGCTCCATACGTTGACGTGAGGAACTACCGAAGTAGTCTGGACCTGAGGCTGTCACCCAGCTGCGCAGTGTGAATGCCTGTCTTTCAGTAGGAGGCTGAGTTTGAGGAGGTGTTGCGGATTTTATTTTGCCAGGAGAAATGTTTTCTTTGACAAAACTCTGTAACCAAGCCATCATACCCTGAGCAAATGAGACCCATCAATTTAACTGAACCAACTTACAGGCTGATGTGATGGCTTGTCCAGCAATACGGTTTGGGACTCAGCTTGCAAATTAAGACACCCAAAACTAAGGTCTGTTAGAAGTGTTTGCAGAGAGGCAGGATTCAGTTGCCGTAGGTGTTTAATGTCATTCGAGATGGCGGAGGGTGTCTGAGACATCCTCTTAAGGCTGACGGGTACAAAACAGGATTTATGAGAATCAGGCCTCCTCGCAGGCCAGATGGGTGTCCCTGCAGAGCCTGAAATAACACAAGGCTCCTGTGTCCAGGCGAGTGAAACCAGCCCTAAGTGCCTGTTATAGTCAGTGGAGCACTGTAACGTGCACCGAACACAGACACCTACCTTTGAGCTGAATGGCTTGCCAGACCCCACTGAGTGTTTTGATGGTGTCTCTGCTTAGACACTGAGGATACACATGAGCACATCTAAGTGTCTAGATCTGCAGACTGCATCCCACCCTGGAAGCTCCTGAAGGTCACAGGGACCCTGAAGGTCCCTGAAGTCATTAAGGCTGGTGAGGGCTGCTACTCTTCAACCCAGTGCTGGTCATCTGAGCAGCAGCTTCTTACCCAGTGCCACAGACTTTTAGTCCAGAAGTAAATAAAAATCAAAGTGAAGCTAAAGAAGGTTCCTATAGAAGTCAGACATCTCATAGTTTCTTATTTTTGAAGGCCAGGGTGTGACTTACAAGGCTATGCCTGCTCATTGCAGGGGGGTTTGACTAGATGACCTTTAAAGGTTCCTTCTAACCCAAACCATTCCATGATTCTATGACTCCATAACCTTCTGCTTAGCACAGTGGTTACCTGGTGTTGACTCCAGCATCAAGACTGTTACTTCTACCTGAACTAGAGCAGGCTGTTTAGAGAGATGATGAATCCTGATTGAAAGGGGGTGCAGAACTCAGTGTGATCTCCATTATTTTGCTGTTTGGATAAAGCGCAGACACACTGTCTGATCTGTGTTTGAATCAGCCTTGCTGTTATCAGCTGAAATAGCAGTCAGAAAACCCCAGTGTCAGGCCCATTTTGACCCAAAAATAAATGCAGAAGGTTGGAAATATATCTTCTCAAGGGATTCTTTGCCTTTGTTGGGGTCATTTTTCAATTTGCAAAGACCCTGTGCATTCTCCGTTGACATTAACTCTCACTAAAGCTTTTTCCAGTGCTCTGCTTACGTGCTGGGGTTTAATCCTTCCTTCCCTCTTCACTTTGAAGATTCCAGGTCTTCTTTCCTCACTGCCACTTTCAGGACGATGGCATTCCCATTGCCTGGGCTCAATGTACAGTATGTGACCTTCTCCTCTGGCATATCAGTTGGCTGTCAAGCCTGTAGGAGTTTACGTTTCTTATGGGCATGGGGATGCCTGATATATAGCTGTCAGCCTTCATCAGCGGGGTCAAGGCAAACAGTGTCATGTGGTAGAAAGCCAAGATCACCTTAAGATCTGCTTGATGAGGGATCTGCAAATTGCTAAAAACTTGAGATCATGCAATTTTTGCACTCCTTTTTGATGTATCAAGCAGGCCCGAAACATTTTCCAAGGGAGCCCCATTATTGTAGCTGAGATGACCTAGGGATATAAGAAAAGCAAAATTTTCCATAGCAGTATGACTCTGAAAAAATTACGAAAGCAAATTCTTTGAGCTGATACCTATAAAAACTGAGAGCTAATGTGATCGTATTGACATTGTTTAAAAATTTCTGGGGTTTGATTTATTATTATAATTTCATTTGTTCAAAAGCTTAAATAAAAGCTGGGAGAAAACCTAGCTTCTTTAAAGGAAACCACACCCACGCCACATTAAAAAGGGGCTAAGAAAGCTTGTAATGAAAGACTAAATGTAAAATAGTCTAAAATTAGTGTACAATAAATCCTCCACTCATAACAGACAAACTAGGATGTGTCATCCCTGGCATTTTAAAGATGAAAGTACTAAGTCCCAACCCCCTTTTTTAAAGGAGCAAAACCATTCTTGTGCTAATAGTTCACCATGATAGGTGTCCTCAGTAGAAGCCAGCTATTGAATACCTCTGTTTTCACTGCTGAAAGCATAAGTGAATTTCCTTAGGCTGTTGTGTTTAATGAAGTGTTACAGCTTCTGCTTTGAAAGCCAAGTGAACTTTGCCTGCATCTTAGGCTATTCTTACGCCATCCTCTGTAGGACATTGAGGAGTGAGATGCCTAACCAGCCAATAATAAATATGAAGCAGGTGGACTTAGGTGTAAGTTCGGTGGTCTATGTGTATCTTCTGTCATGTAAAGAATAGCATAAACTCATGTTGACTAGCTTGTGAGTGTCTCACTGTGTCCATCAGCTATTCAATGAAATCCTTTTAGTCCTTTGTGCTACAGCCATCTCACCTTGCTTTCCCAGATCAGTGAATGAGATGCTGTGGGTGCTGGGTGGGAAATGATTGGCAGAGGTCTGGGTTGTGCATGTCTCAGAGATGAGGTTAATATATTTCCTGTGGCAGTACTTAGCCCTCTGTCCTGGCAGGTCCTACAGATCTTCATCCATCTGAATCCAGTCCAACCAGCCACAAGAGCTGTCTGTTTCTTCTACTTTACTGACAGCCGTGCTTGTGGGAGCTGTGGTTTAGCTGACCGTGCTCTATCACCTCTTGCATTTGTTGGCTGGCACATTGAATTGTTGCTTTTGTGACTGCAGCTGTGTCCAGGGTTAGTAATAGTTGTGCGTCTCATCTACGTAACGTCAGAGCTCCTGAGTCCCTGAGAGTTCAGCTCGGCCGACACTTGGATGAGAGTCCAAGGAAACCTGAGGATCCCCAGAAAGTCATTTAGTGAGTCAGTGTGTGGCACCTGCCCTCCACGTCAGTGCTAAATCCCTGACCTGGCAGGGCTTGGACAGGCTGGAGACATCACTGTGCTAATGAAGATCCTGCTTTTGGGCAGGGTGAAGAAAAGTTCTCACTATGTGTGGAAGATTGCAGTGAATGAGTGGCCATCGATCACCCCGGAAGCCATGGACACAGCGTAAAGCAGTTGTATTGTCCCTGTGTTAAAGCCAGGAAAGCTGAGCACTGAGCCTCTGAGGGTTCAAACCTCCGGGGGTCCTGGGTAGATGCCACACCAGAAGGTACCTACCCAGGTATCTCTCCAGAAACTCTCAGTGCTGCCTGGCCATGCAGCATCCTCACCACATGGGCATGGCTGCTGTCTCCACAAGGAGAGGAAGTCTTGGCTACCTGGAGCCATTTCGGGTTGTTAAACACTTTCTAGGACAGACAGAGAAGATTTCATAGGCTGGTGATTTCCACAGGCTGAAAGACTTACATTTAACCTCGGGCTGCTCCCCCTGTCCTTGGGGGACCTCAACCATTGCAGAGGGGGTGAGCGCGGAGACTGTGGACCACTGCAAGCCCTTGGTGTCCTTGGTGGTTTCTACCTCCAGAACACATGGTATCAGAGCCTTTTGTAAAGTCCAGCCCTGGGGCTGAGGGAGAGCCCCGCTTTGCCATCCCCTTTTGGGGTGTCTGGCTCTGAGCTCCTCCGAGACAGCAGGAGTTTGTAAAGAGTTCTGGTAATGCACGTTATCGATAAATCCGGTCTTCTTTTAAACCGTTTCTGAGCACAGAGCATCCCATGAGGGTTTTGTGAGAGATGTAGTATTTCTTATACCTACCAGTCAGATTACTTATGAGTAATTGTGTCTGCAGTGTCAACATCACATGAGCTGTTCCTTCTTCTCCTCAAGAAGTCTCATAAAACTTTTTTTTTGTGCATTTCTGCAGTTGCTTAGAAATGAGGGCTTTCCAGGGCTGGTGGTAAGTTCCACCAGTTGGGTTTGCTTTGGAAACTCTGTATATCCTGTGCAATAAACAGCAAAATGCAAAGCCGACGTTTCAGTATTTTCCTGTTCTCAGAGGGAGAGCTGGGGGGTGACAAGCCTCTGTTTGAGGACTTGGCTTTTGCTGCACTGTATTCTGCTCCAACCTGTCACTCCTGTTTCCAGGGAAACTTCTTTAACTGCCTTTTTGCTTTCTGACTGCCCTGGAGGCACGCAGGCGGCAGGAGGGAGCCCCATTCCCCACATGAGATATCTCCCTGTGCTTGTTCTTCCCGGCACAACGTAACCATGCGGGTTTTATCAGCTCCCTGGCTCTCCTTTGCCTTACAAGGAGTGTAATCTCTCTTGCACCTCTCTGCCCCTCTGACTTGACAGCTGACAGAGCACAGCCTCACATTTCTCACCAGCTCCCAGCTCTTTCATTTGACTTAATGGAGCTGGCTGCATCCCCCTTCCCAGACACGTGCTCCCCCCTGCCCCATCCCGGGTGCTTACCTTGCGTTGGGCTCCCTCCCGTGCTCGCTGTCATTTTCCAGACCACATCTTCGCACACAGTTTTGTCTGCTGAAGGTCGTCCTGCTTTAAATCAATGGCCCTCTGCTTTAAATCAATGGCCCTCTTCACCCTGAGAGAGCCAAGGCACAGGGTGGGTTGTGTCAGCAGCTCATGCAACAGTGCCAGAGGAATGAAAGTACATTCTAAGTGTACTGCGATAGATATAAATATGCCTATGTATATGTATATCCCAGAATCACAGAATCACAGAATCACAGAATCACAGAATGGTAGGGGTTGGAAGGGACCTCTGTGGGTCATCTAGTCCAACCCTCCTGCCGAAGCAGGGTCACCTACAGCAGGCTGCACAGGACCTTGTCC
>Ga0065711_1050831_pt1 | contig 10641 bp, 5 predicted proteins | sample Hoacrofraction12_FD_59098 | JGI IMG/M metagenome (GOLD analysis project Ga0065711, IMG submission 59098) | Hoatzin crop microbial communities from Cojedes, Venezuela - Epithelial fraction 12 v2 (version 2) | ecosystem: Host-associated > Birds > Digestive system > Esophagus > Crop | place...
TCTGAGGGTGACGGAGCACTGGAACAGGCTGCCCAGGGAGGTTGTGGAGTCTCCTTCTCTGGAGATATTCAAGACCCGCCTGGACAAAGTCCTCTACAGCCTGCTGCAGGTGACCCTTTTTCGGCAGGAGGGTTGGACTAGATGACCCACAGAGGTCCCTTCCAACCCCTACCATTCTGTGATTCTGTATTCCCAATTACCCATAGCCTTTTTCAGGATGAACAGGTTATTTCTAAAACCCAGTCACAACTAATAACATAGCTAATTAGTTCTCCACATGGCCTAGTTTCCCCAGTAACAGCTGTGTAAAGCTAAAATCTTAACATGGTCAACAAGCAAATACCTTTAGAAACATTATTCAGGAGATTAACAGAATCAGTTTAACTATTTAAAGGAAAATAAACGTTCAACAAAGAAAATCAAGAACAGAGTCCCTTTTCTGGATTTTCCTGAGATGGAAGTCTTTGTCACTTCATAATTCAAGCTCTCCTGGTAGAATGGGATTTTTAAAGTTTATTTAAGTCATATGAATTTTTACAGCATCTCAATCTAGTGATGCAGCCTAACGGACTATGAGGTTAATGGAAAATCATAATCTTCATTTTAACATCAGAGTTCTAGAAGACAAGCAAGTTGGGTAAGTCCAATATCAAAGATACAAACCAAATACTGCAACTATGAGGGTCTAACCCAAAACTCTGCTAACCAACTTCTATATGAATTCTCTAAATTAACTCTTGCTTCAACTTTATGGCCATGAGTGAACTTAAGAATAATACCTAGTAAGCCCTCTTTTTTTGTTTTTGTTTTCTTTTGTTTTAAATTTGCAGTGTTTTACCACAATAGCAATGAAGTTAATCCAGTAATTAAGCACTTCCATTCTGAAAAATAAGTTCTTGTTTCTTGCCTGATTTTTATTTCCTTTTCCATCTTTTAGATCTTTCTATATCTTCATCAGACAGAAATGCTTTCCATTATCACAGAATTATAGAATGCTTTGGGTTGGAAAGGACCTTTAAAGGTCATCTAGCCCAACCACCCTGCAGTGAGCAGGGACATCTTCAACTAGACCACGTTGCTCAGAGCCCCGCCCAGCCTGGCTTTGAATGTTTCCAGGGATGGGGCATCTACCACCCTCATCGTAAAAAATGCCTTCCATATATATAGTCTAAATCTACCCTTCCTTAGTTTAAAGCCGTAACTCCTTGTCCTATCGCAACAAGCCCTGCTGAAAATATTTTCCCCGTCTTTCTTGAAGGCCCCATTCACGTAGTGGAAGGCTGCTATAAGGTCTCCCCGGAGCCTTCTCTTCTCAGGCTGAACAGCCCCAACTCTCTCAGCCTTTTTCACAGGAAAGGTGTTCCATCACTCTGATCGTTTTTGGTGGCCCTCCTCTGGACCCACTCCAACAGCTCCATGTCCTCCTTGTGCTGAGGGCTCCAGAGCCGGACGCAGGACTCCAGGTGGGCTCTTACCAGAGCAGAGTAGAGGGGCAGAATTACCTCCCTCCACCTGCTGGCCACACTTCTTTTGATGCAGCCCAGGACACGGTTGGCCTTCTGTCCTTAGTGTTAATATTTATAGCCGATTCATTCTTTCATTAGGAAAGTAATTTGAGCTGAAGTTTTTCAGTGTAACATATGTTCTTTTATTTTTTAATAATTCACTACCTTAATCTCTAGGCTTTTGTCTTTTAAATATCCTTCTCAAAACGTGAACAGTCAGAACTAGGATTCTGTTACAATTCGAGAAAACCAAAGAACTGAAAGGATGCTTTAAACTATCACTAGGTTCTTGGCTCTGATCTAAATGGCTTTTGAAAATTCTTTAGGAAGCTCCAGATAACACTCTTCATTGGAAGGTCACTCCACAAAATGATATATTAATACACAACAAAAGATAATTCTCTTCTCAGAATTTGTAATCTAGTTCACTACACGTGAACAGAAGAAATAAGAAACTTGAATTACGGAGAAAGACATGCAGTACCAATAAAATGAGCCTGTTATAATAACAATTAAGTCTCAACTAATCAGAATTACAGAGACTACAAGGAAACAAACAAAAAATTCACAACTGCCAAATCCACTCTAGAAAAGCATAGTCATAAAATGTTCTGCAGTGTGTTTGTCCCAAAGTAAGAATAATGTTTTTTATATATAAACTCCTCCTAATTATCAGAAAAAACACAACATTCCTCTAACATGTATGCAGGAACTCATACTTTCTTGTACTGAAACTTTTTCTACTGATCTGCTACAAACTACATTCCTATTTGTCATGTCCCTTTCCTAAAGGAGATACAAGCTATTGTTCCAAAGAAACTTCACCGGTACTCTAAAAAAACCCAAAATCTAAATCCCAATAAATATTGATTATAAAACACCTAGCCCTTGCCATTTTCATTAAGATAGCCTTTAAAATCTGCAAAGTAGACTCAAATGCATGTGTTCTTATGGTTCAAACGGTAATCAAACTGGTAGATGCTGCAGTGAAATGTTTAACTACTAGACACATGAATAAGTATCCACTTTGAACAAAATCAGCAGGATTATCACAGAATCATAGAATCTTGTAGGTTGAAAAAGACCCTTAAGATCATCGAGTTCAACTGTAAACCTAACACTGCCAAGTCCACCACTAAACCATGTTCCCAAGCACCACACCCACACATCTTTTAAATACTTCCAGGGATGGTGCCTCTACCACTGCCCTGGGCAGCCTGTTCCAGTGCTTGCTAGCCCTTTTGGTGAAGAAATTTTTCTTAATATCTAATCTAAACCACACCTGGCACAACCTGAGGCCACTTCCTCTCGTCCTATCGCTAGTCACTTGGGAGAAGAGAACAACCCCCACCTCTCTACAATCTCCTTTCAGGTAGCTGTCAAGCTATAAGGTCTCCTCTGAGCCTCCTTTTCTCCAGGCTAAACAGCCCCAGTTCCCTCAGCCACTCCTCAACAGGACTTGTTCTCTAGACCCTTCACCAGTTTGGTGCTCCAGCACCTCAATGTCTTTCTTGTTGTGAGGGGCCCAAAACTGAACACAGTACTCCAGGTGCGGCCTCACCAGCGCTGAGTACAGGGGCACAATCACCTCCCTACTCCTGCTGGCTGCACTATTCCTGATACAAGCAAGGATGCCATTGGCCTTCTTGGCCACACAGCTGGCTCATGTTCAGCCAGTTGTCGACCAACAACTCCTTTTCCACTGGGCAACTTTCCAGCAGCTCTTCCCCAAGCCTGTAGCATTGCGTGGGGTTGTTGTGAACAAAGTGCAGGACCCGGGACTTGGCCTTGTTGAACCTCATACAGTTGGCGTCAGCCCATCGATCCAGTCTGTCCAGATCCCTCTGTAGAGCCTTCCTACTCTTCAGCATATCAACACTCCCGCCCAGCTTGGTGTCATCTGCAAACTTAGATAGTGCACTCGATCCCCTCGTCCAGATCATTGATAAAGATATCAAACAAGACTGGCCCCAAAACTGAGTTCTAGGGAACACCATCATCTAATATCTTGTGACAGAATTGGAAGATATTCACCTCTTGGAGAGAAATTAATGTCAAGTTAATTATCATTAATTATAATGTACTAATCAATTACTTTTTTATTGCAATAATTAATTGGTTTATTAGTAGGCAGGAAAGCAAACATGAGAATAAGCAGCCAATTTGCTGGATGAAAACTTGCAAAGTCTCAAGTTCCTGGAGACGTGGATGTCCATGGATAGACCCATGCAGTACCATACACATCTAAATGATCTGGAGCAGGGACTCAAAAATAAGGTTACAAAACATAGATTTCTACAGAATTAAACAGGATAAATATATAAAAGGCAACTATAAAGACTTGGCAGAACAACATTGTTCATACTGAGTGATCGGACAATAAAATAGCAGATGAAATTCCATATGGATGAATGAAATACTGCATGCACATGAGGAAAAAAAGTGACAGCTAACTTAATATAGAAGTTAGGATGGCTGAATAAACAATGTGAGCACATAAAGGGAGAAGTCTCTCTTGTTGATAAACTGTACAGTATAAGGACCAGGTAGAGCTCATGACAGTATTTTTTAATTTCTTTACAAACTGGTCACCTTTGCTATCTTGGGACTCCATTACAACCTTACCTAACTGCCTTCTCTCTCAATTTGATGACTCAATCAGAAAAGATGCTTTTTCTTGTCTCCAGCGTATTTATTCCAGATTAAAATACAACTTGAACAGAACTAATGAACAGGAAGGCCTGAAGAATGGGAAGCCATGAACAATTTTAGAAGACAAATGGAAATTTACTGAGGATATAAAGTAACATTTGGCAGCTCAAGAAGCTGGAAATCATCATGAGAAGGACCAGTGAGAGAACAGACATCCAGACAGGTATACAAATTTAATCTGCATCCAACACATTCTTTTACAGTAGATGGACCAGAAGCTCAGAGACTCGCTCCATAGGCAGTTCCTTAACACCTACCATTGGTGGATATTGCCAGCAAAATTGCAGGTGGTTGAGTATTTTACAATGACTATTATTTATTTAACATTCATCTTTGACGTGCTCCCTCCCGTTTTCAGAATTAATACCCTCTTCAAAATCAAGAAATTCAGATTCTTTCAATATGTTATTTAAGGCTTCTGCAGATAACAATAAGTTACACTTAGCCATATTTCAAATGTGTCCTCACAAAGTAAGTGGAAGTAAATATTTTAGAACCAAAGCTCAGATTCTGACGATGCATTTGTTGCCAATTATATTAACTGAAATACCTGATGATCACACTGGAAGTGAAAACGGAGAAACTGTTTTGAAAAACAACACCCTATTAAACTGAGAACAAAACATTTTAATTCTTTGGTGAGGATTTGGAATGCAAGACTAGCACTGCGCAAAAACACTGGAATCTGTACCACAGGCAAACAGGAGTCAGTGCCCAGAAACCACCTACCCTTCATTAAATGAAGGGTTTGATTTAACTATTGTATTGAATCCATCTGAATAGCTTAGTTGAAGAGGAAAAAAAGCACACTGTTAGAACAGAGTGCTAGGGAAATTATGGAGATTATGAAATAGTTTACTGCATTTATGATCCCCAAGCATTTTACGCAGTGTTCAAAAGAAAGTGATTAGGCGAAAGAAGGAAGAGAACCATGCATGAAAGGATATGGAACAGCAACAAGGTAAAGTTGCCATGACCGAACACCATTCTTTAATGTCCACACATATCATCAGGCACTTATTCTTTGTCTCAGTTTTGTCTTCTCCAAACAGTTCTGGGTGACTTCCACCTCTACAAGCTAGTAAAATATTTAGTAAGTGTTTAAATGCAACAAAATGGATACATATACAGAATTTTATTGAAAATCTCATTATTAGTGCATTCACCGCTGCAGGCAGCAAAAGCACAAAAATAAAGATATGAGATTACCCATCTAATATATGTATCAACTAATCTTCTACCTACCACCTTGTTTTTTACCACTGATATAAATATAATACACCACATCATATAAAATGCAATCCTCACTCAGCCCCTCTATCATGCCAACCTCTGAATTTTGACTGTCATAACAGCTACTAGGAACAGGATTCTACTCAACGAACTTTACACCTGACATATTCAAAAGCCTATGCTTTTGATCATCACTTGGAGGCATTTCTAAAGAATGCTAATGCAGACATTTAAATTAGATCTGGTGAACTGCCCTCAGGATGTTATCTTCTTCCATTAACTTTAAATAGGTCAAACAGTCAATTGAGTTGTAAATACCTAGACCTAGACCTTTTCCTGATAGACAAGACAGAGATGATGATGTCTAAAATAAAAAAAAGTACTAAGATTTTCTAGCAACTGCCATGTCAAAAGTCTAGTTTAACCCCTGTAGTTACTAAACTGGCATATGATACCAAAAGCACATGCCAAAGAGCATCACCTAGACAAGATACTCTCTAATCGGCGCGAAGATGCAACACAAGCAATGACGTTGCACGTTGCCCTGTTCAGCTGGTTTTGCTTTGGTCAAGGAGTTAAAAAGGCAGAAAACAATACAAAGCTGTAAGGTGGTGACGCACTTCAACCATTACAAACTTGGATCTGTTAAAATTGAGAGGAGATAGAATCTTTCCATCGACAATCTCCTAAATCACCTCAAATTGAGCACATGGAACATTTGCTAAGTAAGGTGATAATGTTATAATTTTACCTTCAGGGCAATTAACGATATTAAAAACGGATAATACTTCGTTTAACAGTTACACCAGAGAAGTACAAAAATTCCACAAAATTACATATGAACCTTAGACAACAATAAAAGCCAGAATTTCTGACAGAATCCTCTTAATCCTAGACCAGAAAAGGACTCAAACGCCTTAGTGATGATCTAGGCTTGACTACCAAACCGCACCAAGCTACCTAGTCACCTAAACACTCCTCTGTTTTCACAGTTAACTATCCGGACGTTTAGAACTCTGTGTACATCCACTACTTCTGCCAATTTAATTAAGATTAGTGAATCCCCATTTAGGGTCCTCAAACTGACATTTCTTCACACAAATCAAAGGAATGTGATATACTGAGAGGAAGTCTGGTACATAATTCAGAACAACAGAGAGCAGCACTTAACTAAAAACTACAAATGAAATAGGTACAATGTTTCATGTATTACCCAATTGTGTGAGCTTTTCTCCAAGCAGGAGACAAATTCAATTCTCCCATCTCAACAAGACTGAAACCCACATCCACTATGTTTCAGCAAAGCAGAAAATATGTTTCTCCGGCCAACTGGCAAGGACACCAAATATAAAGGAAGAGGTCTGGTTTCTGTGCCCCTGGCCTCTCCACTACAATTTTTACACAGTACTAATTATATAAAATATCAGTTCTGAAAACGAGAACTTCGGACCTCCTCTCTTTTACATGGAAAAATAGTAAGATAGTTCATTCCCCTCTTGGCTGTATTCTTAGAACGCATGGCCACACAGTGGACCCCACCTACAGTGACGAACAGTTCCATCAGTCCTCCTCTGTAAGACAGCTACATTGCACATTTTATCAGTAGAAAGATGGCCACCCTTCCCCAACACTGTCAAATCTTTCACAGAATAACATTTAGGGAGAAAAAAAATAGATGACTAAGTACAGGGAGACAGTTCCAGGCTATACATGTTGATCTGCTGTAGATACCCAGTTTAGAGGTATTTGATTTAGTTTCTTAAGACATATCTCTCCAGTGTTTACACTGATAGGTTAAGAAGACAGAGTCCAACCTATGAATAATACCCCCCCTCCCTTGTTGCCTGGTGTACACTCTATTCAGCAGCACTTAACTTCTCCCAAACGCTACACGGGAAAAGCAGACCTCTTCCACAACTACAGCCTTGTTTTGCTGACACTGACCATCACCACAGCTGAATCCTTCCATAGATCTTGTACTGTTTGAGCGTCTTCCTCTCTTGATATCGACAAACCTTGTCTGGATTGATAGCTAAGTTTGAGTTCATTTATCTCAAGTAGACTGTAAAACAGGAAACTCAGGTATTTTCTCTCATTTTGTTTTCCCTTTTCATGGAAATACGCAATACAGATATCAAAATTGAGATTAACGTGACCAGGTTTTAAGTGTTTACTGGTGCATAGGATTCCCATTGTTTAGTCTGGCATTCAAGGGGCTATGACATGCCCTCTTCTGCCAGGGCAAATGACCAGCCTTAAACATACTCAAAAAGTTTATACATCTATGAATATGTATCTTACCTCCCTCCATTCTTTGTTTCCAATGGCTTGTGTGTACAAAACACAGACTGTGAAAAGAAAAAAAAAGTTTGGTCATTTTCAGAATTTAACATATTCTTAAATGAAGTGAACCAATTTTGCAGTCTGTTGTGCTGTTGAAATTAGTAACTAGGATACTCAAACACTAATATGTTTTCCCCTCAGTTTTCAGTATGCCTAATCAGATCAGCGACAATATGGTCTAGCTGTGGCAGCGATGAGCCAATAAATAGGGTGGTTCTAAAATGGGAGGCAACATTCATGCTTGACCTCTAGCAAATCACTTGGCAATCCTTAGCAGTAAAATTAGATAAAAGCAGGTCTTCATTAAACATGGAGGGTCTGGCTACCCTAGTTAATCTAATGCATAATTACCCTAAATTATGCTTCCTTCAAGAGATGACAGAATTAAAATGAAAACAAATGAAGATCCCTACCGGAAAAAGAGACAGGGGAAACAGAAGTGGTAACAGGAAAATAATAACTAACTTCTCAGGTTTTCTTCCTTAATTCTGCTTCAAATTATTTATAGATATTTAAGTGTCTTGCATATGCATTCTTTATTAAAAAAAATCTTAAAACCTAATAAAAAAATGGAATCAATGAAATTTTTTGACCTAAGTTGTTTCTGAAAGACCAAGCTGCATAACCCCACAGGCGTCACTCTCCTTACAGATCTGTTTTTCCAGTACAGAACCCACTACACATTAATCTGCAGCTTCTGTCACAGGGACTGGTGACAGAGGTACAGTGATTACAATCAGGTCTTTTAAACACTATTATAAGTACAAATCATTTGCACTGAAGGAGTACTATGAACTTCATCTTCTATAGTCTTGAACTAGTTGCAGCTAACAACCATAAAGCAGTTTCTACCTGAAGCTCCACTACAACTCTTTTCTAAACAATGGAAATACAGATAGTTGAACATTTTTTTTCCTGATAAATTCTTCTCCTGTGCCATTCATTATTTTTCAGCAGAAGGTTAAAAATAATACTGTTCTGTGTTGCAGCCTTGAACAATAAAGGTACAAGCCTGGCTTTATTCTCAGTGAAGTTGGAATCATCAACAGACCAAAGCAGAAATGAAGTCAAGCTTCAAAACTACATTGTCTTCTTATTTGAAAGGTATTTGCTCCACACCAAAAAAAAAAAAAAAAAATCCCGTTAGGCAGTAGAAAATAAGAGGAAGAACAGAAAAAAAACAAGTTCAATATTTTAGCTCATACAGAAAGTTAAACTTTAAATTAAATTAAAAGTTAACACAATTAAATTTCCCCCCCAATAAGATGTCTTACAGAAGAAAAAAAAGCTTTTACAAAAAATTTCAAAATCATTCTCTGGAGATGTCTGTCTCCATTTACTCTAACTGAAACTTCGGGCAATCATGCTCCTAGCTTTCGTCCCTGCTTATAGTAGGATGAATCCAAACCAACAAGCCCATTTTTACAGCACACTCTAGAGTACACTGCTGAACTATATTACACAAAGAACAAAGTTAAATGGTAAAATGTGAGAAAACAAAGTGAAATAGAAGCTATGAAGTGTCTGAAGGTTACTGAACTTCAGACTAACCTTGGCATCTAGTAAGGTCTGTGCCAAGGTAACCCTGGGAGAAGACGGAAATGTTGTCAAAGGAAGTTTCCAGAAACAAAAACAAACAAAAAAGTATTCTCTGGAAATACCCCTACTGCTAATACAGAATCAGGTAGGCTCTCACAAATAATCCTTTCACTTTCCCCACTGAAAAATATTAATTATTGCAGAACTGGTAACATTAGTTAAAAAAGAGTTTCCAATTTTCAGTAGTGGCTTCCAAGAAGGCAACTGTCTTACTGATTTCAAAAGCAGATATAGCTGTGGATTTTGTCCATTTTGTCAAGAGTTTACATCTAAGTTTCAAATTACAAATTTCCCATACCTATAACCCCAGCTGAGAACAGAGCTGAAATTCATTTAGAGGAAAAGCCATTCTTTACAGATAATGTGCACTTCAGCTATTCAGATATTTGTATTGTCCAGATTTTTCTTAAACATAATCATTTTTCAACTATTGATTTGCTGCTTTACTTTTTGTACTACATCCTGCTCTGTGTATTAGCGTTAATAGAGTAAATCGAGTAACAATTGTGCATTGCAGCTGTGGAACAAAAAGAATATTAAAAAATGAGAGATTTAATATTGAGGAGCAGAAAGCAACAATACAACTGTGAAATATCCACTACCATTAAATTTTCAGAAAAGAAACATTCTGGCACTACCTTATCTCCCTAGTTTATGAAGCCAAATAAAAGAACAGATATGAACAAAAAGAGTAAAAAAAGATTACTGTTGGAGAATTTCAGTCTCCTACCATGGTTGATGAGATGGGAGTCACACAATATAAAATGGTTAAAAAACAGGTGTAAAGCTCCACCTTAAAACTAATTCAGTCTCTTACCCTGCTCCTAGTTTTTGGAAGTCTCCTCACACGTGTCTGTCTGTTAGAATTCTAGTTTTGAAATTCAGTTTCTTCATAGTCAGTTTACTGTCACTTGGGTTTTTTATCTTTGGAGGACTTACAGCAAGCAATGCTATCATTTGCAATCCTCAGGAGGATGGGGCCGAACTCTTTTCAGTGGTGCCCAGTGACAGGACAAGGGGCAATGGACACAAACTGAAGCACAGGAAGTTCCAGCTGAATATGAGGAAGAATTTCTTCCCTCTGAGGGTGACGGAGCATTGGAACAGGCTGCCCAGGGAGGTTGTGGAGTCTCCTCTGGAGATATTCAAGACCCGCCTGGACAAGGTCCTCTACAGCCTGCTGTAGGTGACCCTGCTTCAGCAGGGGGGTTGGACTAGATGACCCACAGAGGTCCCTTCCAACCCCTAC
>Ga0065711_1050832_pt1 | contig 10640 bp, 3 predicted proteins | sample Hoacrofraction12_FD_59098 | JGI IMG/M metagenome (GOLD analysis project Ga0065711, IMG submission 59098) | Hoatzin crop microbial communities from Cojedes, Venezuela - Epithelial fraction 12 v2 (version 2) | ecosystem: Host-associated > Birds > Digestive system > Esophagus > Crop | place...
CTGGACAAGGTCCTGTGCAGCCTGCTCTGGGTGACCCTGCTTCGGCAGGGGGTTGGACTGGGTGACCCACAGAGGTCCCTTCCAACCCCGACCATTCTGTGATTCTGTGATTCTGTAAATCCTTCTGTGTCCTACAGCCTCCTCGTGCATCTGACGCCTGATCCGAGTCCCAGAGAGGCAGAGTGCCAATGGCCCGGGTGAAAATGCAAAAGGCAGCGGCAGCTCTTGCCCGTGGCGTTGCGAAAGCCATGGCAGATCCCACCGCCTCGGGAGCGGGGAGAAGTGGAGCGTCCGCCTCCGAGATACGGGCTGCCTGAAAAGATGTGGCACCAAGGCACCATCTCATCGCTGGATGCCCTGAAAATGCAGGACCCTGGCCAGGCTGCGGTGGGCCTGGCAAGGCTGGGCTTTCGAAGAGCATCTCAGCCCGCAGCGTCACGGCCAGCGCTGAGACCCTCCTACTCACAGACCTCTGGGACACCCCAGGGCAGGACTCATCTCAGCTAACTCTGGCTGTGTGAGCACATAGGAATAAACAAGTCATCCAAAGCTTGCTCTGTAACACAGAAAGAGCAAATCACCTTTGGATGATGAATCATTCTGCTTATTTTAGAAGTCCTTCTAAAAAGGGTCAAGTCGCTCTCCGAAGATACCCCTCTTTCAGCTATGGAGGGGACCGAGACAGCTGGCTTAGGCCTGATGACTGCATTTTACATGGCAAAAGTAATTTTAGAGGAATCCAAGACTAATTATTGAGCCTATGTCCTGAATGGACTATTTTCATTGAAATCCAACCCACATACTAGTTTCCCTTATGCAAACATCCAACAGAATAAAAGAAAAAAAGCTATACTCTTACTATAGAATTGAATAGAGCTTCACCTTTCTGCTTTTTAGTGCTCTTTAGCACTGTTAAAATGGCTTCAGGCTTCGAAGTTCTGTGCAGTTTTTAGTGCTCTGTGTGGAGCAAACCAGCTCAGCACATCAGACATCCAACATATGTTGTTTACATAACACTTTCAGCTGTGTTGCTACTCTCTCTGAACTCAATAGTTCCCAAAAATTTGGGATCTTGCAAATTGTTCTATCAGGAGGAAGCATTTGGCAGCGGAGCCCAGTATCTGTTATAGAAACCCTGTTCTCTGACAAGGAACACCAAGTCCCATTTGCTGGGTGTCACACGACAGGAGATCACTTCTCCATTGGCACCTTCCCACCAGCACACAGTCTCTCACCATTGCTGAGGCTCAGTGGTTCTTGGGTGCCGAGGTACCTGGAGGGTCCGGGACGCTCCTCTGACCTGGGCAGGAACATGCGTGTAGACCACCACCTGAAGAGCATCACCGTGCCCCAAAGGGTTTAGTCACTTCTCCTCTTTGAACAGGAGGACAGCAGTCGTCCCTAAACTCAAAATAGAGCTATCATTGGGTCATGCTGTCATCTGAGGCTGTGGTGACAGGACCTTTTTTTAGTGCGTGCCTGTGTGCAGTCATATATTGGGCCAAGATAAATTGGGACCTCTGGATCACTGCAATAAAAAACCCACGTCACACGTAATATTAGCAGGACCTTTCCAATTTCCTCTCTATTAATTCTAGTGCGTATTCCCAAGAGAGATGTCAGAGTGAGGTAAAATAGTTTGGGTCTTATTTAAATCATACTTTTGGACACATGTTCTGTCACCTCCTGTACGTGGATTACGTGATGAGAAAACGATGTACACTGCTATCTCCAGCTTCTTGTCACTGTTACAGCGTACTCACAGCGTTGCTCATGTCATTGTTATGAGGTTATTAAAACCGCGTGGTGCACAGAGGCAGCCTGCTGCTATTTCTGGTGCTGACTCGATGTTGTGGAGAAAGAGCTGTCCTTTCCTAAGTGGAGTCAGGCTCCCACAGAAACTCTGCTGTTATCTCGGATTCCCCCTCTCCCAGCAGCGAGTCCCCGGTGGCCACTTGTGGAGGCCTTAAAGGTCCGTTTTTCTGGGGACCGGAGCTCTGTGAGCAAAACAAAGGCTGGTGTCCTTGACGGAGCAAGTCCAAAGAGGAGGAGAGAGCTCTGCTGCCCTTGCTTGAACCACTCACATCCAGCACGTGCTCCTCTGGAAAGTGCATCTAGAAGGGACTTTCACCCCGGCCAAAGCACGAGTGCTTCTTATCTGCAAAACAGAACTGAACTGCCGAAGCGAAATCGTACAGAAGAGGAGTAGGCGAAACAAAGGGTAAAGAAACAAGATCCTCTCCACATTTCGAAACAAAACAAGAATCTTATTAACATTCAGATGAACAGACTATCTGGATTGTGAAACCCTCATGAACCATTGTACTCTGGACAGACGAGAGTCTTGACCCTCGTTACTGAAAGCCACCCTTGCTTGTGGCAGGGTGTTTGTGCAGCCCGAGAAGCAGATGCTCTCCGGGCCAGCCTCTCCTCCCTGGCTGCCTGAGGTCGGGGGGGTCTAGGCTTGGTGACCCCGGTGATTTTTGGTGCTTCTGTTTCCCTTAATGAAAAACATCAATATTAATATGTTGGCAACAACAATATTAAAAACCAGAGCAAGCCACCAGCACAGCAGCTGCTGCTCAGGTCGGCACCCTGCAGCGAGCAGTACCCTGACTGTTTTCTGTCTGAGCAGAGAAGAGTGAGCAGCGGCCACGCGCCCGCAGAGCCCCGCTGCCGGCAGAAGGGCTGCCGCACACACCGGCAGCCCAGCCAGCAGCAGCCCGGCTGAGGTCTCTGCTTGACGCCCACACCCCAGCCCTGCTCCCCACCACAGCAGGATCCAGCCCCATGCCCCAGCCTCCCTCCAGCCTGGTGGCTGCATTGACGGGGAGCAAGACGTGGCTTCTCCCAAATTCCGAAAGGAAACCACACCAGGCAAGAGAGGCAGCGGGGGCCAGTGCCTTCAGGGAGAGGAAAACAGCCAGGCAGTCTTGGGAGAGGTGGGGTGTGGGAGGAAAGCTGCAACCGTGGCTTCCCAAAGCTCTTAGAACTCTGGACGTCTTCTGACTCCCTGATATTTCACTGTCCCCTCCCTCCAGAAGTCCCATTATCGCTCTCCAAACCTTCGTCACCCTAGAAACCATCTGTTCAAACGGAAATTATTTCCAGCATGGGCTGCATCGTGCAAGAGATGAGCGCAGAGAACCCACCGTGGACTTCAACTCCTTGGACAGACTTCTCGGAGTCTAGAGCTGTCTCTTCATAGCACGAGCTATTGACCCACAGAGACAGCTTCAGGGCCGGTCTCTATTAACGTAATGACATGTGACATTCTCACTGGTGCCATCCCCACACTTTCTTCGAATCCCCTGACTAGGCCCATTGAATGGATGCGGTCATACTTCTGTGGCGCTGCCAGCTCGTGGGGTTACATCATTCATCAGTGCTCTCACCACAGCCGCAGCTGCAGACTCGCACAAGCATCTTTCCTCTGAGTCTTTCTTTTCTAGTAAGTTTTTAAGCTCCCAGGGAGAAGAGTTGAAAACATGAAATGAATATACATCAAACCATGAAGCACGGAGGAAAAAAAATCCTGAAGAAAGTCATGACTTCTCAGCTCAGCACGTATGCTGAGGCCACAGCAGAGGTTGGCAACCCAAGAGGCCTTGGTTCCTGTGATGTGAGATACACGCCCAAAAATTTAAGAAAAATTTGTGTGCACCAGTGACTGCAAGGGAACTGTAATTAGTCACAAGCAATGACAGCAAAACTTCTCCTGAGAGAGAAACATCAAAACTCACAGGTCTGAATAAAATTTTTTTTAAAAGAAAAAAGCAGCCATGATGAGAGAGAGTGTGCTTGCTCATCTGAACACAAACCCGAGTCAAGCCCAACCTTGTTTTTGAAGAGGGGTTTCAGATGTCTCTGCTAACGCTCCTGCCCAGCATGACAGCAGCCTCCATCTGTGTCTTCCTAAGCAAGTTCTGCTGAGCAACTTGCCAATGAGGACTTACATGAAGACTCAGCTGCTTCCCAAAAAAGTAAAAAAATCCCTCAGCTTGTGCGTTGTAGCACTTTTAACTGACACAGGCCAGCTCAAACAGTACAAACGATCACACTTCAGAGTGGAAGGAAATGAGCATCACTGCAAAACCACCAGCTCCTGTTCCTCCCCTGAACCTCCATCGGGACCAGGGAGAGAAGCCCCCGCTGAACAGCTCAGCCCATGAAGAACGGTGATAGAGCTCCAGAAGTCTCAGCCTCATACGTACAGGAGTGAGCACAGCACTGATACAGATGGAGCCACCCAAGTGTAATTTCAGTGCATCCTCAATCTCTTGAGCTATATTGACTTAATGTAAAGATATATTACCTCAACTTTGCAATAAAGGAACATCTTCAGTATTTATCCTCTGCTGCTTTTTCACAACATTTACTGATTTCACACAGTGTAAATTCAGAGACTGGAACATAATCTTAACTCGAAGTAATTCATGGTGACATGCCTGTTGAATGCCAGTAGACAGAGCTTTTGTTCAAAAAACCAAAGTTTCAAAACTTCCAGCCATTTTGTGGACAATTAGTGATCAAAAACTCCGATTTCATGATAACTGATTTTAATTAAAAACAGGATTTCTCCCTAAACTTATCTACAAAGGTTTATTGTCAGCGTGCCAGCAATCTCACATCTGACTCCTCAACATCATGTGCTGTGCCTATGAAGCCGAGCAATAGGGCATATCTTCTTCAATCACCACCTGAATGGTCTTTTAGACAAAAAAAGTACAAAATGTAAAATTACACAAAATGACAGAAAATTCTTTCTGAGGGCTCACTGTCCCACAGAAGATAACTCTCCACATTCACTCTCCTGTAAGAGGCAATAGCCAGAGGATTTTATCCAACTCGAGTCTAAAGAAACCAGCTCTGCCTGGTCCTCCTGGGATGCTTTCACGCAAGTCCTGATATTGCAAAGTCATCCAGTAGGCAATTACAGCAATCAAGAAGTTGGAGGACTGTAAATGATGTGGCTTTCACAGCCTACCCAAAACTTGAACTGCCTGTTCTGAAGGAAGGGAACAGGACTGAGCGGCAGTAATACCGGGCGTACCCAGCCGCTGGAGAGCAAACTTGGGGAATATAAAGTACCACAGGCAACATATTGGAGTTTCAATAAGGACAACATGGAGCAATAAAGGATAAGAAACAAACCACCCGGAATTGTATTACCAAGTACAGTCTTACTAGATTCGTGTTGTATATCCTACTTTATATTGCATTTCACCAGAGGACAAAGTGTGGTATGAGCTGAGGAAGGAGGGCGACACGTGTAGGTGTGCGTGCTAGGGGTGGGGGACGTTAATAAGGTGAGAACAAGTGAGAGTTAATTGCAAACATTTCTTGAATTACCATTTCTTATTTTAGTCTCAGAAATACAATTTACTGTAACAGTTTTCTTCAAAAAGTGTAAAGAAATGTTTTTCCTTTCAGCTGTTTGGCGGGGAGTAGGAAATAGGCATAGGCTGTGATAATAGAATATAATTATCTACTACTTACAGAGGATTTCGACATCTCTTTGAAGATGCTGAGACAGATTTGGACATACCCATTAGGACCTCTCTTGGTGAGAAAGGAGGGACAAGAAGTCTCCTTATTCCAAAGGCTGCCCACACACAAAATCTGCATTTCTGAGTGACGGAAAAACCATTCTTCTCTCCTTTTACACACAGGGAGAGCCTTGGCTCATTGCTATCTCTTCCTGCCTTTTCCCAGCAGCAGCTCAGCTGGGCCGGAATAGTAAAAGAAGATCTTCCCACTGCACTCTTTGGCAACATAGTGCGAACTATCAGAGCAAGGGACACGATGCCAAGGCTGAGCAGACTCACCTCAACCTACTGCTGGGAGAAGTTGTAGAGTCACAGCCCAGCTCAAGGACGTCAAGCAACAGGTCATATTGAAGTGAAATGAAGTGTTTCATGGACTAAAGGTCCCACTATTTCAGCCAGATACATCCAAGGAAATTCTCACCGTCACGTGCCACTTCTGCCCCAACCCCGAAAGCCTGACTGCAGCATGAGGCCCCACCAGCCAACAATTAGCGGCTCAATTAATAGGGAATTAAAATGATTAATGGAATGAATCTGTTATGCAGACTGAGTACATGCTGTCTCCATTTGTACATCAAGTGAGAAAGCAAGCAACTTGCCTACCAAGGGAGAGACTTTCTGACCCTGTACCATCTACTCCCCTTGCCAGAACAGGCAGACAGCAAATCAGGTCTAAACTCTGAAATGCTTTTTTTAAAATCTGCTTGACTTCTACTGATCACCTCCACAAGTCCTATCAATTTTGAGCTACAACCCTCTCCCCTCAAAGGCCCAGAGAGGCCATCACACATTATGTCAAGGTTGGTTTGTATTATTTTAGGGATTTTTCTGAGATATGTGCTCATCCAGTTAAGCAAATAGTGCAACTAGTTTTCTCTTGTGTGCTCTGACAATGATTTTTTACCTAGCAGCAGCTGGGAACCAATAGATCTGGTGGAGAAGTTTCTGTTCCTAGGACGGTCAGTCATCAAACAGGATCAATTTTTCACCTCAGACAAGCGAGAGGTTGAGGTGCTATAGATCTCTATGGCGTTAAAGTTTTGCAAAGAGAACTAGCTTTCAGTAATTACCTCTCCTTTCAGAAAGAACTGCAGAAGACATCTTTGAGTAGACTGTATTTATTACAGCAGTAAAAAGAAATCAGGATGGAAAACAATGAGGCAATTAGTAGAAGTTTCCTTTGTTACAGGAAACATTACAGCATTTTAGATATGTGGCTTCCATTTCTGTGGTTTGGGACATCATAATTATGAGTGAAGACCTATTTCAGTGAAGTGTTTTGTTGTTGCTGAAAACCAGTAGTTCCCTGTAAATCAAAACATCTGTAGGAATGCAGCAATTTTAGACAGCTACCAATGGAAGAGTAGGAACATGCCAGATTCAGTGTCACATTGCTGATGCAGGACCCCTGCAGACCATTTGGCCAAAGGCTTCTGAAACAGGATGAGGTGTGTTCCAGGCTCCCTGAGATCCCAGACTAAGCCAGCAGTCCTTAGTGGGGAGATGGGGGTCCCGGGAGCTTTGGACTCCTGTGCTGCCCGTCACAAAGCTGGCAGCTCAGAGACCTCAGCTGAGCCAAACCTCAGCCTTGGATTTCGATGCTACACTAAAATTCTGTTTCCAAGTTTTCAGACCTTGTTTTTCAGATTTTTCTTTCCACAAATATTTCAAAAAGTCTGCTTCGATCCAGAACAAATTTTTTCCTCTCCCAAATATCCCAAAGGACGGGAAAGTGCAGGTTCCACTTCAGCTCTAAACATAACACAGTGTTTCGCTTTACAAAGTTTGCACTATTTCGTAAGTCACCCTTAAGCCGCTTGCTCTAGAGGACTATTGTCAGAGCAGAATCCTGCACCACGTTAGCCGTACTCTTAGGATCTTCATGATAGTGCTGGACAATAGAAACCTAACAGCAAAGGGATATAACATAAAGGCAGTATCTCCTTCTTTAAGACTGACTTCTGGCTTGCCCGAGTATTGGCATTCTACTCTTCAGAGGTCCAACATAATGAAGGAAGCTGTTTGGTAGTTTTTCCTGAGGGAATGGTGTAAAGAGGAGAAAGGCAGAGGTAGAACAAATTGAATCACAACATATAGGCCTTGAGCTGTAGACCTTGACTGGGAAGGTAAAGCAAGTCTGATGTGCTGCTTCCAGTCAGAAGAAGGAAGTGGGAAGAGGAACCATCCCAGGACTTCTCTGGCTTACTGCAAGGGAAAGATCAAACAAAGTTACATGGAGGGCCCCAAAAGCCATTCATCTTCTTTGCACTTTAGACTTGTCTGGCAGGACAAAAATGAGAACAAAAGACATGACCACACCATGAAACTGTCAAAGCAAAATCCTAAAGCAAGAGAAACACAGCTAAGTTATGTTTTATTATTAAACAGATCACGCTTTCAAGCTTTCCAAGAGCCAGGCCAGACAATATGTCATCTCAGATTAGAGTTTCTGATGAATCTGAAGGTTAAGATTGGGTTTTTGTTCAGACTCATGTAGTATTGGCTTGGTCATAGTTTCCCATCCACAACCAGACAAATAGTTAGTATATTACCCAGAACTGCCTTAGAAAACCCTTACAAATACTTCTGAACACGGCAGTGTGAACTGAATGAGAGGAGGAAGCAGGCTGTAGTCCCCCCTTTCTCCTAGCTCGCCCTGCTCCTTGGGGCACTCCACGGTACTTACATGACCCTACGGCAGCCCCACAGCCACACCGTCCCCCATCTCAGGCTTTGGCTCTGTGACACTCACCATCAGAGAAGATGCAACCAGACTAAAACCACTGCATAAATATCCCCCTAAACTGTCTCCATGACTAAAAAAAGTGGATCTAGTCATGTGCACTTTCCAGTTTTATATTAGGCCCCCAAACAGCAGAGCTGCCTGAGAGATCTCATCAAGGCTAAAAGCAGGAGAGAGTAAGTAGAAAACTTTTAAGTATAGTTACAGCTTATGTATGTATGTCCTGCCACAATTTAATTAAAGCCTAAGAAATTCATAAGCCCTTGTTAGGTTATTAGAAATTGCATTAGCACGACAATGGTGACTCACTTCTTCCCATGTCATCCAAGCATTAAAAACTGTGGGTGGAGGTGAGGATTTACAAAAAAAATATTTTACAAATAATTATTAGGACTATTATTATCCAGAATAACTGTAAAGAGCACAATGGGTTCTTATTATTTAGTCAAGTGAAGAGTCACAAGATGAAGGAATTAACAATGCTAAATGACTTCTTCCTCATTAACAGGAGAATCAGACTGTACAAGAGGTAGGAGAGAGACAAAGGAATCTGCTGAAGGGAATTTTATTGAATTCAGAACTTGTAGGAATCTAAGCATAGCAAGCGGAGGAGCATTGGGGTACTCCAAGAGGTCAGCAGAAGCACAGGTGTACACAAGGGAACTGGGTATTTAGAGAGACATCTTTCACTGAGCGGAGGATGCTGTCTCACGCCTGCACTGACATCCCTCGTTAGCCACAGCTCATTAACCCCCAGTTCAGCTAGGGAGCAGCCATGCCATTGCTCCTCAGTGGGCACCACGAAAACAGAGGTGAGCGGAGACCACCTAGTAGACAGCCAAAGAGCAACCACTAAAATTAGCGTTTCTGTGTTTCCTATAAGGGGCTGAAAGCTTTCTGTTTTCACCAACCGTTATTCTGAAAGAGTAAAATGGAGACAGCGATCAGCAGACAAATCTCCGGCAGCCACACCTACCACAGACAAACTCTAGTTCTGGCTCCCCCCCTAGAATTTTTCCTTACTGGGACTGACCTGTTCCTGTAAAAGTTTATGACTGCCTTGACGGAGACAAAGCCGCTAATGAGCTCTAACACAGCACGGACAGCTTCTTGCTAACTCTTCACCGTGGAGGTAAGATCAAGTGCTGGCATCCACTTGTGCTGCAGCAGAGCATCAGAGCATAAAAACAGAGAGACAGTCCCTCAAAGCTCGAGGAGAGGAAACCTCTGCTTTAGGTTTCATTATGAGTAAAGTAAATGGAATAAGATCAGATAGTCATTCGTCCATCCAGTTCTGTATGTTATTAAATTCCATGCAATATTCTAGGACAATACATTGAAGGTATTGTGACTACAGATTCATATTTCAATCCTATCACGTTTACCCGCACACAAAAGACCAAAATTATTCCTCCTGCTAAGATAAAACTATGTTAGATGATACAAAAGGAAACCGTGCGAGAGACCACACGGTTCTACCTCTCTTTTCCTGCCTGTGTTGGACCTTGTACACGGTGATCTCTTGTCTTTTCAGAAAGACAGTGGGTAGGCTTTTATAAGTACGGAGCAGAGAAAGCCAGGAGCATAACAGTTACACATAATACTTCTCTGGTGCCTAGCAGTGGGTACAGAAGGGGGATTTGGTGGGCAGATTTGCAGGTAAGGAAGGTGCAACTCAGAAAGCTTCTTCAAAGGCACTGCGTAACAAACATAATTCAAGTGAAGTTTTCAGAAGTTTTTGTTTCTTTCCCCAGCTTGGTGCCAAAGATTTTGGGTTATGAAACTGGTTTCCAATCACAACGATTTTAGTCAGAAGTGAAAGCAGCTTACAGCATGCAAACACGGGGTAGGTAGCAAGTACACCTACAAGCTGATTAGTGTCTCTTCTTCAGAATTCTGCAAAGGAAAAGTCAAAATCCTACTTTTATAAAAACAAAGAAGTCCAGGAGACAGGCACAAAATGAAACCATTCAGCCACAACACACAAGACTTCGGAGGAAAAAAACACCATTATTTTTCAGCTCTGTAGATTCCACATCTGCACTCAAAGCAGGGTAAAACACCATGATTTCCAGCTCACCACACTTTCTGCCACAAGTTGCCCCCTCTGCAGGAGTCTGTGACAGGAGCGTGTGCCCTGGCTTAGCCACCCCTGCTCCCAAACGAGCCTTTTTTCTGGTTTTGTCCCACACAGCTTGCACAGGAGCGGCTGAGGCAAGGGCAGGGACCTTGTAAATGCCTCTAAATATCTGCAGGGTGGGGGTCAGGAGGATGGGGCCAGACTCTTTCCAGTGGTGCCCAGCGACAGGACAAGGGGCAACGGGCACAAACTGAAGCAGAGGAAGCTC
>Ga0065711_1050833_pt1 | contig 10640 bp, 8 predicted proteins | sample Hoacrofraction12_FD_59098 | JGI IMG/M metagenome (GOLD analysis project Ga0065711, IMG submission 59098) | Hoatzin crop microbial communities from Cojedes, Venezuela - Epithelial fraction 12 v2 (version 2) | ecosystem: Host-associated > Birds > Digestive system > Esophagus > Crop | place...
CCCCCCCTTTTGCTTCTGATTTCCCCTGCTGTTCCCACATGGAACAGAAAGGATGTATCCTCCTGCTCTTCTGCTGGTTACTGTAAACTTGAAACAAGAGCTGGCCCATTGCGTGGGGCTCAAGGAGGGAGAGGTGGCGGTGAAGTCCACCTGCTGCTACTGTGTGGAGTGGTAACAAACTCTGTGGTTGCCACGGAGTGCAGTATCACCCACAGGTGGGTGCTGGGAGTGTCTGTGACAGGGATCTTGAAAATGATTTAGTGGATTTTTGGTAGCTATTGAGATTTTACCCGGTTGCCTTGTGTTGGTATCTACAGGTTCCTCTCCAAGTCCTGTGGTTATGGGAGATGCAGTCTTGGTTCTTCAAATGCCGATAATCTCTTGTCTTTGTGATTACTGCAGAAAAACATGAAGATGTGAACTCTGAAGGGTGAAATCTCTAAGATCAAATAAAAACCTCCTCTGAATTTCATCTTCTCCTTGGGTCATGATTTTTTTCCAATGCTTGGGGTTGGGATTACTGTTCGAAATCAGTAAAGAGCATAAACATGCTGTTGTGTGTGCTTATTTGTGACTTGGGAACCCGACTCTTAATTTTCAGTGAGTAAAGAACTTTACATGATAAAACTGCATAATGGGAACTGTTTTTTCCCACTTGGTGGGAAACGTTTTTTATTCCTTCTCCTTGTGGTTGTAAGTCTAGCAGAGCCTCTGTCAGCAGCTGAGATGTGCAGGAAAATGTCAATTTTGTATTAGATTTATAACCCTGCTTTTAAATGATCCAGTTCAGGTACTACAAAGTAATCTAAGTAGAAAATAGAACACATATCAAATGTATTACTACACAAAGGATAAAATCTAATTCTGTGCCATACATTAGTATTGTAGTCTTGCACCCTACACATACCAAGTCTCAAAGTAAGCATTTTGAGGTCTAGTCATAATTTCATTCCCATTCTCAAAATCTATCTGCAGTTTGAACTTTATGTACTCTGAAATTATGTTTTCCTAGAGACAGTTTCACTTACAAGCTTTCTAATGTGATAAAGAAAGACCTAGTGTGAGTGTGGAGAGAAGTAAGATGAATTGATTTGCTGAAAATTTCTCTGGAAATTACTGCAAATACAATGTAAATATTTTGCAATTCTTGGAACTTGCAGTGATCCTGGTCAGCAGATTATCTTGTGATAAAAAGTATCTACTAAACTAAAACTGTTTACAAAATAAATTAAGAAGGTGTACTTTATGTGTATCAGTCTTATAATTACTTCTCGTTGACTGATCTCATCTTAACTTGGATGCTAGGAAGCACAAGCGTTAAGAAGTCTGGTTGCATGTCACATTGTAAAGGAATCTGCTGGTGGTGTGTGTACCCAAGTGAAATGGGAGAGCATTTACCAGTGTTGCCCTCTTCCTCTCTTTTTTAAAGTACTTGAGAGGGGGGGAGCACATGTAACACATGCCCTGTCTTGCTGGGGCACAGACAACTTCTGGTTAGGCAAATTCCACGCTGACATCCAGTGGCAGGAGTTCATTGTTAGATCTGTCAGTCTTCCTCCTCAGAGCCGATCTTGACCTGATTTCTCTGTGCAATCAATTAATATAAAACCAGATGCCAACAATCTGTATTAACTGTGAATTAAATTCTTATCAAAATGGATTGCCCCAGTTTGTGGTGAAACAAACAGCCCATGTCTGTTGTTCAAAAAAATGTACCATCTGGCTGATAAAGCTGATTATCCGAAAGTGTTACTAAAAATGTCTGCATGTCCACAGAGGAGCAAATAATTGGCCTTAGGAAGAGAAAAAAAATCCTATTGTTACTTCTGAAAGTTATGCTGATTGATATGGTGATTTGTTGTCCCAGAATGCCTGAAGATGAGGAGTTGTGTGGGGCAGGGAGGTAGTTTATGGGGTGAGATTCCTTCCTCTGTGGATGCGAGAAGGGCTGAATTATGAACCTTGTGTGTGCACTGTCCTTTTAGTCCTCTTGCATTCCAGCAATGCTAACTTTTATAACCATAAACCACAATTATCCCGAAGACTTGCCTGATACTGTTGTGGGAGCAATTCTGAAGCACAATGACTGTAATATAGCTGAATGAAGAACTTGGATGGTTTCTCTTAAAATTGCAGGGCAGGTCATGTTCAAAAAAGAATTAAATATTAAATGAGGGGGAAAATACATTGGAGCAGAACCTAGATTCTAAAAGTAAATTGTTGAAGACTATAACCTGGTTTCCTCAATGAGTATTAATCCAAATTGTGTATAGCAGATATGAAGATGAGTAATAGTAGTTAAGCTAAGGATCAAGAGTCCCATTTCCTTCACATCTTTCTAGGAAATATAAGACCTAGCGTTGCATAGCAACAGTCAAAGGTATGGCAATATGTGCACTTGAAAATATTTAGTGCTTTGGGAAGTATTAGATGGCTGATGAGATAGGTAGTGAGGAAATGGTATTATTCTCTTTTAGGGTACTGGTTTAAATACAGTCTTGATTGTAGTGGCTGAAGACCATTAGCATCTGAATAACTAGCTAGAGGTCTGCAAAATGAGTTATTGGTCTCAGTCCAGTTTTCAGAGCACCCATATTCACAGTTCAAAGACTATTCCTGTAATTGGCAATGTTTTGGCATGCTCTGAAGGCAAAGCAGACACAAATAGCTGTGGAGGCAGCTACAGAGCTCCCAGTTTCAGAGCACTCCTGCCCCATCACAGAGAGCTCCATGCTCTTGTCCTACTGCTGAATAGAGGAGTTTCTGCTCCTCTTACTGTGTGACTTTTCTCTACAGCTGTGTGGTAAACTTGAAAATTAAATAAATTTCATAGGATCCTGGTATTTCCTTTCTTTTTTTATGTTAAATGTAAATATTTTGAATAAAAGTTGCTGCCCAGGAATTTTTCTGTCTGAGATACTCCTAATTAATTTTACATTTAAATTTTTCAGAATCAAATGTGAGTTCCCATTGAAGGTAAGAATTTTCCCAGAAATCTGCGATCACTGTAATACCAGTTTTCAGAAGGTCTGTCGTGGTCTCAGCTGGCACACCTGGAAATAGCTGGTCTGAAAACCCAGGAGAGCATCAGAAGAAGCAGAGGAGTAAAGCTACTTGGAACCACATGACAATAATTTGGTAGTGCTGTTCCTACATTAGCTGTTTATTGCTCAAAATTTAGCAGCCTCTTGTCAGATGCTCAGTATGGCCTGAGCACATGCCATGGCTGGGCTAAGGGATGTGCCTGGTAGGGCAACTATGACCAAAAGGCATGAAAACTGGCAACTAACAGCATATGGTACTCATAAGACTAGTTGCTAGATTTTTTGTAAACATCTAGTTTTACCTTATTTTACTAGTATTTAATATGCCTTAAAGGAAGCATGTATAGTAGAAGATCTCTAGGGTAAACCCAGTACGATTGAGAAGTGTGGAAGGGTTGGAAGATGTCCTTTACTACATGCAATTTTCACTCAGTGCTATTGCTGACTCTTCTTTTTCTTAACTGCCTGAAGTAAGCTTGGTAATGAACTCAGGAAGAACATTTATAGCAAGAGAGAGGTCCAGATTTAAGACCTACTGATCTTTAAATAATCACCCAAGAAAGTATTGTGTCATTGACTCCGGTTCATTGCTTTAATATAGGAGACTTCAGGACACACCTAAATTAAATGAATGACAGATTTACAGGACATCTTAAACTATTTTTTTCTGTAAAAATGCATCTTTGGCTCTTAGAGTAATTTTAAAAAGTTGTAGCCATTTCTGGATAAAAAAGATTGATAACTGTTCTACTTCTGTTGCTTTTCCTAAAGGTGAGACATTATGCCTATGACATTTGACTGTTAAGGTAGTAACAGAGGTGAGGAAAGGTGTTTATTAGTGAGGTTACTCGTATTCACAAAGTAAATCAAGGAAGAGAAAACCCACTGGACACCAGTTGTGAGACTAATTCTTGTGTAATTTGGAGTTTTGAAGGTTTTGGTAGAAAACTATTCACCATTCTGGAGCTTACTTTTATTACCTCAACACCATGACAACACATTTGGAAGTTCAGAGGTTTCTGCCCACTCGTATGCGAAGGTGAAGAGTAACATTCCATACTCAAATCTGGGAACACAGCAGCAGATCCAAAATAGTTTAGAGACCGTACCACCTTGAACATTGTCTCATGAATTTTCCTTATTTTCTCTAGGTACTGCACAAACAACGTGCTTGGGCAGATGTGTTATCTAACTATTAGTTTTTAAATTGATGAATTTAAAATTATGTCTAGCAGAGAAGTTGATTTTCCTATAAATAAACTGCTGTTATTTTAAAAGATCATTCCTTTTTTTTCACCTTATTAGAGTCCAGTGACACTTTTTAAAATCATCTCTCTCCTGAATATTTTATTTTTCTGACATTTTAAAATCATGCAGGCACACATGAAACAGGTTTTTCTAGCAGTGCATGAGAGATAATGTGGGGCTGGGGTGGAGGTTGTGTGTGTGTGTGAACTGTGAGTGGAAGCAGGTGATGTCCTTAGTTTTTCTGCCTTCCTAAGGAATTCTGCAAAAGCCTGTTTTAAAACACCTGAATGGTTGTGAACTTACTAATATTTTATGGTACTTGGAACCTAAACAACCTACCATGTATTCTTAAGTACATTATTTTTTCCAGAGCTTCTAATGTGTGGGTTTTTTTTTCTTTTGACTGTAGAACTTTTTTATGGTGTGTGGTTTTAAGGATGCTTTCATCTGTCTATTAAATGTGAGACAAGGTGGTTTTCAGTTGTGGTTTTTGTTCAAGAGGGAAGTGATGCCTAAAAAGGAATTTTATAAAATGTTGGAAATTATTTCCTATCCAAAGCATATGTGCTTTTTCTTGTTGGGGAAATCCCATAGACTGTGGAATTTCTACTACCTTAGCAACCCTTGTATCCAAAACAAAAGAGTTAATTGTGATCTGCTTTTTAAATCTGAGGATCTGGTTCAGTTTTCATTTTTATTTCAGGACCATGCATATGAAAACTGGAAATGGAAGGGAATATACCTGATACATACAGTTAGGGCCAGCATCAGCAAGTGAGTGCTGAAAGGAGTATTTCGTATTACATGTCTGTGTTTTTGTTTAATATGTGTTAAGTTTTGCAGCTCCTTTGGCTTTAATAGGAATTCTGCATGCCCCGTATATCTGGAAAACTAGTCACGTTCATACAGATTCCTAAATACAGTTTTGATTTAAGCACTTTTTTTAGGCACTTTTGTGCCTGACTTCTAAATAAACTAGATCCAAAACCAAAATTGAATATTCTGTGTGCAAGTACAGCACCTTGTATACAAAGCAGATAAAGTTAGTGTACAAATTACGTTTTTGGATTTAACCTTGGCTGAAGAAATCTGCTAGTGCTTCTTTTACAGTAAAAATTGTTAGAAATCTATGGAAAAACTGGGATATGTTAATAAAATGCTTTGTTTCTTGGCTACTACTGTACTTGTAACACAGTTGTATTTTCACAAAGTGCCCTAACTTTGAAATAATTTTTGAATGTAACTATTTTAAGGTAACATTTTTGAGGTTTCATGTGTTTTCACATTTTTCAGTCAATTTTGTAGCAGCAGGACTTCTTGTTTGTCCAGTGCATACCAGGTCTGATCTCATGCATTTATATATATAAACATAACTATAACTATATATATGCACACAGCTTTGATTTTATATATAACTCAACTTAACTTTTACATATATATAAAATTAACTCAAGTTATGGTATTTTTTAGGAGAATTTGGTTGTGCATCCTTGTATCTGTAGGCAGCTTTCCCATATGGGACTAGTACTTAAATATGTAACCCTTGGTCTTCTGAGTTTGTAGAGTGAAAGGAAGATGACATTTTCACTGGAATGAGCTACTTCTAAAAAAACAAACGACCCCCCCCTTCTTAGTCCATTAAACCTATTTGTGAGCTTTAGTATAGAAATGTTTTTTATTTGATTAAACCTATTTGTGAGCTTTAGTATAGAAATGGTTTTTATTTGACACATTCTAAAGAAATAGTTAAAAAGTGATGATGTCTATCACTTTTTCATTTGGTTTGAGTTTTCATATGGTTCTATCACAGAAAGGAAAAAATGGCTATTTTGCTTTGAAATATGTGCTTGTGATGGTTTTGAAAGATTCTACATTAAATGCACATGTACCAGACAAAAAATACATTTAATCTGTTTGGTTATGTAGGAGATTCATATAAATGAAATCCTACCCTTAGAAAGCTCATAAGATATGAGTTTTAAAAATATGGTTTTCTTGGTGTACAATTTATATTAGTAATTAGCTTAAGAAACCTCCAACCCTCCTGTCCTCAATCCCACACCCCCACCCCCGAAAAGCAAACCCCACCAAACAACCAAAATCAACTGTAATTTGTATGTAATTTTGTTGATCTTTAGTTCATTATATAGGTTGTCCATCATTAAGGTCTTGTTAATAAGAGACAAAGACGTTGCTAAGCTATGGCAAACATTTTAGGGCCCAGCACTGCAAAAGCAGAAGGATGCTTTCTTATATCTCTGTTGTGGTTTAAAGAGTGTGTGGGACAGAGGAAAGCATTTTTGATATCACACATATGAAGCAGTCTGTACAAAACACACTGATGAAGGCTTTATAACATATTCTGAAATAATCTTGAATTGATACGTGTCTTGATGCTTCGTATCATTAGATATTTTCTTGAACTATTGAAATGACTGAAGTGCAGACTATGGGTAGGCTTTACATAAGAGAGGTTTAGGACCCAAAATACACCTTCATGAACTCTCAGCTGTGTTTCTCAGCTTAGGTCTACCTGCCTTCTTGAGGAGGTACCTGCCACCAATCAGTTTGGTGATTGCAGCTGTGGGGTTTGTGTGTGTGCACACGTAGGTACCCATGAGGCTGTTACTCCAAAGGTTTAACCAGGATTGTGCTTCTAAGAACATCTTCCTCAAAATGAGCTGGAGATCTTCAGCACTATGCTGTGTGGGTTTTGGTCTTGCCCGTCTTTAAAGGACCACCGAAAGAGGGCAGACTGAGAAAAGAATCCTCACTTTGAAGTTGACAGCATCCCATAGTTTGTTCTGCCAGTTCCTGGGGATGAAAAAGAAGGTGAAGCAGCATGTAGGGATCCGTGGTGCTCTGGATCCATACTATCCCCCTGATAACTGGGCTGTGCTCTTTCTTCAGCACTGTGGAGATCAGAGATGGCATTTTGAATCTGTGTGAGAGCAAAACTTCCCCTTGAACCAAACCTGTTTCCAAAGTCGTACCTAGAGCTGTGCTAATCACTGCAGTCTGGGCTTCTGTGTCCCGTTCGGCTTTTGGGATGTGTTTCCATGAATGCAAACAAGAGGGTGTTGTTGGTATTTTGGAGTCTGTGAGCATTATAGTGAGCTCACAGAAACATGCAAAGTCTTTGAGGGTTTTCCAGGGCCCAGTCCTGTTGTGAAACCCAAAGGAAGGGCTTCCTCATGTGAATTGGTGGGACATCACACTGGCAGCAGCTCCATCAGTGGATGATTTACTGTATTACCAGGGCTAGATGTTAGGTGGGACTTGGCAGGCAATTGACAATGCGCACCAGAAAGCTGAAAGATCCTCAGCACAAAGTCCTAAGGTGAGTGGTAGGCAGGGTTTCAAACTGACTGAATGATGAAAGGAAGCGAGTAGGTGCCTGTTTCCAAACAGCAGTGCCATATAAGTGACAGCACACGGGGGAGGCTGTCACTGGGAGGATAAAAGGCTCTGAATGGAAAAACTGGCAGATGGAGAGAAATGGAGATGTAGAGGAAGGAGCTTCCTGCTCTTGGGTAGGTGCTGGGAAGGGTTAGTACCAACACGAGGAGATGGTGGTGAGGAGGGTGGGTGAGCCCTCATGGATCCAGGCGTGCTGCAGTTCTCTGGTCTGAATATGTTGACATTTACAGGCTGCACACCTGATCTTAAAGCTTATGATGTTTGTTTCCTCTAATCCCGTCCTTCAGCATGATGTTCTTCATCCCTTGGCTCTGGGCCATACCTCTATGGCTTCTTGTCATAGTTTTCCTTCTGGTTCCGGTGGGCTGCATAGCAGTGTTTTGACTGGATTGCCTGGGCTGGCATACTCTGCTTAACTTGTGCTAACATCCTCTGCTTGACAGTTTTCTGCTTGGCACAGTGCTTGCTCTCGCACGGAGTGTGGCTGCACAGATGCTGATTTTAGGCAGATCTTCTGCTTGACCCTCCTGGTTTTCAAACCAGTAAGGAAAACCAAAAAAGAAAAAAAGGGGGGGGAAAAAAAATGTTACTAAAATGAGAAATCATACTTTTAAAGTGAATTCCTACCTCTGTAGACAACATCAGAACAAGACCATTGTGCGAGCACAGGCAGGACTCATCCCGTCCACTGAAGAAACAGGGCAGAAGCAGCTCATGTGGTGCAGAGGCCAACGGCTTTGTCATTGCTCTGACCTCCGCCGTCAGTGGCTGACTTCAAATAAGTATTGTGCTACCAGATGTCACAAATAATAAACTGTATATAACAAACATCTTGTGCGATTCATAGGAGCGTCTGTTTTATTTGAGTGCTGCTAATGCAGGAGGGGGTATGGGAATGGCAAAGGGAGACGGCGTGATCCAGGAGGGTGCTAATGAGTTGAAGGAAACTGCTCGTTGCCTCCTTATGTTGATCAAAAACTTCCATCATCATGTACCTCTGGAGCACTCTGTGAGATTTCCTTCTTTTAAACTTAAATTTGCATTTTGGTGAACAACTAATCATATCACACAACCTGAGAGAATTAGAAACTTCTAGCACCTTCTTCAGATGCTTTAAAAATAAGTCAGTAAGTGCTCATGAAGAGCATTTGTTATGGAAACATAGTTAGGCCAAGCATGAGGCATAATAGGGTGGAGAAACCTTTCCAGCGCAAACAATTTCTAATAAAGGATTTAATCTTCCAGGGTTGAAAAGAACAAGCTTGAATTTGGAAAGACACAGATCAGTTGGTATGCTTATGCTTAGCTTTCGGATATCAATACTGTAGTTCAAAGCCAATGGAATTATGTGTGCTGTTCTGTTTAAAGATGGGTTGAAAAGACTGTCTAGAGGAAAAAAAGACGTTCTGTTTTCTAAAGTAGAGGTGCTTGAACAGCTTGTGAGGCAGGTCCTATGGATGGCTGTTTTGTTTTGTTTTCTGTTGTTAGGATGGGAGATCCATGGTGGAGGCGGAGCTCGGGGCTGTGTTTGGAGGAACTGCTGACAGCCGTGGATACTGGAGACAGAACACCAGGGCAGTCACTGCTGGTGGCTCTGGAGACGTTGTTCATGTCAGCTGTGCCGGGTGGACAAAGCTGGCTATACGCACGCCCAGCGATGTCCTGAGAAGTACTGGGCTGTGCCTTAAACTGGATAGCATTTCCATGGAGAAAGGCAAAGGGTGAACCCTTTCAAATGAGATTTGGCACTAAGTAATGTCTTTCAGATGTGGCAGCACAATACTGCTTAATTTGCAGATGAAGGGCTAGCCACCCTTATCAGTCTGTAACTGAGTTTCTGCTGACGCTGGCTGCCATTGCGATCACGGAACAAATTGCTTAATTTACTAACTCAGAAATGTCTGCCTGGTGCTGGAGCTTTGTCTTTTCCTGTTTCTTTAATCCTTTGAGTAGCTGAGTCAACTGCCATGAACAGAGCTGAGCGCATCCTACAGCTGGAGGGCTGAGGCACCACCGATAATTATTCCCATCACTTCACATGCAGAACAATTGCTTTCCTTCGGGATGTTGTTTGCCTGTGACTTGAAAATCACTGAAACTCTCATTTAGAAACGTATGGGCTTTCAGTTCATCCTAATATACGTGCTGACTTTTTTTTAATGGACTGGATTACATTTACTCAGTGCTTTTTCATTTTTTTTTTCCACAGAAATTTTGAATACTGTTTTCCTCTCTCTTCAGAGCTGTGTGTATGCACATGGCTTTAGCACTTGATCTTTTTCTGACATTCAGGAATTTGTACTGTGGTGGTAGTTTTACTAAGTACATAGTCATCATGTTTCCTTATTTCAGTCAAACTAGGAGCACCTTTGTCACTGTTGCAAATATGTGTGTGCGCTCCCTCTTATTCTGAAGGAGAATGCACTATTTTAATGAACTTTACTTTCCTCACTAGTAGTTTGATGAGATAAAATGTATTTTAACTCATTCAAGGTCATTTTATCTTAATTGAAACTGCTGTTCTGATAACCATAAATTCATATGAAGAGTCATTGAAAACTTTACTAAATATTCATATTTACGCTGCTGAAAAGGCTTGTTACCTAGCATTTAACTTCATTTTCTTTCTGTGAATGGGGAAACACATTTGTGATGCTGATTTTCCATGTTGTTGCTGAAAATAAATAGAAGACTGGCTACTGTCGTGTCTGACCATAGCTCTGAACCATGGTCTCATTTTAGTTGTTATTCTAGGAGGGAATGTCATAAATTTTAAATTACTTGGAACATTTCTGTGAGGTTTTTTGTTCCCTTTCCCTTTGTAAGATTTCTGGAGAACTTTAAAATGTTGAGGCAAACACCCTGTCACAGCATTTTTCCAGTAAAAAGTCTGGACTTTATTTAAAAAAAAAAAAAAAAAAAAAAAAA
>Ga0065711_1050834_pt1 | contig 10640 bp, 12 predicted proteins | sample Hoacrofraction12_FD_59098 | JGI IMG/M metagenome (GOLD analysis project Ga0065711, IMG submission 59098) | Hoatzin crop microbial communities from Cojedes, Venezuela - Epithelial fraction 12 v2 (version 2) | ecosystem: Host-associated > Birds > Digestive system > Esophagus > Crop | place...
CGGGTCATCAGCTCGCAGACACCAATGTGGTGGACGGCAAATGGCGTTTATTGATAAATAACACAGCATTATATAGCTTAGGTTTACAGCATCACTTCCGTCTGCTTACTTCACGGGCTAAACGCTATTGGCTATCAGGAGAGGGGGGGGACACTACCTTTCCGTACAGTGCGACATCTTCAGACCGCCAAGCCCTAACTACCCACACATAGAGCAGACCATGGTGAGGCAGTCTGTGTCCCTGTAGCCCACGGAGGCCCACAGTGGAGCAGATTCCCACCTGCAGCCTGGAAAGGACCCTACGGCGGAGCAGGGGGCTGCCCGAAGGAGGATGTGACCCTGTGGGGAGACCACACTGGAGCAGGCTCCTGCCAGGATCTATGGAGAGAGAAGCCCATGCTGGAGCAGGTTTGCTGGCAGGCCTTGTGACCTCCATGGGGGACCCACGCTGCAGCAGCCTGTTCCTGAAGGACTGCACCCCATGGGAAGGACCCTTTCTGGAGCAGTTCATGAAGAACTGCAGCCGTTGGGAAGGGCTCACTTTGGAGAAGTTCATGGAGGACTGTCTCCCGTGGGAGGGACCCCACACTGGAGCAGGGGCAGAGTGTGAGGAGGAAGGAGTAGCAGAGACAATGTGTGATGAACTGACCACAGCCCCCATTCCCCATCCCCCTGCACCGCTTTGGGTGGAGGAGGTGGAGAAATCTGGAGTGAACTAGAGCCCAGGAAGAAGGGTGGGGTGGGGGAAAGGTGGTTTTATAGTTTGTTTGTTGTTTCTCACTATCTTACTCTGTTATTAATTGACAATAAATTAATCTTCCCCAAGTCAAGTCTATTTCACCAGTGATACTAATTAGTGAGCAATCTCTATGACCTTATCTCGAGCCATGAGATTTTAATCTTATTTTCTCCCCCTATCGTGTCCAGCTGAGGAGGGGGAGTGATAGAGTGGCTTGCTGAGCACCTGGGGACCAGCTAAGGTCAATCTGTGGCAATAAAAAACCACTTCAGCGCTGCTGTTTGGATAAAGGTGGCAGGAAAAAAGCTTCTGTTAAAAAGCATTTAAGCATAGGCAGTAAATAAGTATCAGCACACGTTGGCCATGTAGGGCATTGACTGAATCATTGAAGATGCGCCTTTCAAAGCAGGATGTGAAGGCAGCAAGGCTTGAAACACACCAGTCATATCCAAATGTATTTTTAGCTTGGATGAATGAAATCATAGTTTTGTCTCTCTGAGTAACCAGGCTGCCAAGAGCCAATGCCATTGTAAGCTACTTGGCGAGAACATTTGCATGCTTTTGACTTGCTTTCTAAGCAAGGCAGTGCCCTTAAGCTAATTGCTAGAAATCAGTCAGTATGAACTAGGAACTTGTTACCCTTTTGGATTAACTTCATATTCAGAGATTATGAGAGAGGTATAAGAGGAGGCCAGCAAGTTTTCATATGGGCTTTGACTGGAGGCTCTATCATAGCAGCAAGCAGGTTTATTTTGATTCATTTTTGGTTTGAGATGTCTTGTTTGAAGATATTTCTGGATTAATATGCACCCAAGTGAACAGCATCCAATATTTAACAGTGAAGGGATCCACTGGAGGTAGACAAGATAGACATCCATAGCAGACTCTACTTGATTAGTGTTTGCAAACAACTGCTCCCCTACAAAACGAGCCTGGACTACCGGAAGCAAAGAAGTGTTTCCTACCTGAAGTAAAACACGAAGCATAGTTCTTGTATAAGGGACTGATGCTTATGATTCACATTTTGAGATGTGTACTGTTATATGTCAGTGGTAATTTTTGTTCATGTGTATTACATAAATATGAAATTTCAGATGACGGTGTTTTTCTAACACTGCATGCAACTAGAGTAAGAAAATACTGGGGCAGTCTGTGAAGAGAGGTAGGTGAAGAAAAGAAAAATTATTATTAAAATAATGCCAAAGGTGTCATAATTGGAATTCTTAGCAGAAAATTTGAAATTCTTAGGCTTTTAGCATGGTTTTTTAAAAGTATAAAATACCTAGTGGTGGCATGATGGAATACATGTTTATACACAGACCAAGGCAGACACAGAGGTCTTGTTAGTCCCCTCCATTGCACCATATTCATGCTGATGGAATGTTGGTAAGGTCAGTGGAGTTACCTGGTGGAGCACTAATGCAGAAATGTGAAGAATTATGTCTCACAACCGCTTATCTTTCGGGAGAACTTCCGTAAAGTCTAAAAAATCATATGCGGAAGAAAGGATCCTAGTGTCCCTCAGGAGACCAAATTCAGGCCTGAATAGAAACAAAAGTGCCCTGATTTCCCTCTGCTTCTGATCATGTTTTATTAGATACAGCTTTATGACATAAGCAAAGTTAGACATGCATAAAGGCTGGACCAGGGCTGAGACAATTTCACCTCTGTGCCACCAGAAGGGGCTGTATTGCTGCTTTTCTTCAACAAGATTGGCACTCAACTGCCAGCATGATCTGGTCTTACAGATCTTATGAGGAGCAGCTGAGGGAGCTGGAGCTGTGCAGTCTGGAGAAGAGGAGGCTGAGGGGGGACCTTATCACTCTCTATAACTACCTGAAAGGAGGCTGTAGTGAGGCGGGTGTTGGTCTCTTCTCCCAAGTAACTAGCGATAGGACAAGAGGAGGTGGCCTCAAGTTGCGTCAGGGGAGGTTTAGATTAGATATTAGGAAAAATTTCTTTACTGAAAGAGCGATCAGGCATTGGAACAGGCTGCCCAGGGAAGCGTTGGAGTCACCATCCCTGGAGGTGTTCAAAGAACATGTAGATGTGGCACTTCATGACATGGTTTAGCAGTCATGGTAGTGTTGGGTGGATGGTTGGACTTGATGATCTTAGAGATCTTTTCCAACCTTTATGATAATATGGTGATTTAAGAAACAGAAAACTAATCCCTCCAAAAAGTTCTAAAATTCCATTCTACAGCACTAGTTTTCCCAAGAGGCTCAACATGGTGTCAGACAAGCACAAGGGAGATAATGGGAAGCTGTGTTCACAGGAAAGGGAATTAGCATATTGAGGCTGCCTATATACACCACCTGACAATCAAATTGGGCTATTTTAATTCAGAAGTGTGGTAACCACGCTGTTATGTGATCTGAAGTGCTGGCGTGTTGTACTTGCTTTATCCAGCGTGGTATACTTGGTCAAGAGATATTTCTTTTCCTAGACAAAGACTCATCTGATCTAAAATTAAAGTTAGTCTGAATTTAATTGGAAATTTTAATGGTTGAATGTCAAACACTTAAACAACCCAAACCAGAAAACCCTAAATTCAGGGGCGAGCCCTCCTTTACCCAAGTGAAACAAATAAATAGTCCCAGATTTCTGAGATATGAACAGTTTCACTGCAAACTGCTTTGAGAAGAAAAGTGGGGGAGTTCTAAGGAAACCAAAAACACTGCTGAAAAAAACCCAGATAGTTCCTGAGAAAATGCTGGCTCTGTATGAGGAAAAAAAAATAAAAATTGATGGTGAAATGTCAACAGAAGAGGAAGAAGCTGTTGGATTATCAGGGTCCATTGTGACTGTGCTTTATAAGACAGAAGAGGTTCTATCCTAAAGTCAGCTGAGGAACAGAAAACTGTGCTTGTGAATGGGTGTGTGGACACAATACTCACACTACTACAATACATTTATGATGTGGTAGTAGTAAGTTTTTAAATGAAAATAGAAAAAAAAATTCTCTTACATTTCTCCCTTGATGTGAAAAAAACATACAATTGAGCCTTTCTTTTAAGTGAATCATTTACTGTATATTGTTTCTGTATGTATGTTGTTTGGCCATCATTTTAAGAAAGCTGTATCGCATGGGCAGAGTCCACTGGAATGAGTAGATTAGTTTATTCTTCAGGGATATAGCTTCAAGTTCTCTGCATTAGTTATACTAATTTCTGAAGATTTTCTTAGCAGCCATAGTAGATGGGGTCTTTTTTCAATAAAAGAAGAAAGGACAATTCTTAAGTGTAAAGCTGGGTAAAGGGACTTCAGAGTTCAGAAATTCTGCTCTGCAGCTGGCATTCAGTAGTAGACCTTGAGGATGTAACTTCTTCAGTGAGTAAACAGAGTCTTTGCTGTTACAGCTTATCTATACGATTAATGAAACACACAAAACATATTTTTAAATACTCTACTTAATTTGTGCCTTTCAGAGTGCATAAGCTCTGCACTTATGGGGTCCATCTAACCTGTTAGACTTGTTTAAAGCTAGATATCTACAAGTATAGCTTAATGATCATTTCTTTTGACAGCCTTACACCTTTTACAGGCTTACATCTTTGTGGGGTCACCTTCAAATTAGACAATCCCCAGTGTCAGGACCTGGCAAGTTCAATGGGATGGTTGAGGCAGTGAAGGAGAACCAAGACTGGGGACACAGAATGGGGTGGCTTAATCTGGTAGAGCAATAAGAAGAAATCCTTGTCAAGCTGCGGCATGGAGCTGTCATCCTAAACCTTCTTTATAGTCGACACCGTGGATGGTGATATAGCTGATTTAGGAATAGAGGACTTACCTTTTGGAAATAACTGGTCTCCTGGCTAATAAAGGGTAATTTTAAAAGGAGAGGTAGGGGATACGTCTGAACTTCAGGGGGAAAGAGGTATTACTTTTTCCTGGCTGGGTTAAAAAACCGCTTCCTTGTGATTTATTCACATCTACTCAAATAAAAGTATAAAGAAGAAAAGTAATCTGGGTTGGAAACCTTCACTTTCTGTGTCAGTGCAGTGTTCATTAAAACAGACCAGATACAACCTCTTGCACTAAAAGATTACACTGGAAACAAGATTAGAGGCTACTTGTGCTCGCTTCCAATGTTAGGAGGAGCACAGTAGACATCAGATCATTGTCACTTTGGAGCTGTTGAAAGAAATATGAGAAGATAAAGATATTGACAAATATCTTGAACTGTGCTTATGAAAATGTGTTTGTGATAAATTATATGTAAAAGAGGTGGTTTCAAAAGTACACAAAAACTATCTATGCGTTATTGATGGTGATCAGCATGTCAGGCTGAGCCTCAGAAAATTTAAACTCTGAAGTTTCTATTAGTTTGTGGTTCAGCTACATGAGGTCCAGCACAAAAAGTAAAATATTCAGAGAACCTCATTTTCTTCCTTCAAAAAGCTGACTGCAGAGGCGATAGCAGGTTTGATTTGGTGTTGTGAATATCTAGAAAAATAAATACAGCGCACACAGCAAAAAAGTTCACCAATCCCTTCCCTCTGCTCATATATATTCTTATCAGACCTCACTGAATATAACATCTTTTCTGATTTAATGTGTTGCCTCTACAATGCTAGAATAGTTTGTGCTTCAGAGACCATTTTCTTAGTAAATGCAAGATTTTTCCATGCATTTACTAAAAAAATCCCACTGGAAGTTTTCTTCACATCTCGTGGCTTGGCGGGGCCTCATCCCTCACCCTCCCCTTCCGTCTTTGGACTGATCATCTATCTTATTAGGGAAAACCAGCACATGGGATTATTTCTGGTTGTTATGCAGCAGTGGAAATCATCCAGACTCTTCCCCCTGGCCTGCATTCCCAAGGAGCCACCAATTACAAAGTCTGAGTTTTAACTGATCCTCATAAATCAATGCTATTAAAATCATTACACAATGATGTAATCTCTATCCAAAGTATAGCTTCATTGCATTTGATTATTAATAATTGTATCAAAATGATAATTTTCTCTTAAGTATTTTAATGGGTGTTTTTAATATCTGTATGCAGCTGCACTTTATCACTCAATGTATCTCCTTTGCGGGTCTTCAACTCACATCTGCTGACTTGATGGACTCTTACCATGCCAGTGAAGAGCCTTGTGAAGAGCGGTGTAGCTATGGGAGTGGGGATGGATTCTGCTTCGCTTAGTGACAGCACAACTGTCAGCTCAAAGCTTTCTCTGCAGAATCTGCCTGACTAATGACCATGGAAGGGTCAGAAAAAAGCACAACTGGGGCTGCCGTTCACAGGTTGAGATGGAAACCCTGAGGATAGAATATTAATCTTTTGCCTCAGCACATTGGACATGGGAGTTATTAAGAGAACATCAGTCTGTATTCCCATTACAACTTTTCAAAGTTAGACTGCAGCTTGATCAATTCTGACTGTATTTCCTTCTCAGGATATTCTTGTCAAAATTTTTATTCACTTTCTTCCTTTGTCAAAGCAGAATCTACTCTTCTTCTGAAGATACTAATCCAAGTTCTACCAGTTCATTACAGAAGCTGTGTGTCAAGTTTAAAATATTTCTAATAAGAATGGAATTTAGGTATTTTTTGGCACTAAATCTGCCTCGTATTCTCAAATGTCAAAGGTAGTTGTAAAAAGATGCTCTAGAGCTTGCGAGTGCATGTGAGTGTGTGCATATCTCTGTGTGTGTATATTTATCAATTTATGGTTATGAAGTGTTGTTTCCTATTACATACATATTTCTGTTCATTTCTCCGAATAATCCTATGTGTTTTAGTTTGAATAGAAAAGATTCTAAAGAAATATACAAAAAACATAATGTTTCCATCTATGTTTTAGTAATAGGACATTACAAATAGGGTTCATTTTAACCTCCCAGCTAGAATGTTGAAACTGGTTAGTATGAAATCCTCTCTTTTCTTCCATCCACGTAGTTATTATTCTGTAGCTGGCTTTGTGTAACTTCATTATATTATGTTCTCAGGGCTGTTGCTGGAGTTGATGGAGACCCTGATTTAGTTCATATGGAAATCCAGGACCCCAGTGGAGGTATGCAAATGAAAACGTTATCAATTGATACCCTAGTGTATAGTCATTTCTCTTTGGTTTAGAGAGTACTTTTTGGATTGTTTTTCAAACTAGTCAGAACAGAAATTGTGCAAGTCAGATTCTTCCTCTGTTTGTCTGTAGTCAGCAAAGCTGTCCTGTTGTATAAAAATATAGTATAATTTAAAATTTACTTGTTTTTCACTCTAAGATGAATTGATGTCCAGATGCTATGCTCCACTGAAAATGTCCATTAGTAGTGCAATTTATTCTGGCAGTTAAACGTTGAACATTTTTTCCTGATTTGCAAATAAAACTGGCAATGCAGTGTTAGTGCTGGGTAAGCGTCTGTTAAAATGAATTCTTGCATATGTCAGTCCTACTGCACTAACTACCATCTCCCAAAATTTCCTCATGTTACAGAATCCAGTGTACTTTGAGACTTCCAAAGGAAAATACATGCAAAAGGAGATTAGCAGTCAGGATTTTCTGTCCTAAAGTCACTATGATTCCAAAAGCTTGTATAGTTTATTGTTGCCAATTGTACTCTTGAAAGATAGTTTAATTCCTTGAATCAGATCATCTAAGTTCCTGTGAAGTCTTAAAAAGGAGTTGTAAAGAATGCACAGTTTGACTTTGCCCAATCCAGTAGCTTTTCTTCATTTCAGCCCTATTAAAAAAAAAAAAAAAAAATCAAAGTTACCATGTTAAATTCTGGATGACAAAGTTTCCAAATCTTTTAGCAGTGAGATTTCTGAGGCTTGGTGATCCCTACATAGCCCCATCAGCTGCTCTGTTAAGACACAGTGTAAGAAGATTCTTCAGTAGCTGGATGGAAAGAATTTTTTTAATTTCACAGAAACATCAGAAAAAGAAAAACTCTTATGAAATATCTCCTGGCTGGGCTCTCAACAAACTGACTTTGTGCACTTATGGTCAGTATGAGCATTGCCATTGATCTTTGTACTACATATCTGATGAAGAACTATAATGCTTGTCGTGAAATATGAATAGCTGCAAGACTTTTCTATGGCCCATTGCTGCGCTTGCTCAAATATCCTTGTGGTGATGATTTGCACACAAGCAGGAGAACTTGGACTGACTCTAGCTGCATCTTAAACAGATTCAGATTTTAAAACAAATATTCATGTCTAGTATATTGGTTTGGTCTTTTCCACTTGAAAGCCAGAAAGTGTGGAATGCATTTCCTATCACACTGCAAAAGTAATGAAGGACATGCGTGGGGGTGCATCATTTGCTCTGTCATATGGTATCTGGAGCATGGGGACAATTAGCAATCTGGACACAGGACTGTGTATATAACATTTTTCTCATTACACGTGGGAATGTCGCTCATGTACTTTGTGCTCAGAAGCTTGTGACCAAGGGTGAGCTGTACAAGGGCTTGAATCTAGGAGAAGGTCTTTGGGCTACAGCTGGTGTGAGACATGGTTATTAGCTCTGCTCCCTCTGATAAGAGCAGGTTGCATCAAAGATGTGGTGATGCTTTCCTAATAGCCCAGGCAGAGAGGATGTTCCTTGTCCATTGCTAAATGGAAAGGAGGAGAGAGGCCATAGCCTCTACAGATATAAATCAGTCCTGGCTCTTTCAGCAAGGTATTGACTCTGAATATAGAAGTCCTGCCCCAACAGAGCAGTTCCAATAATGTGTTAATAGCGTGTCTTAACTTTCCTACAGAGCTCTGAAAACAGCTTTTAAAATTCTGCATGCTGTCTATTAAATGGAGTCTGATTCTCTTCTTACTTATCACAATTTTATACTGAGGTTGATCTATTGATTTCAGTTACGTTGTGTCAGGCTGCAATTTTTCCAAGTGAATAATTTGGCTCTGTGCATAGGTTAAGTGAGAAAAGAGGCTACTTCTATTATCCCCACCCATGAATGTCTCATTCTTCTAACCCCTAATCTCTCTGGACCAGCAAAATTTGGATAATAACAGGCTGCCTCCCGGGAATGATCTGAACTGTAAGCAGTTAATATATTCTCACTACACTGGAGATTGAAAAACTCTTGTATGAGGGTTTAATACAATAATTTTACAACTAACTCGACTGGCAAAGGCAGCGCTTTCCCTACATGAATAACATTTTATACTGCTTGCTTCTTTTTCCCTTGATAGCCCTATCATATGTTTCTGTCTGTCTTCCCTCAGGTTATCGCTACATCACTTGCCAGATTCAAAATTGCTCTGATAAGACAATGACAGTCCAGTTTGCTGGTGGCACTGATCAGGATTCCCTGACTGTGCAGGATGACTACATATTTCTTCAGGTACTGCCACTTTCTGAAGAGACAGCCCATTTTCAAATTAAAAAATATGATGTTAAACAATGCAACAGCGCTGTAATTTAGCAGAATGGAGAAACCTGCTCCAGCATATGAACGATAATTTATGAATTTTCAGATGGAACAAAGCCCTCCTTTATCAGTCAAAAAAAAACATCACATCTATAACTTTTGCAACCAGTTGCCTATTTATACAATTGATTTTAATTTATCACTGACCTAGCTTTAACTAGATGGAAATTTTCAAGTGTATTGTGTGGTTCAAAGTTACTTATTTATAGATATTCTTGTGTGTTAGGCAAAATGCAACCCTTTCATTTTTGTGCTTACAACCTCCTCTGGGTCATTTCCAGTACCTCCATAGCACAAAAAATTTCCCTGAAAAAAGCATCCAAGGAAAGCCGCTGACAGAACAGTGTCTCAGCTTCTTCACATGGATTCTCCTGTGAAGAGGTTTTCCTGGGAAAGAATTTATGTAGTTGCCCTTGGGAAGCAAAAGGGCGAAATGGCCATAGCCGGGGAGCTTGGAGCAACTTCTGATGTCTCCAGTTACATCGGGGTTATTGCATTCCCAAACTACGAGACCTGCATGCAGAAACCTGGGCTGGGAGCTCCGTCAGCCTTATGGCAGTATGTACAGCTCAGGTACACTTGAAAATGTCATTTTATGTGCTAGTGACTGGTGGTGATTTGAATCTGTCTGAGCTGCAAACTTCTTAACGAAAGGTTATGTCCTACTTGTTTTTTAAGATTTTCCTAGGGAAGTTACTTGTACTTTCCTCGGTGATTGGCGATCATTTTTCCCTTACTTTGATATGATTCCCCTGTTGCAAAGGCTTGTTCATTGACTCTTTCAGGAATGCAATGCTGTGGTGATGGATAGCTCTCCCCACCACTGCTTTGGTATATGTCAGATTGGCTTCCTTGCAGCTTTCCCCCGTTGTGGCTGTTTCTTCCAAATAGATCTGTAAATTGATAGAGACAGAAACTCTGTCCTCCTCTTGTTTGCCACAGTGGTTTCAAGAGCCCACGTGCCTTAGAACATTTAGCACCACAAAGAAACAGCAAAATGGATTTGTAAAAGTATTTTTGAGTTAAAATAGGCATTTTTCAGCTCAGGTCTAGCACCTGGTTTTGCTCAAAGGTGGTATTATCTGGGGCTCCCCCCAGGCACACTCTAAAATCCGTTTCATGGTGTATAGACAGTGAGAAGTTGTTCTCACCATATGAACTTCCAGACCGCTGTGCTCAGCAAAACACAGGCTGCTTGCTCTTCAAGCATTTTGTTTTCCCAGCCATCTTGTGTAATTCCATCTTGAGCTGTTGTAATTCAGTCTCATGCCAGGCATGGGCAGACAAGAAATGGAATCACAGAATCACAGAATAGTAGGGGCTGGAAGGGACCTCTGTGGGTCATCTAGTCCAACCCCCCTGCTGAAGCAGGGTCACCTACAGTAGGCTGCACAGGACCTTGTCCAGGTGGGTCTTGAATATCTCCAGAGAAGGAGACTCCACAACCTCCCTGGGCAGCCAGTTCCAGTGCTCCGTCACCCTCAGAGGGAAGAAGTTCTTCC
>Ga0065711_1050835_pt1 | contig 10640 bp, 5 predicted proteins | sample Hoacrofraction12_FD_59098 | JGI IMG/M metagenome (GOLD analysis project Ga0065711, IMG submission 59098) | Hoatzin crop microbial communities from Cojedes, Venezuela - Epithelial fraction 12 v2 (version 2) | ecosystem: Host-associated > Birds > Digestive system > Esophagus > Crop | place...
TGGCCTCCAGGATAAGCTGCTCCATCACCTTTCCCGGGATGGAGGTGAGGCTGACCGGCCTGTAGTTCCCTGGGTCCTCTTTCTTGCCCTTTTTGAAGATTGGAGTGACAATGACACAACATGACACCTGTGATGTAACCGATGCATACTACAGAATATCAAAGAATGCATTTTGCAAAGTTATCTTCATCTTAAAGTATGCATTTTACTACTATATTCAGATATCTTCTCTGACAGCACAAGATTGTATTTTGAAGAAAATGAACTATATCAAAGAACCGCCTCTCCTCTCACCAGCAGTGCTGCTCCCAAGATACTATCTATGATGAAGAAAACCAGATGTCCGAAATAGCAGAAAGGTGACAGCAAGAAATTATATGCTTACAGTAAGCAGTTCTTTAGGAGAAGCTTATTAGCATGAATGGTGTCTATATGAAAACATATACAGGCAAGAAGCAGATATTCAATATGCTGCTTGCCATCTCCAAAACTCTGCAGGTGGCTTTTAAATTTAGAGTTTATTCCTGTTTCATACTATGATCCATATGGCCACACATCTCTCAGCAATATATATGATGTTTTGATGTGTAGAACCTTTGTCTAAGCAACTCCACTCCTCTCCTTCCCTTCAGGATGACAAACTATTTGATTATGCTGGTCATTTTTCACAGGTAAGTAATGCCATAGAAATATCCTCTCATCTCCTCTCTTCCTCCTGCACCCATAGAATAGTATATTTCCTCAAAATTTCTAGATAAATTTAGAGAAATACTGTAATTTCTCTGTGACCCTTAGATCTTGTTTTTATAACAGTAATTCTATAATAGGAAAGAAGCAGGCTGCCAAAGAGTACTCAGAATAACGCATGTGGATATGAGACTGGATCTACAGAATTACACCTACCATGATCAGCTACTAACCCCGTGTGAAATAGTGCTAGACAACTAGAGGTTTTACTGCTATCGATAACATTTCTAATTCACTATGAGATACAGCAGAGGTCAACATTTTTAACTAGCCTGACTTTGTGCAGTGTTGAGACAGTTGTTGTGGATATAAATAATTTTTGAATATTTTAGGCTTTTTCTTTGCACCTTTTTTGTCCCTTTTAGAATAAGGATGAAAAGTTTAGCTGTAAAACAGAGATATGCCTACTGTCTGCTTATGATTAAAAACAGAGGATTACACTCTCTCTAGCACTTCCATAAAAGGCTTTCACTTCTAAGTCTGGTCACATATAAGACTTAGGCATCCTGAAAAGTTCAATTATTTTTTCAAATATATTAAATGAGGTGTTTTTAAGCACAAAACTCTCCAAACTTTCAGTTCTGCTCTCCTGAATCCTCATGTCAAGATCAGTATTAAACTAGAGAGAAAATAACCTGCATCCAGTACTGTCATCTCATCAGTCTGTTTGTTGATGACTGCATCATTGACTTCAGTGGTTACTGATTAAGACCTTCTAGTTTAGTTTTAAGTGGTTGACAAAAAACCTTCAAAATGACAGTAGCTAACACTTCTATTAATAATAGTGATGATCTCTCATGCATCTATTATGATTACATACACAAAGCTGCAGAAGTTCCTCCTTTGTTGCATGCGTCTATTTTTAATGAAACAACGTTATGGAACATGAAGTGAACATATCACCAACAAGTTATCCATAGGACTAGCTTGGATTATACAGAGGAAGAATCACACACAGATGTTGCTGGCTTGTAGGAACTAGGATTTTCCTAAATTTTAGCTGCACCAAAATTGTAAACGTAACTTGGAAAATGAAACAAGGTCTCTCCTGCAGAAGTCCATTTCGTAAGTATTTTATACTGCTCATATCCTTACTGAAGAATTCCTTATCCGGATAGCTACAAAGAGTTGCTTATAACGGAAAAAGCACAGTGTATCAAGAAAAATCAATACAATACATATCTGGACTATCATATTTCAAAGAGCAAAAATAAGCAGATGAAGTTTAGAAATACCTTCATCCAATAATTTCAGTATTTTTACAGAACTCTGTTTTCCATAGCATTTCTGCTTCTAAAATGCATTCTGATAAGCCTAAAGATGCTATTTTCAAGCTCCTTAGCATTTATGTTTTAAACTTTATTACATACATTCGATTTACAAAAGTCAACAGCATTATAGCTATGCCATTTATGATCTCAGCCCTCTGAGCCTATCTGCCAATCTCTGAAACTTTTACTTTAGAAAACACACTGACATCAGGAAGAGAACACATGAAGTCAACGCTAGCTCTGGCTTATTTTCCTGTCAAGCTTTACATTTAAGTGGAAAACTTTACCATCAGAATAATTTCAAAATTTAATTATTATAGTTAAGTAATTAGATCACTACCATTGTGAAGGTACTTTGTATTTTTTCCTTTAAAATGGTTAAAGTTACCCACATAATTTAGAAAACAATATTGTATTTGGGAGCTGAGCATATGTAAGTACGGTTTATGCCCTACACTGATGAGTAGTATAGTTTAAGATGTGCAAAAGACCAAGACATTGTACTACGAAAACGGCTGTTAATAGACTCAAACTTCTTTAAGAGAAAAGACTCACGGCGACTTTACTCATCCTACTTCTCATCTAGGTACCTCTGGCTTTCTCATACAATCCCCAGACAACTCATTAAGCCCAGAATTAAAAAGATGGTTGGGCAGGGTTTCTTTCTCAACAGACTAGTCAAAAACTTATCAGGGCAAAGGCTGAAATGAAATGCCACGCATAGTCAGCTGCATCTTCAGCGTGTACACCATCAGCTGCTTTCCTCAATTGTCTAGCCGAGCTCTAAACGCAAAAAGTAGCACTCCATGTTGTTCCTATTGCCCCACATGACAGCTGTTACCCATACAATGAGAAAGAAGCAGGCATTATTAGCAGTTTTGGTATCTGAAACATTTACTGATGCATTTCCAGGCTTCTAGAAAATCCACAACATTTTTTTTGTGTGTGTGTGTAAGATGGAGGCTTTCATGGTATTGTACTTTAAAGTGCATCACAAAGCCACTAAGGTAGCCTTTGATTTTTTGTTGTTTCATTCTGTCATTTGTACCTCAAAGAATGTTGGGAAGATTCACGAATAATATGAAAGGGGTTGTTTGCAAAGCAGTTGTGAGACATTTACTTGGTAAACTACAGATAGTTTTTACAACTGCTGTTGTGAAACAGCTGTTACTGAGAAACAAAGAAAGTCCTGTAAGGGGAAAAAGCTTCACTAATTACACCCTATCTTAAAAATGAACTATATTTATAATATCAAAAGTAAAAATAAAGAGTAAATATTTCTCCTTTGTTGTTGGTTTTGGTTCTTCATTTGTTTGTTAGGGGTTTTCTTTAAGGAAACAATTCTTTGGAGGTGCCTCACTTGCATTCCTGGATACTGACATCTCTCTGGCAGGACGAAATACAGATGCTAGCACTTATGCATAGTACTTATGCATATGAAATAGCTAGAATAGGTTTATCTGACTTGGCAACAGAGCTCTACGATTCAGAAGATAATGTAGTAATGACTTAACTGTTGATCATTATGAAGACTGAGGTACTTGTTCTTTTCCTTCTGTGAATGATAGGAATAACTGTATATTTAGGAAAAGAATGAAGCATCACCAGTTCATCTGATATTAGAAGCCTCAAAAGGCTGAGATGAAGTCTGACAACACATATCCGTATGACAAACCAATCAGATCTTCTTCCTATAGCATATATTTGATACTTGTATGCTATACATACACTTGACAACTGTAATTCACTGACATAAGGCAGAGAATATACTTCCTATTATTTCATAGCTCTATGCAGCTCCCTAACAGCAATAACACCCTACATCACATAGAAGGATGATGTACTAAGAGTCCTTATTCAATTTCAGATCATGTCAGACTCGTAAGTATTAGGCTGGTTAAAATTGCTGTTTCAGCAATACTTTGTGTGTGTGTGTATACATATTTACATATATAAAAAATGCATATATATATATATATAAAGAATACTTTGGGTGTGTATATTTACAGTTATTATGTATGTATGCACGTATGTGTTTGGTAATCAACCACGCAGACATTCCAGAAAATTCATGATACTAGATAAACTGATCACAGATAGGTCCTATGCCAAATGCAATCAGACCTAACGTTGTATTGAGTCTCTGCAGCTGCTATGTTGTTTTCACCTTCTTTTCACTTGAGATATTTGTATTAATTTTTACTAAAAATTTGCATTCTGTTCTCACATTTTTCACCTTGCCTCTTTCTTAACCTCCTTTCAATTTACACCAATTCATTCCTCCTCTTCGAGGTGTTACTGTCTCCTAGGACACCAACTTTGCCCAAGAACTGCTCATAAAGAGGTTTACAACACTGGCTAAGGCAACACTCAAACTGACATATTTGTAACCTGAAGCAAACATTTAGAACTATATTATGTTTAATGGACTTCTCTTCCTGCTTGTGCTCAAATAAAGCAGAAAGTCAAATAATATATAATGGAAGAGAATAATTTCAGGTACTAGTTTGAAACAAATTATCTTTTCCATGTAAATAAAACCATTTTTGTTCTTTATGTCACTAAATGTAGCGGCCATTTTTCCGATTGTAAATGAAAGAATAATTTGATTAACATTTTATAAACGCTACTTTCCATGCTCAGAAATATAGGTTATCAGAAAATACTACTTGTATCAGTATTTCAACATCGCTATGAACTATCCTTAGAAAATTCCTGTCTTTTATTTCTAATCCAGTCCGCAATAACCACCAATTCTTAACTGCTGTCTGTATGTTTGCTTAGGTTTCTCAGAAAAAAACAAACAAACCACCAAACACAAAATGCACTATCACTTAGCTTCTTACAAGAAACATGTAAAATTTTGTTCGTTTCACTGATAAATCTCATGGCTAGATGTTTTCCATGATGTCCTATGTGGCTGTACTTCACTCTCATTATTGTATTTCAATCTTTTAATCATGTTCTGCTGTTTCCCTACATACTTTTTCTTTCTCCATATGCTTCAGACTAAGTTCCCTGTCGTTAATGAGAGACAAGAACATAGTAATTTCAGAAGTCCCTACAGATCCAGACTGTATAAAATATTTCAAAATAATTACACAGAACAGGTGTACTAAAATATACAGACAGTAGAATAAAGTCTTCTTTTATGTTAGTTTTAAATGGTCAGGTAGGATGAGACAGAAATATGAAATTAAACAATAGTGAATATGTACCAAAATATTAGTATAATTTTAGGGATTGAAGCCCTAACACCTTAATTTAGCGTATTCCACTGAACCAATGCCAGAAACTGATGCTGCATAATAAAGATATTAAAGGTAATTTCGAAGATCAGCATCACTGAAACCACTAAGGTTAGACTTGTTCTTATCCTACATCTTGTTGACCCAGAGGATGCAATGTAGTTAATTCTGGACTACCAGGTCATCATTTTAACTACAATTTTAGCTCATTTTTTCTCAGTTTCAATTGCTACAAAAGTTTAGCTGAACTGCAACAAAGACAGGGCTTAGGTCATCGAGATCAGCTTGGTATCTCTGCTTTAAAATGTCACAAAATGATATTTTCTGTTGTAACAACATTTTTCTTCAAAGATCACTGCAAAAGAGATTTTCTCACCTTGTAGACTTGAAACTTTATGAAAAAATAATGCAAATTCCTTCAAGAACAGTTGTTTTCTCTGCACAGACTTGAGCAAAGTCATGGGCAAATGAACAAACATGAAGAAATACCCAGCTCACAAGTTCTCTGTATTTATCTAATGTATTTGTTTCAGAAAACAAAGTAGAGACAACAGCCAGCACAACTGAAATTGGACAAAATGCAGTAGGCAGGCAGGGGCCTGGTACTTGCTAGAATACACATCTCTAATGTTTTATTTTTCTTGTTACGTGACAGCACTGATTGTGTAAGAAAGACAGTGAACAGGAGAAAAGGGACAAAAAACACAGCAAAATAAACTTTTAGCTAATATTCTGAAAGTATTCAATGCATCTTTAGAAAAGGGGGATTCAGCGTCACAAGAATGTTGTCATCACTACAGAACAGCAACCAGTTTACCAGAAGGTGCGGTTATTCTCCAGAAAAAATCAAGCTTGGATGACTTCCAAGAGCCTTGAAGACCTTGGCATCTAAGTCTCTGGCATCTAAAGACTTGGCAATGGTTAATCAGTCCTTGAAGTTATGGCACACTGCCATTTCCCAGTTCTTGAAAAAGACGACCAATTTGGATTGTGTTGTGAGAACACCAAGATCATTAAATTGACTTAGGCAGGAAGGATGTTTTTTGTACTGACGAACACTTTCCCAAGTGCTTATTTCACTTGAGAATAGTTATTACAGGGTCCAGGTACAGCAATAAAAAACCAAAACCCATAATGCAGTTTTTAAAATGGTGGTAAAATGGGAACTGGACAGATGGAACAAAGTCAAAGCTGGCAGAAATCTGGGCAGACTTCTTTACGATTATTTTAAATAAGGCTAAGAACACATACCAAGAATAGGCTGGGCAAGAACACAAAGAAAGAGATAAAGACTGGCAGAAGCTCAGGGTAATGCTGTTAAATAACAAATTCATGCTGCTAGTTGCAGAATGTCGTCTTTACTAATAAATCAGAAGACAGTGTGGTCCAAAGGATTTCTAGGTGCCTATCATTATTGTATCTAAGAACCGTATCCATATTTTTCTTCATACTGAGGTACATGAAAGCTTCTTGGAAGTAAAGCATTGTAATTCTATTGTGTAAGACAAAATTAAGAGTCTGAGTGCTCTGTGTATTGTCCACTGACATCCCATTCATTTTTCTTCCTAGAGTATATTAGAAGATAATCAGCCTATGTAGGTAGATTTACATTTATGATCTAGCTCTGCTTTTTTTTTCTTTTTTTTATTTTTGTATTAAGTAGTATTGAGACCACAGCAGAGTCCTCCTCCTTGCAATCTTTAAAAAGAGTCAGTCCAGTTCAAATCCAAGGACTTACCTTTTGAAAATGTCTATTGATTGCATCAAATTCATGGGAGAACATTAAGACCATCAGGTTGATGGAGCACTCTTCAGAGTTAACTAATGTCCCCAGTAAACAGATATTTTCTATATATAAATCTAACACCTTCTATGTAGCTCTCTATAAGAACACTGGCTTTATGCTATGCTTCAGATTTCTAAAGATAAATCTTGATTGCAATCCAAAGTATAACTGAAATTTTTTCAGGGTGGGGAACATGAAAAAATCTAGGCAGAAAAGTTGATTAGCAAAGTTGAAAAGAGATTAAGCCATACAAAGCATTCTGCACAGAAAAAGGAAAGGGAATTTAGAATACCAGGTTATTGTTGTATGACCAGATTTAACCCTATTTTGTATCAAAAGACCCTCTTGTACAAAGTACATACAGGGGTTCATCCAATACAAGAAGTCAAAATAATTTGCACTAAAAATTTAAGATATGTTAATGAGGACTTTAAAATTCTTCCTTTAATGCACTGGGGAAAAACTTCATTGGTATGTTCATCCACTAAATAATTCTAGAAGGTTTTGTCTAAACATTTACCAAGATGTTAGTCCCAAACTTCAAGTTCCTGTAAGGCTGTGTTGTTAACCAGAGTAGTCTGCCAAGATTTGTGGTTTCTATTAATTACTCTGAAAATATGGCAGACCTACTCAAACAGCATGGTATATGTTTCAGGTAAAAATTATCTATCAGAAGATGATTTTCACTGTAGTTATTTTCTACATCACTGTTGATATCAATCTGTTATTCTGCTTTTCATACAGGAATAAATCATGATAATATTTACAATGATAAAGAAACAGCTGAAAGAAGTGCAAAATGGCTTTTCTCTATTCTTCTGCATGTTTAACATGTTAGGTAAACTCAGGGAGACATACCTGAGTATACTGTGGATTTGGAAATCCTTATCAAATATACTGATTTTAGCACTTTCAGCCAGCAACACTTGTTTCTCTCTTGACATGCTAGTGCCGCCTTCTGAATTAGTCTACACTTTCAAAATAACTTTTATAATCTGTAGAACTGTGCTTGTATTACTGGGCAGTGATATATACTGCTTATCATAAAATTTCAAAAAAATGTGTTAAATGTTCAAACATACTGACATACGTGCTTTCATATGAAACATTGGTTACAGACCAGGAATGTTCAGGTAAGAAAAGCAAAGTCTAGACACTGCTATATTTTTGCTGCTAAATAATGCTTCAAAATTAGATAAAAGCACTCCCACCATTGAAGATGCAGTCTTCACTCTCTGATCACAGAGGCAAAATCTGGTCCAGCTGTCTAGTGATTCTTCAGTTCTTCAAATCCTCATTTTAATTTTCTTCTGTGAAGTTGGATTAGAGTTTACCTGAGCTTCTTTCTTCCCCCACAGCATTTAAATATTAAAAAATTACCTCGTTACAATCTATCAAGCTAATAAATACACATTTTAAAAATGGTAATCTCTTCCAAGAGCAACTACTACAGTCAGGTCTGTACAGCACATCTGCATAAAACTTCAAGCAAAACCAAGCACTAAGATCTGTTAAAATATCAGTATATTATTATCAGTACATATCAGCAGTATAACAATGTGAGCTACTCGTTTAGTAGCTGGTGTTTTTACACTACTTTAAAGCCTCTTTCCACAAAGGAAACATATAGGGTAAAAGATCTATAAAATACGAATACTTTCTCTGACTTGCTCTCTCCCCTGTTTCGGTAACATATTCCACTAAATTGTGTACATTTGTCTCACAAATGTCTTAAAAAAAGTGCTACTCCAATTAATAAGCTTCTTTGGATGACAACAATTAACAAAATGTATGACTATAAATGTAGATCAGCATTTAAAAATGCAAATACCAGCATTCAGAAACACTATATTTGGACTTCACTAGGGGAATTTCTTCACACAGAACAAGAAATCGTTGGCATGTTCTTGTTTCTACAGCTTTCTCTCTAAGCCTTTTGTCTTTCAGAATAGTGTGGTATAGTTGTACAAGATGGAAAAAATGTTTTAGTAGGTCTAAATCTTGTTTGTCAGAGGACAAACAATTTCAGCTCAAGCTTCAATGCAGTACACTGCATGTACTGCAAACAATTAAGTCTACAGCTAGTGCTGGACTCATCTACCAGAAAAATCATGTGTGCTTATGTCGAATGCATCATCCCTTGCTTTCCTTAAAAAAGATGTGCATAGCAAGTACTGTGGTGAAAGCAAGGTCATCTGCTGTCTTGCTTGTACATCAAAATTCAATGACCTATGACACATCAAAGGCAAATTCAAACTTGAAAAAGTTCGTATTCTCTAAATATTTTTTTCTACTTTCATCTTCAATATTCTCATTTGATTTTCTAATACTGAGTATGGTTATATCCGGCAATCTTTAAAAACCAGGCTTTGAAACAGAGGAAATATCATCAGATGTAGAACAGCTATGGACTTTCTCCAAAGTGACACTTTGTCAGATTAATAAAAAAATTGAGTTCTCTGTACATTTAGTATACCATGTAATGTATTCCAGCTTCTCTGTAACTGCTTTGTTTAACAGGTAACTGAGAAATACATTTCAATGCTTGATCATAATGACTTCAAAAAGTTAAATAGATTTTAAAGATGTCTTGTTTGTTTGTAAATCGTTGTAAGTAATACAGTGACAAAAAAGTAACTTCTTGCTCTTCGTCACGTGCAGCAGGGGGCAGAATATCTTTTTTTTATTTTGATTTTGTCTTTTTCTGTATTGCTAATTACAGTAATGAAGAAGTCTCTAACTCTCAAGACTGAACCCAGTCTACTCAGCAGCAATAATACCATCTCTTTTTAAATTAGTTTTGCTAATGAGGACTTTGAAACAAACAGTATACCAAGTTTCTGAAATAGAGCGCACATTGTGTTGTCCTTGCAAAATGACATTTTGATTTTCACCAATGAAAGTCAAGAAATGAAGGGGAGCACTGGCAGTAACACTGGCCTATAAACATTCTTGAAGAAGCAGTTCAGCTGTGAAATGTGTTTCCCTTTAAACTATTGTTCTTGTTTGGCCTGGATAAATGCCAGGTGCCCACCAAAACTACTCCATCCCTCCCCCGCCTCAACTGGACGGGGGAGAGGAAATATGATGAAAGGCTCCAGAGTCGAGACAAAGACAGGGAGAGATCACTCACCAATGACCGTCACAGACAAAACAGACTCAACTTTAATTCATCACCAATCAAATCACAGTAGGATAGTGAGAAATCAATCCAGATCTTAAAACACCTTCCCCCCAGCCCTCCCTTCTTCCGGGGCTCAGCTTCTCTCCCGATTTCTCTACCTCCTCTCCCCGTGCGGCTCAGGGGGATGGGGAATGGGGGTTACAGTCAGCTCATCACACTTTGTCTCTGCCTCTCCTTCCTCCTCAGCGGGAGGACTCCTCACACACTGTCCCTGCTCCAGCGTGAGGTCCCTCTCATGGGAGACAGTTCTCCACAAACTTCTCACAGAATCACAGAATGGTCGGGGTTGGAAGGGACCTCTGTGGGTCATCTAGTCCAACCCTCCTGCCGAAGCAGGGTCACCTACAGCAGGCTGCACAGGACCTTGTCCAGGCGGGTCTTGAACATCTCCAGAGAAGGAGACT
>Ga0065711_1014144_pt1 | contig 10639 bp, 10 predicted proteins | sample Hoacrofraction12_FD_59098 | JGI IMG/M metagenome (GOLD analysis project Ga0065711, IMG submission 59098) | Hoatzin crop microbial communities from Cojedes, Venezuela - Epithelial fraction 12 v2 (version 2) | ecosystem: Host-associated > Birds > Digestive system > Esophagus > Crop | place...
CCCCCCGCCGGCGTGCGGAGGAGAATGGAAAGAAAGAGGCAGAAACTGGTGGGTCGGGATAAGGGCAGTTTAACAGAGCAGCAAACAGAGGGAACAGGAACAACAACGATACAGATAAGGAGAAAAGCACAACACAAACCGCACGACCCAGAGAGCCGTTCTCCCAGACCGGACCAGCACCCGCACTCCCCAGCCGCGAGTGAGCTCCCGCCGCGCCGCCCCCCCACCGGAACCCAGCGTGACGGCACACGGTATGGAATACCCGGCTCTGTTTGGCCAGGTGGGGTCAGCCCGCTCGGCTGTGACCCTTCCTGGAGTCAGGTGAAAATTAACCCTGTCCTGGCCGAACCCAGGACAGCATGTAACAGCCTCCACATGTCACTGGGAGCAGCACCGTCTGCACCAGCTGAGGCTCTGCTTCCAGAGATGGAAAAACACTTCCAAGGGGAGCAACTGCACAGCCAGGGCCAAGCCCTTGTTCTCTGCCACAGTGCCCGTGAGCCCCGCAGGCCTCCCCTGCCACGCAAAGGCGGGTTTTCAGGGACACGAGGCCTCCGGCCACAGTTCAGGCTTCTGCGCTTGTCATAGCTTGGGACTGAAACATGATCAGCCAAGATGAGTTAGTCAGAAGTCGGGAATACTCCTCAGCCCTGTGCAGAACTGGATTTCTGGGCTACCAGGAGTGCTTGCTTTCAACCAGCAGTGATGCTGAGCATTCCTAGACCTTGCCACAGCCAGCACAACCTGCTGGTCCCTGCCAGCTGACCTGCCCCATCGGTGCTGAGCCCTGGAGAGACACAGGGACAAACTAAGAGGGAAATGATGGTCAGCGTTGCTCGCTGGACTCACTCATCGTGGCCGAGGTTGTCAAACAGCCACACTTGCCTTTCCTGGAGGCGCTTCGGCTGCCACCTGCCAGGCACCCTAACATAAATTTGATACAAAAACCTGGGAGAACGTTCCCCTTCCAGATCAAATGGTGCATGTCATTCAGCCCCAGACCAATGGGCCATACTTTGTGCAACCATGCAGACAAGCAAAACACAGCTAGCTTCTTGCTGTACTTCCATACAGCACATCCAGAAAGAAGATGCAACATATGTTGCGTACCAACAGAGGGAAGACAGTAGCAGTAGCATTAAGAGATTATCACAGATGCATTTAACAGGTTCTACTCAGAATCATAGAATGCTTTGTGTTGGAAGGGGCCTTCGGAGGTCATCTAGCCCAATCTCCTGCAGTCAGCAGGGACATCTTCAACTAGACCAGGTTGTTCAGAGCCCCATCCAACCTGATCTTGAGTATTTCCAGGGATGGGGCCGTTGACCACTGCCCTCTGGATGTGACCATCCAACCAATTCCTCATCCACTGAACAGTCCACCCATCAAATCCATATCTCACAAATTTAGAGAGAAGGATGCCATGGGGGACTGTGTCAAAGGCCTTACAGAAGTCCAGATAGACGACATCCATAGCTCTTCCCTTGTCCACTGATCTAGTCACGCCATCATGGAAAGCCACTAGGTTGGTCAGGCAGAACTTGCCCTCGGTGAAGCCATGCTGGCTGTCTCAAATCACCTCCCTCCATGTGCCTCAGCATAGCTTCTAGGAGGATCTGTTCCATGATCTTCCCAGGCACAGAGGTGAGGCTGACAGGTCGGTAGTTCCCAGCATCCTCCTTTCTACCCTTTTGAAAAATGGGCACAATGTTTCCCTTTTTACAGTCACCAGGATCTTCACCTGACAGCCATGACCTTTTGTCCTGGGTTCGGCAAGGACAGGGTAAATTTTCACCAGAAGCCAGGAAGGGGCACAGCCGGGTGGGCTGGCCCAATCCCAGCCTGGCCAAACAGAGCCAGGTATTCCATACCATGTGCTGTCATGCTGGGTTCCAGTGGGGGGGGTGGGGCGGCGGGAGCTCACTCACAGCTGGGGAGCGCGTGGCTCCGGTCCTGTCCGGGAGAGTGGCTCTCTGGGTTGTGCAGTTCGTTGTTGTGTTTTTTCCTTATCTGTATCGTTGTTGTTACTGTTCCCTCTGTTTGCTGTTCTGTTAAACTGCTCTTATCCNGACCCACCGGTTTCTGCCTGGTTTTTTTTCCGTTCTCCTCCGCGCCGNGGCGGGGGGAGGGGCGGCCGCGTGGCGCTTTTGTTGCCGGCCGCAACTGAAACCAGAACACCTTTCAAATGCCATGGAGAGTGGCTTGGCAACTCCATCAGCCAGTTCCCTCAGGACTGTGGGATGCATCTCATCAGGTCCCACAGACTTATGTATGTTCAGGTTCCTCACGTGGCCACAAACCTCATCTTCCCTTACAGTGGGAGTGGCTTTACCCCCCTGGTCCCCGTCTTGTGGTCCATCAACTCTGGAAGGCTGAGAGGTTGCCAGTGAAGACTGAGGCAAAAAAGTTGTTGAGCACCCCAGCCCCCTCTTCGTCTATTGATACGAGGTCACCATTCATGTTCATCAGGGCGCATACGCTTTCTTTAACCTTCCGTTTCTGGTTGACATACTTGTAGAAGCCCTTCTTGTTATTCTTTGCATCCCTTGCCAAATTCAGCTAATACTTAACATGTGGCTACTCAGCAGCAGGTACAGAGGATACCAGGCCACTGCGTTCAGGCAATTCCTGTAACGACCTCAACCTTCCCCAGCCAGCTATTGCTGTTTTAGATGAAGGAAAAGGTTTATTGTGTTCTTTTATCCCCCTTCTCCTCTATATTCTTTTTGTTTTATCCTACAAAATCTAATTTAAAAAGCCATTAGCAGAATGCTACAGGTGTGTCTGACAGAAGCAAACAGCAATTTCAGTCCTAAGACACAAGAAAGCCAATGTGAGCCTTCCCACAGGCTTCAGGTTAGACCTTCAAAGCAAGGAAGGAAAGAACACCACCAACCCTCGCACTTTGTTCATGCCCTCAAGCAGGGAGGAGCTCGGAACGCTCGAGGTGAAGCCTTGGGGGGCTACCCCATCCTCGGGGAGCTGCACGGCGGACAGGACGAGCTGGCAGGCATGTCCGGCACTGGATGTTCCCACCCAAGCAGGATGCCTGCAGATGGTTTTTCCAGGAGGGCTCGGAGGCAGCGTGGGGATTTTGCTGCTGAATCAGGCATTCTGCGGCGCAGGCAGAGGCCTTGCTGCTGGCGCGGAGCCCTGCAGCTGCACAACGCCTGGCACGCGCCGCCGGGGCTGCGGAGCCAACGCCGACAAGCTTGGGGCGACATGGGCTCACTGCAGCCGCTCACTCGCTTCCAGCTGATGGCATCACTGGAGGCTTGTGTCCCCTCGGCAGGAAAAGCTGAAAAATAGGCACCGGAGGACAAACCACAGGAAATGCGTCCCTATCTGGGATAGAAAGGACTTCTTGTACAGCACACGCCAAAGACATGGGAGCACAGAAGAGGGGTGTAGGTTTGGCACTCGAGCGCAAACAGCATGTCCCTGCCGTACCACGTCTTGGGCCTTCTTAGGCATAAATATTTAGGTAATTGGCATAAGGGTACATCCCAAAATCTGTAATTGTCAGGCTTTTCTGGGAGCTCTTCAAATGCAGCACGTCTCAGTCCTTTCTCCCAGACTGCTTCTGCCTGCAGGGAAAGATGGCCTTGTCACCAAAGGCTTCATTTTCAGCTGCCACCAACTATTTATCTCTGCAAAGCAAGCAGCCAAGGCCATTTTTTTCCTGCTTTGCTGTGGGTTCTTCAGAGCAAGAACTTGAGCAGCACGAAGACAGCATGAACCTCGGCCAAGCTCTGTGTGTGCCACAGCAATGCAAATCTGTACGTTCTCCTTCCTCGTTTCGCTTTGATGCGAGTTGTCTGACACAGATCTCGGGTCAAGCGCAGATACAGCAGCCCCCCAGGTTTCGAAAACCCCAAAGCCCATGCCTGCCAGCTTCTGTTTTTGAAGCCCGGGCACAGGAGCGCTGTGGAAGGGACAGGACCCGTGCAGCCTTGCAGGTTCATCTGCTGTGTGTTTACAGCGCATCTCCTCTCTCCTGGCAGCCAGCAGCGGCGGGCAGTTACAGGCACTCCTGAGTGCAACATCGTGCAAGTGTCTCACTCCAGCTGGCAAGGGCAGGACAGACAAAACTAAGAGCAGCAGCTCTGGAAAGGGAAATGAGAGGGGCAAAGACGGGGTAATGGGAGATTAAAAAACATCAGATTGCAAAGGAACAATTAATCCCTGGTGAGGAATATGACTGGGGGGTAGAGAAGGAACAGATTGTGGCTCAGTGAGGAGGCAGACGGCGTTTCCTTTGTGATCTGCAAATTAGATCGGGTTTTCTGACAAAGAGACCCTATGCTATCCAGAAATCTGTCTGAGACATGGCCTGCCTCCCTCTGCCTTCTGTGGCAGCAGCTGCCGGAGCAGGCAGGTCCGGCAGAGCCCACCTGCGCAGGCTGAGGTCAGCCCACTCTCGCAGGCGAGCCCCTGCAGCACCCCGGGACGAAGGCAGGCAGGGCATGGGCAGGGTCACACCTTCCCGGCGCCCGCTAAACTGCAACGCTCTGAGCTGCGCAGGCCTGTCAAAAGGCGCAGGGTGCTCTGCTCGGGCCACAACGCCAAGGTGACAGCCAGGCTCAGCGCCACAGGCAGCGCCGCAGACGCGAGGGGCTGCCCAGGACTGTTAATGAACGTCTGAGGGCATCTGGCAAAACACCGTCTTGCTGCAGAGGTCCTTGGAGTATTCAGGCCATAGCTCCTCTGCCAGGCAGGAGGGCTCCAGCCGTGCAGTTTCAGTCTGTAAGGGCTGCAGACAGCAGCGCAGAGCATTTCAGGCTACAACACCCTTGGGGCGGGGACGTTGCTACCAGCCACCAGGACCAGTGTTCTGGCAGCGCCGAGGCATTCTTGCAAAACTCTTCCAGGGAAGGAGAGGGAGGCAAGACAGCATGCCACAGATCCTCACTTCTAGCTCCCACCCCTCAGTTCCCTGTATTTCATTAGGCAAATAATAGCTCGGGGTCAATAGCATCAGCCTCTTTCCTAGAAAAGAAATAACTCCAGCCAACTATCAGGTTGCCAAGCTGGGGACCCAGGGATGCAGGCAGAGGTCCCTGCTCTGCAGTCAGCTGCTTTTGGTGTCTTTAGCACAGCACTACTTCTATGACACCAGACAATAGCACGTCTCTCCTTTTGCTGTGGTTTGGGGAACGTAAGTGAATGAAAGATGGGCCAAGAGCTCCCGCTCACACGCTTGGTCTCCACACTGAAGCCTTGGCAGAACAACTCAGGAATAAACGGGCAGAGGGGGCCCATTTGTTTTCTTTCCTAGGGGCTGAAGATACTACAGTTCTCAGAGTTAATCAGGCTGGTACTTGCCTTTAGTATTAAGGTCTCCAAAACAAAAGAACAAAGAGAAATTCAGCAGAATCAGCAGCTCTGTGGGCACAGTACACCTGACGGCCCACACAGAGTTCAGCTCTGTGAAGATACAAATCATCACTAAAGTTCACTAGGACATGTCCTCTCCTACCNNTTGCAGGGAGGAAGAGCACAGAGACGCAAAGTGTCCCTCACANTACTTGGTTACAACAAGATGCAAAGGNTGGGTTTGCTTGGACCTACTCACATACTTGCTTGCANCCCAGAAGCTAGGGACTGCCAGGCCCCTGAGCCATCTCTCTGCTTCACGCTAACACGTGTCCTGCTACCCTTCATGCCATCGGCAGCAATCCCAGACCCAGGACCTCTACGAAGAAGACAAGCCAACGAGAAGAGCCTGGCTAAGGAGGAATTTGTCAAGCAACGGGTCAGCCCTTTGAGACTCAGCCCATCAGCCAGCAAGGGCTCTCCTCTACCTGTCACAAACTTAGCTCACAGCCAGAACCGTCGCTGGCGCTTATTTGCTCTGGAAACACAACAAACAGCATAGCACCAGCACACGGACCAGACCGCCAGCAGCAGCTGCCTACAGGCAGATGTCTAAAGACAAGGTATTCCAGTTCCCGTTTTATAAAACATATTCTCTGACATGACAGTGCAATAAACCGCTTTTTATATGTAAACCCATTCCTTGAAATGCTTTCCCTGCTACTGGAGCAGTTAACTGACAAATATCCCTATGTTTGTCCCTCTTATAGTTTAATTACTCAAGCTGGGCAAAATTATCAGCACTTTTCCCACTTCACATAAACAACTTCTGTAGGCAGCTCCAGTTTCCTGTCTTAAGTATTTGCAGTAGTAAGTACCCGTGCTCACCTGCAGCTACACAGATCCAGGCCTGCTGATCAAAACCCAACGCTCCACACCAGTCCCAAAATCAGTGTCAGCTGACAGAAATATGATCAACTGATACGGGATATCCTCAGCAGTACATGACTTCAAATGAAGATGCCTCCTTAGGAGATACGCTGTAGGCTCACATGATAGGTAGGGTGACAGCTACAGGGCTTACCTAGTGGCATTTGACAGTGTGTTACCCAAACACCAGGCTAGGCAGAGTCCTCCTTCTGAAATGAAAAAAGTCAAGCCTCTGCCACATGGAACCATTACAGACTGGGTTTGTGTTACCACTGTGCTGGCAAATGGCACGAATATACTCACCTCCTTCTTCGCTGCATACCCATTTAGGTGTTATTACCAGTTTTTCAGGGATCAGCATACGTAGTTCTTGTATCTTCCTCTCCTTCTGAAAGCTTTCATCATGCTTTGGACTCAAATTCACTGACTGTTCACAAGCCACCTCTGGCCTTTTATTTCAGGACATTTGCTTAGAAAGAGGGTGATACGTTTCTGTCTGGTGCTGACATGGCGCTTTTTGTTAAGGAAAGCCTGTCTAAGTCTGCAAGGTTAGGATGCTTTTGAAGAGTAACAACAAAACGGCAGACACCATTTAAAATCGATCTCAGATCATCCATGAGCAAGGTACTCTGCTTTATCGGTCTTGCACATTAAAGACTAAGTATCAGCCCTTGTGCTTCGTTGAAGCAATGTTCTTGCCTTGGATGAAAAGACTGAAGAGCACATCTGTCCCAGCAAAAAACAAACTAAAAAAATTGTGCTCGGGCCATAGAACTGCCATGCAAATCCCCATGAGCTGCTTTTTCCAGGGAGGTTCCTTACCTCTAACACTGCTGATAGAAAGTCAATATTTAACAGAACAGATGCCACAGAGACCTGGAAATAAACACAAAGGCCATATTGAACATGCCCACACATCCCCGACGACACACACTTATTGCATGGCCCTGAGGATAACCATGAGCTGGGTCTCAGAAAACTGGCTGGATTGATCTGCAGACTGGTGAGGAGACGTGGCAGAGAATAAATCAGTTAGTCGCAGTCCTGAAAAACTGTATTCAGGTTCTACATAAACATTCTTCCAAAGGAGACTGCAAACTCCAAGGGAAAAGTGCAACACCATACTTCTCAAATTGCTTTCTGTTAGAAAAGTAAGTTACAGAGCAGACCTTCTTCCTAATTTAAAGTAGCAATAAAGCGCCTTCAATGGTAACAATTCCTCAGCCCAACTCAACACCACCCGGCTTTCCAGAGCACTTGAGGTATGATCCGTGCGGAGTTCACTGGGATCCATCTGTTATATTCTTTTCACTTTCCTCCAGTCTCTTTGTCTTAGTGGCAAGATGGAATCCAGTGAAGAGACATTTGAAGTTTTTCTTTGAAGTTTTCTTTTACTGAAGTAAAGCAGAGAACACTCACGCAAGAAGTCGCATTGGATTCTCACCTGTCCTCCCTCCATGAGTTAATGCCAAAAAATTGATGAACTGGCTAACACTCTTCTGAATGTTTTATTACATGCACACTTTTGGAGACAGAGGAGACAAGTGCACTGTTAGGCTACGGGAATGGTGGCCGTTAGGCAGCATATATCAAGGCATGGAAGCTGCAGGGAAGATTTTAGCAGTAAGTAAAAAGAAAAAGGTTACAAGACATTACACAAAGCAGCCCAGCAGCAAGGTGCATTCGCTATACCTTCATCCCTGTGGTTCCTCATGGGTATCTTCAACCACTTACAGTAACAGCCTGGGCTACAATGCTGTTTTTCTGATAAACGGGACTATTAAAAATTTCCTAGCCTACCAAAGCAGCACAAAACCGCCACAAACTGCCACAAGCTGGCATTACCACTTCCCTCCTCTCTCCCCCCAGCCTTCTCCCCAAAACGTTACTGAGTCAGTCAAAAAATATTTTGGTTTTATTTTAAGGCATTGGCTGTTCTGCTATTTAAGTCCAAGTTACTTCGAAATAAAAACAGAATTGTTTGCATTTTTTCCCCTGAAGAAAAGCAGTAGCAAAACCAAATCTCCTTTCACACAGAACGTAGGTGCAAGGAATCTGCATTTTCCCCATGAAATAATGCTGTGGGAAAGACATCCCACACACATCTCTTGGGTTCATGGGAACTGGAGGTAAACCCAAGGAACAGCTGAGAGATGCAATAAACGATTGGCTTTATTCTATTGTAGGAATATCCCTTTGACTGTGAGCCTGCCATTTCAGTCATGGTTACTCTGGGGCACATCATGACTAACATCTCCCACTGTACATCCCTGACAGCAGAGGAAGTGCTGGCCTCCAAAGCGGTAACTGTGGTGAGTGCAGCCCTTTGTTTTTACCGGATATTTTCAGGGTAGCACAGAAAAAAGCAATCACATCTGGGACCATCTCAAGGGGCCATTGGCAAAAATCCAGAGGCTCCACAGAAGAAGTGGCAGATTGTGGGTTTCGGTGCCTTGGGCAGGATGTCTGTTTCCACAATGGCTGGGGAAGGAAGGGATATAAAGGGAGATGGTCCGATAAGAGCACGGCCACGATAAAAAGACTCTGTTCAGTATTATTTTAGCAAGAAGAAAGGTGTCCACAGTCTCTGCGTTACAGACATTAGTCTCTTGTCTCGGTGAAATGGGAACTGGTTAGTCTTAAGGCAACGTTAAATACTGGATTTTTCAATGAGTACAAAGACAGAGAGCAGAACAGATGTGACAGACAGTGGGTTGTTCTCACTCATCCTCGAGTTTTGCTGAAAGTTGTTAAAATGATTCCCTCAGCAATTTCCTTGCTGGTGGCTCTGTCCTGCTTTGTCCTAGATGGAGGAAACTTAGCATTTGCAAGGTGAAGCCCTGCGCTTTCTGAAATCAGGCACCTCTTCCACAATAAAAACTACCAGCCTTTTACTTCTAAATTTGTTCTGCTGCCCTTGGATAGCTGGGAACACTCACCTCAGCCAGCGGAGTGGAGTTACTGACCCACCTATAAAAAGCTTTACTAAAACTTTAAGAAGCACTGTATTGTGTGACCAGTCCTCCCTTCTGGTTGCCACCTGGTCCATACGCCACCTCAGCTTACTCTTTTACCAAGGGAAAAACAGAGATTTCTGAAATAAACTTTGAGGCTGGGATTCCCTGTACAAACGAGGCCATTTGCAGCACGATGGATCATCTTGTTCTCTGGCCTCCCAGAATCTGCCAGTGGCAAGGTGTCCCGCCTGCCCTCTGATTTGGATTGCCTTGCCTTTTCCAGATGCAGTTTGATTTCACGCATTCCTATGTCAAATGCCAGCACTGCCAGCTTTAAGGGGACGGCTGCCCACATCATGCTCTGACTCGAAGTTCCTTCTTTGGTGAAAGTCCAACAAGCTCAGAGGCAGGACCCTACCGCTGCAGGCTGTATCATGAGCTCCTCCTGGTGGTTATTAATATTGTATTAACTTCCCCTCAGTTCACAGCTCAAAAACAGAAACAGCCTTCAGACATTCTTCTCTTCTATACTCAAGAAGCACATTTTAAAACGGAAACAGAAAATAAACCATATATTCTCAGAGTGATGTAAAGGCTTTCATTCCTCACTGCTTGCAGATGTGGCTAAAGGGAATGAATAGATCTCTGTTTTATTCTGAATTTGTATAAATATATGAATATGAAAATCGATTAATAAATTAATTTATATTAATTCTTTATACACACTCTGCTAGCCAGGTAGCAGAAACAAAATCTTGGTGTCAGATCCGCCTCTGCTCAGAGCCTTGCTGTCAAAAACTGACTTGACATACTTTGAAATCTTCAGAACACAGCATCAGATGCTTTCTTCAGGGTGGGCTAGTAGACACCTTCGTTTATGCTGCCCCTTTTCAGTACACAGCCAAAATGTCTCATGTCAGGACTATTAAACTCAACATCTTGCATTAGAAAGGCTCGTTTCAGAAGGTTTTGTCCAGGATATCCTTCTAATGGCTTGGCACGGAAGTGTACAATAGCTGATCCTCGTTACATCAGAGGATCCGTTTTTTCCACGATCTTCAGCATCCCGTCCTTCTTTCCTTTGCTGCTTCTATGTAATCACTGTCCCTTATTCAGCATAAGGAGCACATATGATGGGTTTCCTAAACCTAGCTCAGGTACCGCCACACAGAGAGAGCAGTGGATTACACCAGCGATCAGGGCAACAGCCTGGCCCTGTGTCAGACTGTTCTTCTGTAGACAGTGTTTGTCTCAGCAGACAATCCCCACTTCAGGGAATAGCATGGATTAAATGGGCTGCATACACATACACAAAAATACATGCTTGCTCTTCTGCATACCTCTACGATATGTTAGTACTAGTAGTGACGCAAGTCCTCTGTTTGAAAGTGATTTTCTGGCAAGCCCCTTCCCATGACGTCTCCAAGAGAAAAAAA
>Ga0065711_1050836_pt1 | contig 10639 bp, 10 predicted proteins | sample Hoacrofraction12_FD_59098 | JGI IMG/M metagenome (GOLD analysis project Ga0065711, IMG submission 59098) | Hoatzin crop microbial communities from Cojedes, Venezuela - Epithelial fraction 12 v2 (version 2) | ecosystem: Host-associated > Birds > Digestive system > Esophagus > Crop | place...
AACGTGAGGAAGAACTTCTTCCCTCTGAGGGTGACGGAGCACTGGAACAGGCTGCCCAGGGAGGTTGTGGAGTCTCCTTCTCTGGAGATATTCAAGACCTGCCTGGACAAGGTCCTCTACAGACTGTTGTAGGTGACCCTGCTTCGGCAGGAGCGTTGGACTAGATGACCCACAGAGGTCCCTTCCAACCCCGACCATTCTGTGATTCTGTGATTTTTTATCCCAATCATTCATTACATACAGGTAGTGCTTACTGCAAACCTCCCACACACAGAGTAAAGGTACCAAAAATACCCTAACAGATTAGTGAGCTGGGAAGCGTCTCACACTTCAACAGCCTTGCTGTGTTACATCCCAAGACAGGTCTTGGTCATGAAGCTTATATGTAGCACATCTAGCTTATAAACAGCATTAGAGCTGATACGATAACACTAACTGCAGTAAATGCTATTAGCCCTCAAGCAATACTGTGAGGAAGTTCACAAACACTAGTGATTTGATCTAAAGAAACAACAAGTTGCATCAGGCATAGTCTGAACACGCCCCCCTCAGATTTACCAGCTCCAAGATTCAACTCTACAAATATTCCCAACCCTTTCAAAGCTTCAGGCACATCCCTGAAACACATCTGCCAGTAATGCTTTGTGAAACCAGCTGATGGGTGAGAAGGGAACACAGAACTGAAGAATGAAAGGTGGCATCAGACAGATGAAGAGTTCATGCCAAATCAGCAAAGAGGTTTTTTTCTTGTGAAAACCAGTGTACTCTTGCTAATTAGTGCCAGAATTATGCAGGTAACACCACCTTGTAACAGAAAATATGGAATTCTAAAGGTTTTCGCTGTTTTTTGTTCATGTGACTAATGTGCATAAGTACCCCCATCTTTTTTTTTCCTTTTTTGTATCTGACCAAACAATGCGTAAAAAAAGCCCTCCTACAATACAAACATCAGTGCACTTCTGCTTTGCATGAGCAATAGCGACGGCACGAGTGCAGCCGCGCTGTGTGTGAGGACAGCTCCTGGAGATCACGGTCTTCACCACAAAACACGCAGTGATGGGGTGGCATTGCAGGTTATCTGCCTTCTATCGCACAAAAAAATAGTATTAGGCACTTCAGTTAAATAATACATGCTGTAAAACTGATTTAATGTTATGTTGTGCTATTCTCTTTGAAGATTTAACTAAAAGATCCCAGCAGGTCAGCAGAAGAGAGGCAGAGAACAAGAAGTCTTCCAAGGTAGGTGGCTGTTCAGAAATATTGTTGAAGTAGGATGGTTTTTTACTTCTACAGTTTTCCTCCATGCATTCAGTTGCAAGGCTTCTACAGCCACTCCCTGATTTAAATTATTCACATATAGTTTGAAGCTCTAAATACTGTAAAAACAGATCCAAAACATTAATGGCAGAAAGAAAACTCTGTGATCTTAGATTAGTTCGAGGTTATTGTTTGGGTTTGGGGGTCATCTTGGTTTTGATTTTGCTTTTGTTTTTTACAGTCCTCTCTTACACAAAATGTACTTTAACCTTGAGCTGGTTTAAGTATTCATAAAATTATTCAGGCATCTGCGGTAAAGATGCATCATTCCCAGTCACACTGCGTGGGTAACTGCACAGGCTCAGGGGCACAAACTCTGCATCTCCCGATTTTTAACTGCAGGGGCCAAAACATTAAAGCAGAGGCATACAAAGAAGTTGGTGCTTGGTTGAAAACGTTAACTAGTAATTTTCTCAGACCAGTAGATTCAGACTGACAGATTTCCTTAATGTGATGTTACCCATAGGTTTCAAATGTGAAGTATTATAGTGGCTGGACTCCTATTTTTTAAAGATTGTCTAGAAGAGTAGAAAATAGCATTTTTACTTTCTTTTTAATATGTCATGACAGCCATTTATAGCCAAACCAGTCATTACTGCAGCGAGAAACATTTAGAGCTCATTCTTTCCTTTCTAATTGATGTCTCACATGGTTAACCGCCCTTGAAATACTTCCTAAATTCACAGGATGACCCAGGTTGAACAGGGCCTCAGGATGCCACTTAACTCCACCTTCAGCTCACAGCAGGGCATCCTTGTGATCAAACTTTGTCAAAGTATTTTGGCTGAAAAGCTCCTAAGGCACTTAGAGACCACAGAACTTTGTACCTTAAAACTGAAACTGGGAAACTACCGACCTGTAAGAGTGCCTTGGGTGCTGGAGGGCTCCAGAGCTCTCTCCCAGGTCCCAGGCACATGCTGACCAGCCCAAAGTTCTCCACCTTTCCAAATCATGGGCAGAGAAGCAGCGCTCTTTGGGTAGCCTGAGAGATCTTTTTCAGCTCATTTACCTGTGTCTGGGGTTAAGGACTCCCATGCTCAGATCTGATGCAAAAAGGATTACCAAGATCCAAAGGAGGCTTGACAAACCAACCATGTGAGGTAGGGCATTGCCAAGTCACCTCCCCTCTCTCTCAGCCTCACAGCTCAGGAAATGAAGTGGGTACCAGCCCCACAGATCAGCAGGGAGGTTTAACTCTTTCCTTCCAAGAGTTTGGTGATCCAGGAGTAATTCCTCACTTTGTTTTGCTGATAACATCATTGTCTTTGCAGATCTTTGTGTCCCTTTCTTTGCTGCTGCTACACTCCTCCCTACAGAGCATTTTCCATTGCTCTATCCAGTCATGTTCCTACTTGCTCAAAATCTGGGGCTGAGGAGCTTTACCCTTTTGCTCAGTAGCTTGGTCTCAAGCCAGCATTTCCCATGCTGCAGTCCCACCCTGTCTCTATATTGCTACTAATACAGGTCTCACTGCTAGCAACCACCTACTCATCTCCAGCCAGAAGCTCCCACAGTTTGTGTTCTTTGCACCTGTGCTTTATTCTGACCCATACTCATTTTGCATTTATATGCATTTTCATGTTTTTCCTTCTAGAAAAATGCTGAACGAAAGACACCTCCGAAACCAAGGCCCGTTCCGGCTGCTGACTGCGTGCCAAACTTCAAAACCTGCAAACCACACTTGAATTCGTGTTGTAACCACTGTGCTTTATGCAAATGCCGATTTTTTCAGACCATCTGCAAATGTCTAATGTTAAACCCAAAGTGCTAAGCCAAACTGGGAACACAATAAGGCTCCTGTCTTTCATTAGCTTCTCAAGTGTATATTTTAAACTGCCCCATGTGTATAGCAATCAAAACAGAGAGCCTTGAAGCTGGCAGCTTGCATTAGCACATCTTAAAATTAAATGTACAATGTTTATTTCTCATGGGCTTAATGCTATCATAAACAGGATGTGTTTTTCAGGGAGCAGACAACCAGGCAGACTGACACTGAGCAGGTATTTGCAGCAACACGTACCTGTGTTTTAAGAAGAATTCTGGGTTCTTCCTGGTTTGGGGGTTTCTTGTTTGTTTAGGATTTGGGGTTCTTTTTGAAGGGTCATATTAAACACAGACTGCAGTATTGTCTCAACAGCACTGCAAAACTTGCACCAATGGCATGCAAACGGCCACACCAGAACAGCACTGGTTAATCCAGGGAAGGACCAAAGCCTGGGTTTGCCCACAAGGACAGCACAGCGCCAGTTTCCAGCACAGCCAAAATATCATCCTGAAAATGCAGGTTTCACAGTTAACTCCCTTTTCACACATTCAGCAAAAATCAGGACACAAATTTATATAGCTTATTCTACCTGAAAAGACAGACCTGAAACGATTAGGCCATTTTTCAGTCATCCCCAGCTGAGCATCAGTACATTCACCTCCAAGGTTTTTAGTCATTCTACCCATAACCAGTATGTCCAAGATGTATAATATACACGGATCTTTGAACCCTGAATGTATCTGTGCCTCATGACTTGGAACGTTTTCCCCAGCCGCGTCCATAGGAATAGAGACCTCAGCTGCCAAGGACAGAGTGCATATAGAGCCCAAAAGCAGGAACACATATCCAGAACTTTGAAGAAGAAAGGAAAAATCACCAAAAAATGAATGTGTATCCCACATGTACATCTTGAAGAAAACCATTACAAGCAATCAACCTCTTTTTCTTTGCACATTCGTACTACAAGCAACTCCCAGCACCTACCCAAAGTGTGAATTTAGGTGGCAATCTCCATGTGCTGCATGCAACCAGTGACCACAAAAAAGAAAAAAATCAAATGCTGTATCAACTCTTCAAGGCTCAGAAACAGCTCTGAAAGCACGGATGAAGCTCAAGGCAGCAGCAAACAGGTGTCTAGAAGATATATTTCTCTTGTTCTTAAGTTCTTTGCCTCAATCTTGAGTTATCCAAGATGGCACAGGGGGAAAGCCCCTCTTAGTTAAGCTACCAGGAGAGATGTGGTAGGTCACAGCAGAGCAAGGAGGGAGCATACCCAGAAGCTGTCCCATATATTGAAGACTCTTCATCTGCCAGACTTCAGCTCTTTTTACCTCTTCTGTTCTGTATCTACAACGTCCCTCTCCCCGACTCCTGTATACTCTTTTTTCTTCTGTGGGCCTTTCTTGATTTTAGTAGTTTCCCTTCATCCCACAACCGCTGTGGTGGCTGGCAACAGCAATGTGCCCTCTCAAGGCTAAAACTACATCTTGTGCGTTCACTCCACCTGGCCTGCTAGATGACTGCACCAGTGCTCTTTAGCATTCACAGTCATATTTTCCAACCGTGAATTTCTATTTCAAATCCTGAATTTTCTAATGCTTTGTGCAGGTCTAACTGAAGAAATTTCTTTACTGATTTATTTCTAAGCGCAGCTGAGGGTTACAAAAACCTTCCAAGCAGGCAAAGATGATACAGATGACACTCTAAAGGGGCTCAAGTCAAGTGAACTTTTTTTTCTTCTAATAATTAATCCAAAGACTGGAGCTCAAAACACGGGTCAGATGTTGACAGAAATGTCTGTTCTTCTTAGAGATATATAGAGACGACACTAATCTAAGGAAGCCCAAACGATGGCAGGATATCATTGTCTTTCTTATCTTTTATAAAATACATCAGCTGTCACATATGATGCAAGCTTGAATTCTTTCAAATGTACATAAGTGTCTTTTAAGCAGATGTCCTGGCTCAGGAATCTGTAAGCCATTCAGTTATGATAAAAGGAGGATGAGAAGGAAGAATGATACATCACGATGGATTTAGGAAACAGAATTTGGCCCCTTTTACTAGATAAAGATCTAGGTTCCCACCAATTTTTTTCAAAATTCTTATAACTAAGAAATTGTCTTTGGTCAATACTAAAATCATATCAATAATCACACAACAGCTTCTCATGTGGAAACAATATCATTTTCTTAACAGAAAAATTGTATTTTACCAGGGTGGACGGGAGCAGTAGAAGAGGAAAGGGAAGGAAGGAGAGCCAGAAATCAAATAATCAGCTGTTCTCTAGACAGCAGCTCCCACTCCAGCTTTGCAGAATTATAGAACACTTGAGGTTGGCAGGGACCTCTGGAAGTCATCCAGTCCAACCCTCTGCTCAAGTAGGGCCACATGGAGCTGGTTGCCCAGGACCATGTCCAGACAGGTTTTGAGTATCTCCAAGGAGGGATACTCCACAACCTCCCTGGGCAACCTGTGCCACTGCTCAGTCACCCTCATCATAAAGAAAAAAAATGTTAGAGTCTCTCCAGTATGACTATACCTCTCTTGTACCGGGGAGCCCCGAACTGGACACGGCACTCCAGGTGTGGCTTTACCAGTGCTGAGCAGAGAGGAACGATCACCTCCTTGACCTGCTGGCAACAGTCCTCTTAACACAGCCCAGGACACTGCTTGCCACAAAGGCTCATCGCTGGCTCACGCTCAACTCCATGTCCACCAGGATCCCCAGGTCCTTCTCTGCAGAGCTGCTTTCCAGCTGGACAAGCCCCAGCGTGTATTCTTGTATGGGGTTGTTCCTCCCCAGGGGCAGGACTTGGCGCTTCTTGTTGAACTGCATGAGGTTCCTGTCAGACCATTCGTCCGGCCTGCCAGGGTCCCTCTGGAGAGCAGCAGGACCCGCTGGCATACCAGCCACTCCTTCCTGTTTAGCATCACATGCAGACTTGCTGAGGGGACACTCCACCACATCACCCAGATCATTAATGAGGATGTTAGCCACAGCTTGTGGCTGTCAGCTTAGGAAATGGAAAGTGCTGAGACGCACAATGAGGAGTAGAGCATGGAAACTGAACCAGTGAAGCACAGCATGGTGCACGTATGCAATGAAGGAGAAGGAAAGACCCTTCCATATGAGAACAAGGCGATTTGTTTTTCAACGCATACACACATACTTTATAATATAGCATTTATATGTAGCACATTTAACAAATTTGATTCATTAATAAGCCTTTTTTGTCACTGGAATTTATTAGAAAGAGGTTATGCTTTCTTTGCCATTCATCTATCACACCAAAGAACATATATAATCACGTACTCTGAAATTGTTATTAGCCTTCATGACTTCACTGTTCTGGGTACAGACCACAGTGCATGAGGTATTGCTAGGATACAGAAATTGGTAAAACACGTACACCTAATATGTGCTTCCTCTATTTAGTTTGAATAGATAATTACATTAAGGAGTTAAGTGTAAGCATTCCCTAAGGATTCCTACGGGACCTATCCAAAATGTCACCAGCACACAGATGATAAAAAATATGCATGACAAAGATGGAGTGTTTCAGTGGTCACATACCAAAATGTCTCCACTGAAAACTTACTCGAATTCAAGCTTAGAGACAGACCCAATACTGCTCCATGACAGAGTCACATTGCTCCTCGAGACTAATGGAAATTTTACTCCAATTACAGCTTGTAGGATTAAGCACAAATAAATCACTATTACCTTTTCTGAATATTGCCTATCTTGTGTGAATTTAAAACAAATACGGTATTTTCCCATCCAAAGTCCTGACGCGATTGCTTATTGTCACACTCAAAGACCATAAAATCCAAGTTTATCCTGGTGGATAAAACAAATGGTAGAATTAACATCTCAATGACTACACCAAACTAGCTCTAAACACCTCAGTTTTCCAAGCTAAATACTGAAACCATCTGGGAGACCCCAGAAGAAAAACAAACAACTTCTCATGTCAGTCTTTAGGATCTTCTCACAGAAGGAAAGATTTGATGAAAGGTAGAAAAAATTTTTCCAAGTTCTGTAGATGAGTCAACACTATCTGTGAAGCTGCTTTGGCCGAGAGTGATGAAAGACTCAAAGTTCCTTTGGGATGCAGAGATAGTGCTAAGCTTGTGATGAGACCCAGATGGAGATTCGCGTAACCAAACTGAGGAGCCAAGGAGGAACACGCCATGCCCAAAGCTGTCTGTGGGAGCTGTTTTACAGTGCAAAAATTACATCATCTTAGTCCTATGGCAAACACGCTTCTTGGAGTACTGTGGGACACACTGTTTGTGAGATATTGCAGTCTTGAGGTCAACCACTGTAAAGGTGTAGACATCAAATTACATCCAAGCCCAATGCAAAAAAGCATTAAATGGTAACATTTTTCATCAAAGCATTTCACCCTGAGGGTGACAGAGCCCTGGCAGAGGCTGCCCAGGGAGCTTGTGGAGTCTCCTTCTCTGGAGATATTCACGACCTGCCTGGACACGGTCCTGTGCAGCCTGCTCTGGGTGACCCTGCTTCGGCAGGGGATTGGACTGGGTGACCCACAGAGGTCCCTGCCAACCCCTACCATTCTGTGATTCTGTGATTTCAAGTTGAATTAGACCACTCTATGGCCAGAAGTGACTCCATAAACAAACTAAACAGACTGATTCAGTGTTTGTTCACATCCAGTGTCCTATTTAACTCAGAGACACAACCATGAGTTGCAGAATCAGGGCTGAAAGAAAATAATTAAAAATAAACTGCCCTAACAGACGCATGAGCACTTCAGATTATTTTTCTGTCTACTTCTCAGCGCTGAACTGGTGTCCTTCTGGACAGCCTTCTCCACACAGTGATCCCCAGCGTGCAGAAGGCAACACATGGGGTGGCCTGCTATGCTTACTGCGCTGCAAAATTGCAACTGCCGTTGTAATACCTGGAACAGATTGTCACAGACATTTGATCTCCAAAACTGAAAGTGTACAGCAAACAGCTACTCATTTCCCAACAGAAACATAATCTTAGATTTTGGTAGTATGTTTAATAGCTGAAAAGAAATCATTGCTTCCTGTGTCGGACGCAAAGCACCTCAACCACCACATGCTTTTCTAACTGTGGGGATGAGAAAGTCCGATGTCCCTTTTGATGGGCACTCCAAGGGCAACAAGTGTAGTCCCCCAGTCTGCTACAGGCTATGGCAAGTCACAACGTGGTCATTATAATGCAGCTGGGGGCATCACAGGTGGGCCCACACACAGGCAGTGCCCAATCTTGGCTCTCCGTGAGCAGTGCTTTCATGTCTGTTCATACGATTTCCACTCCAAGCTGTTTCAGCTTTCATTTTGCCAGCACCCAGACTCCACCAGGTATTTTTCAATGGCATCACAGCTCCCGTCAGTACAGGTCTAGCACAAAGCACAGCAACACGCACAACAGGCCCTCAGGGCATTTCCTCACTCCCAGTAGCTCCTCAGACCTGTAAAATGGAAGCAAAATCTTGCGGTTCCTCACCCACACTAGTTACACAGCCAGTTACAGGATCTGCTGTAATATTCCAGTACTCCTAACGTGCTTAATGCCATTCTTGAATCAAAAAAAAAAGATACCACCTGCTCCAGAAAGCTTCAGATTAGAGATCCTGAGATGTTCTGCTGATGACTTATCTAATATGCTTTAAAAATGCTCCTGATTTCTCCAGATTCAACAATTTATTCAGGATCCTGAAGTCAGCAGGAGCTTGCAGCTCTGTTGTTAATTAGCTATTTCCAGTACATGGAATAAATGAGAGAAATGTTATACCTAGAAAAGATTTGGTGGAATTTTCTTCCACTTCCCCAGCAAATTACCCTGATCTGGGGGCCAAGACACCCATATGTTAGTCTGGCATTCTGGGCTAGGTGAGGTTTTTCTGATCCTCCAGAATCAACACAGGTATTTTCTGCTTCTTGCATGGTTATATTTGAAGTAGCTAAGAAGAGGAATATGAAAATCTGCCCCCTCTAATTCTTCCCCCTCCAGTAACTGACTTTCACAACAGGACCAGTTCAGCAGCATCGGCGTAAGCGCCCAGTGCCATCTCGGACACCTCAGTAACCCCCACACAACACCAGCAGATGTGACATGGGACCTCCAGGAGACCGTCCCCACCTGGCACAGCAGCACAAGGCCAGAGACACACCAGGCTGTCCGAAAGAGCCACCCATCACCCTCAGAGTGCCCTTCTTCAATCTGTGGAGCCTGCAGATCACTTTCTGAGGCAATACAAAGCTTGTATTGGCAAATTTCTCAGATGATACGCAGATGGCCACCATATGGTTAAGTCCCTCTTCCACCTCTCCCAAAAGAAAAAGAAGGCTTTAGTAATTTCTGCAAGATTTCTCAGCGAAATGAAAAAATATTACAATTGCTGCATGGCATATGGACATTTCTATCCAGGAAATCCTTTTGAGATCAAATTCTGGCCTGAAATATGGGAGCCCTAAAATGGCTGTAATGGCATCGTAACACAATGCACAGGGCATTCATTTAATACATGTAAAGGCAGGTCTGTTTCTACTTTATTACTGGATCTTTTTCCTGATCTACTTAAAAATTCGTTAAATAGCTAGTGTTACAGGTTTGCGTGGCAAGGTTTTGGTAGCAGGGGGGCTGTAGGGGTGGCTTCTGTGAGAAGCTGCCAGAAGCTTCCTCCATGTCTGCTAAAGGCAGTGCCAGCCAGCTCAGATGGACCTGCTGCTGGCCAAGGCCAAGCCCATCAGCACCTCTGTGATAAGGTATTTAAGAAAGGGAAGAAAACAACTCTGGATGAGACAGCAGTTAGAGAGAAGTGAGACAACATGAGAGAAACAACTCTGCAGACACCAAGGTCAGTGAAGAAGGAGTGGGGGAGGAGTGCCCAACATGTCAGAGCAGAGAGCCTTCCCCTGCAGCTCGTGATGAAGACCACAGTGAGGCAGGCTGTTCCCCTGCAGTCCACGGAGGTCCACGGTGGAGCAGATCTCCACCTGCAGCACGTGGAAGGGACCCCACGCCGGAGCAGGCTCCTGCCAGGACCTGTGGACCCACGGAGAGAGGAGCCCACGCCACAGCAGGGTTGCTGGCAGGGCTGGTGACCCCGTGACGACCCACGCTGGAGCAGCCTGTCCCTGAAGGACTGCACCCCGTGGGAGGGACCCACGCTGGGGCAGTTCATGAAGAGCTGCAGCCCGTGGGAAGGACTCACATTGGAGAAGTTTGTGGAGAACTGTCTCCCATGAGAGGACCTCATGCTGGAGCGGAGGCAGAGTGCGAGGAGTCCTCCCCTGAGGGACAAGGGGCAGCAGAGACAACATGTACTGAGCTGACCATAACGCCCAGTCCCCATCCCCCTGCGCCACTCGGGGGGAGGAGGGAGACGAACGGGAGTGAAGCTGAGCCCAGCAAGAAGGAAGGGGTGGGGGGAAGGTGTTTGAAGATCTGGATTTATTTCTCACTATCCTACTCTGATTTGACTGGTGATGAATAAAACCCCCTTTTCTCCCCAGGTTCAGTCTGTTCTGTCCGTGACAGCAATTGGTGAG
>Ga0065711_1050837_pt1 | contig 10639 bp, 8 predicted proteins | sample Hoacrofraction12_FD_59098 | JGI IMG/M metagenome (GOLD analysis project Ga0065711, IMG submission 59098) | Hoatzin crop microbial communities from Cojedes, Venezuela - Epithelial fraction 12 v2 (version 2) | ecosystem: Host-associated > Birds > Digestive system > Esophagus > Crop | place...
GGAGATATTCCAGCCCCGCCTGGACAAGGTCCTGTGCAGCCTGCTCTGGGTGACCCTGCTTGGGCAGGGGGGTTGGACTAGATGACCCACAGAGGTCCCTTCCAACCCCTACTATTCTGTGATTCTGTGAATGTTGGTACAATCTATACCATGCACCTCTCGGATATGACCCGTAACACCAGTGCAACCATCTGACTGGAGAGCAAGGAACTCCCAGCCCAAGTCCCACCACCCTGCTGTGATCTTCCTCTCGTCCTTCCCATGGCTGCCAAGCCTGGGTAGGGTTTGCCTCGACACGGAGCATCGCCCCCTCCACGCAGCAGCACCATGAGAGGGAGCCTTGGCACAAGAGATGCAGCTCTGCCCTAAACCCAGCGCTGCAGCTCAGCACGGCGCGGGCCCCAAGAAGAACGTGCACCAAGCCTGACCGAGCCAGCGCTCTCCAGTGCTTCAGAGCAATACATTCCTTCATTCAGAGCCTCAGAGGAGTCCGTGCAAAAGCGCTGCTCAATTCCCAGCCCTCCCCTTTCCTTGGGCAGGCTAAAGAGGCACCAGGCACACTGCAAGCAGGGAAGAAGCTGACATTTCACAGCTAAGGAATAACCATCCATGTTAAATCTGTCTTGGTTTTCACACCGAGCTTTCAGGCCCAGTGCATTAGGTATGTGACCCATTTCCCTTTCACTGCCCTGTCCTTCTGTAACTCATTAGTTTTGCTACCACAGGACTAACGAGGGAGCACTTGGCCAACAAGTACCTACTCACCCTGTGCTTTTCCAACTAGAAAGAGGATCGCAGAGATTGTCTCAACGCTTCCCAAAGTGCAGAGAAGCTCTGAGAGGCTGTGGGCAGCAGCATGACTAAATAACAGCTCCCAGCAAAAATCCAGCTTTACCGGGTTTAAATTAAACAGCAGGGACAACAAACGAGTGACAGCACAGAAGGATTCTCAGCAAAAGCCATCTCCGACTTCAGTGGTCTAAGCAGAAAGGGACAGGGGTAACACTACGGATCGGAGGAACGCTGAAGGAGCTTTTGAGCAAAAAGCAGAGCTGCTTGGTACGTCCAGGGCCAGAGGTTATTTTACACCTTTGCCAGTGTTTCTGCATTACATTTAAAGACTTCTAAACCACTTCACCAGGAAATTACTGACCTGTGTGGCTTCATACGTGCTGCAGGCAGTAGTTGCAACCACCATCCCTAAAAAAAGTTGAAAGCAAATGCTACTGCAAATAGAGAAAAGCTGCTGCAGGCGCGCGTCCTCCCGCTGCCGAGGGAAGAGCACATCTCGGCAGCGGGCAGGCACGGGCACAGAGCGAACCCCGCAGCGAGCAGGGCTCCAGCCCAGCCGCTTCCCAAGGCAAACGTGGCAGTGCTGCTGCCGACTGGAAGGGCAGCGGGGCAGGCCGGGACGTCCTCCAGCATCACCGCTCCGCTCTGCTGGGGTTTCGGCGCCGGCCGCGTCGATGAGCGCGCGCGCTGCTTGCACAGGACGTCCCCTCGCCAGCAGAAACGAGGAGGAGATCGTAGCTCAGTAGCTAAACTTTAAGACGCTCCAAATTTCACTACGTCTAGAAATCCACTCCTTCAGATTGTAAAATGTATAAAGGAACCCAAGGGCAGTTTTTGCATAGGTAATACGTATCCTGTTTTGCTACGAGAAAGATCTAACAGCTATCCTAAAAAAAGGGAGAGGGGTGCCAATACAATCGCAGACAACAAAGTGTGCATATTTTGGGCTAGCTAGAACTGAGGCTCCTTCTCCCTGTCTTCCCTGGAGGGATCTAGCCACAAAAGACAAACTTAAACACACCAACACATGCATTTCAGCAATGATTAACCCCAACTAATCACCCCTGCAAGGAATAATTCTGGTTATTCATATGTCCCAAGCTGTAAATTAAACTGGGTATCTACACGGGCAATTCAATGGAAATATTGGCGCAGGCAGATAAAGCTGAAAAATAAACATTTAAGTGCATAAAGAACATATTGGAAGAGGCCACTTTACAAACCAACAGGATGCTCTCAAACACGTACAGATCTCATCACCCGGTCTAAAAGCTGGATATGGGAAGGATTAAAATGAATTTGGAAGTGGGAAGCAGTAGTAACCAGAAACATGGAAGAGTTTTATAGAGAGAGCACTAAGACTGGGCCCCACATTAACCTAGAGCAGTGAAGAGTCAAAGACACACCTGACAAAACCAAAATCACTTAAGGTATTAAGGGAAGATTTAAAAACCCCTCTTAATTAAGCCCAGATTATAAACAGTGAAACTGAGTAGAGGGGAAGCTTATTAGAAGATAATTGAAAAAGTAATGCCATATTCATCCAGCTTGCTGCGCCCGATGCAGATCAGCCCTGTTCTGCTTCTTTTGACAGCGACAGGACACAGCAACAAGTCAGACTCCCGCAGCAGAAGCAGCTCCAAGGAGCACACGCTGATCCTCCATCCCCATGCTTGGTGCTTTTCCTTCTCTCCATTGCTCATTGCCAGCAACACTTGCTTCCCACCTAAATCCTGTTCAGGACCTTCAGCTGTTCTTGCAATCTAAGCAACCGTGTCCTAAAAGTACAGAATGGGAGTCAGTGGATTTGTATATCTACCCTCACCATCAGCTTTGCCATCTCAGTCCTCTGTAGAGAGCAAAATATCTCATACAACTCCTGTTTACCTTGAATAAAGTTCTTCAAAAGCTGCAGAAATTATGAATGCTGAAAATACTGACCACAGACCAGGTAAGCAAAAGCTAGAGGTAGCTAAAGAACCTCTCGGTGTTGACAGTGCTTTGACCTTTCCAGATAGGCTTACCTGCCAGAGAGAGCAGCAGCTCTCTCAAGCAAATCAAGACAGGAATCCCGTTCAACTGTTCTGGCTCATCAGGAGACCGTGGGGAAAAGCTTTCCCATACATAAGTGGTACTATGGAGGATGTGGGCTGAGATCCTGAGACTGAGTAACCAAGAGGAGAGTAAGGTGGCTCCTGGTTAGGTGACAGGAACAGGGAGCAAAGATAGGAGGAAGCATTAGAGTTGCACTTCTAGGAGAAAATGCACGTTCCAAATGGAGAGGGCAGCTCCCCGGAGAAGAGAAGGGGATAACAGGAAGTACTGCAGAAGGGCTCGCTTTCTGCTCAGCGCTTGCACGTATTCAGCACAGCAGGATCCTCTCTACGTTCTTGGCACTGCTACAATTAAAGCAACAATAAAAGCAATTATTATCGATGCAGAAGAGCCTCCCAAACCACAGCCAGCCAACGTTACAAGCTAAGGGTTTGACAACCAAAATTCCCTGGGATATCACCAACAGGATTATTTTATTCCACCTTGGACATACCCAAAAGGGTCAGAGTGCAGTTTATAGATACCAAAAACGGACAGCAGCAGCAAATCCTTCACACCCTGCGAGCGCATTCGCAGCGGGGTCAGCGGCTGAGCTGCTGGATGGAGTTCAACAACCATCTAGTTGAAGGCCTCCCATGTTGCACCCCGAACGCTTCCAGGCTTCAGGATTACGCTCCACCACAGTCTGCTGGGAATATCACGAGCAAGCACGCAACACAAGGGCCAGTGACACAGTCAGCCCAAACCCGCTGCGCCAGAGGATCGTGGAAAGGGCAGAGAACCCCGCTAGAATCTTTGGCAGAGCTGCATCGGTGTTGAGGGTTTCACTCACTGTGCTTTGAGGGGGCACAAAGCCCGCTCTGCTCTCCAGGAACTGCGTGGCCCCAGCTCCGTTCCTCTACCAAAAAGCTCTCGGAAGGGATTTTACGGATGTGCCACTCAACTGGGCGAAGGGCTGGCTGCTCAGCTGGGCTCTCGGGCGTCAGGCACTGGGAACCGCACTTCCAGCACTGCCTCCACGCGGGGTGGAACATCCCATTGAAACATCACGGGAGAGTACAAAGGTTAGAAGGCACGAAGCTCAAGGAGTAGGAACCAGAAGCGAAGAGATTAAGAAATCTGAAGATGCTTCATGATTCCGAAGACAGCTGCGCATCAGAGTGGAGTGAGGGCAGAGGAAGTAGGCAACAGCGTGCAGTACAAACGAAGGAGGTAGCTACGGGCTTAGCATCTATTTTAACTCTCCAGCTACGCTCTTCCAGGATGAAATCGGAGCTCAGCCTGTCCAAACGCCCTTAGAGCAAAGGAGTGATGAGAATCAAGACACAGAGAGACATTTAAAGCAGAAATAATGCAAAGAAAGTGGATTTACTTTGTGAGGACTGAACATATCTGTTTGTCAAGAGACCAATGGAAAACAGGTGTTACCCATAATGCGATGCAATAAGAACCTTAACTGAACAGACTCTTTTGCACCTTTACTGCCTTGATCTATGGCAAGCCCAGGTCACAAGCATTAGGTATTTCCAGGCTTTTCAGAAGAAGCCCAGTAGTCACAGAGCACAAAGCTAAAAATGCAGCATGCCAGGCTGTCTCCTGCTACAGCTGGTCAGGGCGAGGTAACCCCGTTCCCCCGGGACACAGTTCCAATGGCACAGAGGAGGAAACAGTCACACACAGGGATCGTGTGTTCCAGGACACAGCAGAGGTACACCCAGATCAAAAGTGACCTTTTAGTGCAATATTGCGACCCATTAAACATCATGGGGTCACAACTCAAACAACAATTTTTTTCTTAGGAGGGAGATAATCCACCTTCCTCGAGTCATCTCCCCACCACCCTCGGGTAGGGCACCAGTAGTTCCACCTAGTCTCAGAGACAGCCATCTCCTCATACCTCCCTGCCAGGGACAGAGATGATTCTTTCATTAATGTTTGTAAAGTGCTTTGCAGAGATAAAGCTCTGCCTAAGTGCTAAGTGTTATTACTACCCACCTTCTGCCAACAATTAAAAGGCAGAAGTGAACAACTCCTCCCCCATTTGATCACCACGTGTCAGGAGGTGAGCTAGCCTGCTAGCCTCAGCCTCCCTCCGCCTCAGCTCTCCTTTCCCCCTCAAAATTACCCAGTTTATTGTGCGTATTCCTGGACACCACCTTTGCAGCGTGGCTTGGGGGTGTGCAGCAATTCAGCCTTACCCTGTGGTCTGCAATAGTGGATGATCTGATGGCACTTACACAGCTGATCTCTATGAGCTCCTGAACCATACGAGCTCTCAGCGAGGGGAACAACACTGCTCTTTTCTGAAGGACCTACAAAGAAAAAAGTAACTTCTGGTTGCTCAAAATGAAAGCATTTTTCTTTTACAAATTATTTCAGAGGGGCTTCTTCCCTCCAGTTCAAGACAGTATAGAAGAAGTCACCTTTGGAACCTAAACCACAGGGACAATATTTTACTGCCCATTTAACAAAGCCCCTGCAAATTTTTAAGGAAGAGAGGACACAGCACCCCACACTAAATTGTTGAGTGGGAGATCGGCACTTGGACACAAAGCCCAGTTTGCTTCTGTGCACCCGAAGTGATTTCCACCAACGCACACTGGCTACGAAGTGCTCCGGTTCCCACTCGATGGCATTCGACACCCCTCGTGCTCTGGGTGCGTGGCACCCGGGACAGCACAGCCCCGACCCACGCCTGTGGCTTCCAGGGACTACTCGGTGACCACAGCTTAGAGGCTAGGGATAGCTGGAGCCTGGGGATCCGCCACGAGCTAAGCTCTCGGGAAGCACAGCCTCCTCCCACAGCGGAAACGTCGCAGCTAAGGAGGGCAAAGGAGGGCAATAACACCTCTGTGATTAGAAGGAAGTTAAAACAGGAGTTTCTTTTCCAGTGAGGGAGGACAGAGCTCCAGTGAGACCGACTGGTAGCTCTGCTGAGCTTTTCAATGAAGGTGTTTTGTCAAAGGCCTTCTAGAGGTCACAGTATGATTAATTTTGTAGACAGGTGGTTTCCCTCCTGCTCCCACCATCGGAAAGCACCTGCCTAGATCGGTCTAGCAGGCTCCTCTGGGCACCGAGGCTCTGCACTGCAGTGCTCAGGTAGTTTTACTAGCGGCTTAGTCAAGCTTTGCAACGCGGTGTTGTGCAACTGAGAGGCAGATGAGGGTCACACACAGCTTCCCCCAGACTCCACTTTAAAAGCAGGGGACTCGCAACCATGCCCGTCCTCTCTCCCCTCAGTCCCCAGAGGGGACAAGCACAGGAAGGAGAGAATGGACATGCTTTTTGCTTAGGGAAAGCCTCCCTGTTTGCTTAATAAATACCTTCCAAAAAGCTTAGCAGCTCTGTAAACATACAAGAGATTTCAATACTCAGTGAAAGTTCATCTTTTCCCTGAACTCCCAATGACAGAGGCTGGCACTGGTCTGTGATTGCTGCATATGGGTGGTGTGAGGACCCAGCGGAGCCCAGGAGAGGCCCCCAGGCTCCGCAAGACTCCTGGCAAATAATGCTGGGTGTGAAGAAGCCTGCTAAATTTTGAAGTTGATCCATCCATGCAACTCTGAGATGAGAATCCTGTCAGTCCTGCAAGAGTGTCGCCGCCAGCTCAGAGTGGTCCAGGGAACCGGGAAGTGACGATGGTGGCAATCCAGGAGAACTCTTTCTGGCAAAGGAGGGCTTTGGCTCTTCAGAACAGCGTCCTTCCCTCTCAGCAGCAGCCTGGTGGTCACTGAACACAGCAGCACTCAGGGGAGAGAAAACACTGCGCCAGCCCCACTCTTTCTGTGCCTGGCCGGGGGAGGGGAGACTGCATTTGGGGAGAATACAGCCCCAATGGCTTTAAGACAGGAGAGCGTCCTACAAAAGCACTCCCCGTGGAAGGGTGGCGAATTGGATCTCGGGCCAGATCCGACCTGGTAGTGCAATAAGGCCCAAAGTCTCAATCCGCTCATTTCCAAAACCACTGACACGGTACCAAGGGGGTGATCTGGCCTGGCCCCCCCTTGCTTCTGTCTATCCCAGTCCTCGAGCTTCAGAGAACCCACCCCTTCGCCCCCGAGGATTCCCTGAAGCGAGGTATCTCACTCCCAAGCTCAGCAGGTGCCCCGGGGCAAGGGATCTGCCTCTGAAATGAAACGTGGCAGGCTGAGGTAGGGAACTGGCATCTACCTTTCGGGACTCAGACCCTCTTAGCGTTGCAGGCCTCGTGAGGCAACGCTGCTTCCCCCAGCAGCAAGCACGGGACTCGAGCTCAATCCATCCCGCAGACACCAGCGTGCCACCACTGGGTCACCCCAGAAGGAATGTTTCCAGCCGTCTCCTCTGATCCAAACTGCCCAATGACCACCTCCTCCAAGTATTATCCCAGCACTCAGCCTACGGGATCAGCTCTCGGAGCCGCACCCCTTTACCCTGCACTAGAGGGCTGAAATCATGAGGTCGTCCTGCTTGGCAGGGCTGGTTACGTGCCCAGAGGGAGTGGAAGTCCGGATTTTGTCAGTGGCCAGGCACTCCTGGCTGCTCACACCTGTGGGAGTGATGTCCATGAGTTCTCCAGATGAACTAAGGGGGAAAGAGGGTGAGACAGAGATGCCCGACGAAGGATCTGTTGAGCCTGCAAACAACCTCGGGGGCTTTGGGACTAGGTTGGGTTCATATTGTGCCCTCAACAGGATCTCCTGATCGCTGACAGACTTGGGCATCTCTGCAAAGTCACTGGAGCTGTCTGACACCATCATGCAGTAGATGTCCTGGAAGGAGCTGCTTTTGCTATCCAAATTAAAGAGGCTGTCTATGAACTCAGCAAACTCCAGCACTTGGGGACTGGGAACATCCGTGAGCCGTCCGTTCTGGAGGGACAGCTCCTCCCGAGGGGCTAAAGAAACGCGGTCCCCCTCGCTGCTGGCCCCCTCCTCGCTGCAGCGTCGCTGGGGGGTCGTGCCACCGCTGTTGAGTGCATTTTCAGGGGGCTGCGTCTCCTGGGAGTGCTTGGAGAGGCTATCGGCAGCCAGCAGCTCTGTCCTCGAGCTGAGGGAGGGGTTCTCCTCAGGGATAGCAGGGTCTATATAAAAGCAGTGCGTCTCATCCTTCTCCATGACAGCATGGAGGCTGGGGGAGCCCCGGATGCTCCGAAAACCAGAGGAGCGCCTGGAATCAAAGCTGTAGATGGATTCATTGTCCGAGAGGCTCTCCATGGTGGCGAGAGGGGCACGACGGTCCTGCAGCTCCACAGACAGGCGTTCCTTTGTATCCAGGAGAAGCAGCTCCACAGGGTCTTTCTGCACAGGAGAAAGCGGCTTTGTCTCATAAAACCCTTCCAAGCTAATTTCAGAATGGGACTTGCTCCTGCAATGAGAAACAGAGCACGTGAGGCTGCGTGGCTCCACAGAACCGCAAGCTGCCAGAGCAGCCAGAGGAACCAAGTCTTGGGGACAGAGTTCCTCATACACGCTGAGGGCACACAGCCTTGCTCAAACCAGAGCTCTCCACATCTGCAAGGAACCTCTTCTCTTTCTGTCCTCCCAGCTGAAAATATTAGGTAGTTTCTACCCTCTGGTTCTTGCCCTTCTCCCTTTTCTCCTGGCTAAGGTCTTCCCTCTCCAGCACCATTTTCACTTAGAACCACGGTTCTGCTCCCAGTGAAACTTGCAGCTCTTCTAACAAGCACCCAAAACCATGGTGCAGTCTCCACACATGCAGACGAACCCCTCTCTCGCCCAACACCTCTGTATTAGAGAGGATTGAGGCAAGAGAGGACGAAGGCTCAGCCTACGGTTATCCTACTACTTTCTTTCTTCTCACACTCTGGAACCACTCCAGGCCCACGCCTTCCCCTCCTTCTCCATGCTGGCAACCCCTACCTTCTTATCACAAATGCCAGCAGGCTGTTAAGGCATCACCCATGACCAATTTAATTACCATTTCAGGTAGCAGACTTTTAAACAGGTATAAAAAGCAATTTACTCGGCTTAAGAGAAGTAAAGATCTTTAGAAAGGCTCCAGTCACACTAAGACTACAAAGCATCAGGCTGGCTCCTCCAGAAAGACACTGTGTCCAAGATGCAGGGAAGGAGCTCCCCACACCAAGCACGCACAAAGCCTGGGATTCCCTGCAGCCAAAGCAGCAGCCCTAAAACATGAACTTAAGGAAATGTCTGGGAAGAGAGCCTGAGCTTGGGAGAGGACTGCTGCACCTGCTCAAAGGACATGATACATAGGGAAAGGCTTAGAAGTTAGGCCAGGATTTGATCCATTTGTAACTTCAATAGAGTAATAATGATCTGAGAAAAGGTTTCAAGAACCCCAAAAGAGGGAGCCTGACACAGTAAGCTGGCTCTGACCTCGAATTAAACACACCCAGCCGACAACTGTTTCTGCTCTAGCACCTCCCTTCAGCCTCTCTGCCCTCTGCCCCGCTCCTTCCCCTTTCACACCTCAGAATTCCCCCTCTGCTTTCAACTCACCTCAAAGGGAAGCAGCTCCTTGGGTCTGCTCTGGCCACGGCACAGAAACCACCGCTCCTCTCCCTGCCGCTTGACCTAGCTCATCTTCTCAGTCTTACTGCAGCCTTCAAACGTGGGCCACTCGCCGTTCCTGCTGTTTCATCATTGCTGTGGGTCTGCTTCTAAGCTCTCCTTCACTGTCTCTGACCCTTCAGTCTCTCTGTGAGAAGAACCTGACTGTTTTCATATTATTTGCTGTCTTCTCTTTCTTCTAAATTTAAAATCTCACTCACGTTATCTCAAGGATGCTCAGCTGTCCATCACTCAGCACAGACCATCTCACCCTGCTTCCACCCACACACACACACAGAGCTTCTTGTTGGGTCTCTCCACCCAAAATCTCCCCAGAATTACGTCCCTTGCAAAGAAATCATCCTCTCCCACCCGCAGTGCTGCCTTCTGTTTCCACTCACAACTCCATTCGCTACCTCTGACTACAGGCCATCTCCCTTCTCTCATTTTCCCTGTTTTGCCTGCAAACTTGCCCTATAAAATGCAATTCTGTGATGGAAGTCGCATGTTCCAGCTTTGAAATAAGTCTTTGCCCACATTTTTATATTTATTTTCTCACAAGTCTGTGGTCCCACAATGCCTCAAGTGTTCTCTGAAAACCTGCAAGGAGTTACTCTGCCATTTGCTCCTGGAGGAAAGCTGTTTACACAGGCCACAAAGAGCAAGCTCTTCCCCAAACCACTCCTTTGTGCACCTTCTCCACCTCCCGGCCTTTGCCAGGCCACCGATGTCAGCGCTCAGCGATGGGCTGGCTTTCAGAGAACAGCCCCTGGAGGAACACCTTCAGCACTCAGAACACACCTTTTCTCCTCGCCTGCTTTCCACTGGACCGAGCTGCCTGCTCTCATCCTTCACAAACAGGCCACCAACCGCTCTCCCCTCACCTGTACCCATGTTCCCAGATTGCCTTATTTATAATATCACACAAGTCACATCAGAAAATAGCTTTAAATGCATATGTTCTGGTAAGCTCATGGCTTCTGCTACTTCTCAGCTTTGGAGAATCACCATACAGGCAATCTTTGGGCACATAAATCACACACGAAAACAGAAATTTGCCTGCAAGACCACAAGCTTTGCCTTTACGGTTCTGGGGAAAATCCCATTTGTCTGGATAAGGAGAAAATGAAGTTTCTTCCACACCCTCAACTTCTAGACTCTCCTGACCTTGCTGCACTCACAGATTCTTGAGCAACACAAAGGGTTTTTTTCTTCCCTAACATGACAAGGCATACTGAAGCCAAGCAAAAAATCCCACCAAGGCAGCCTTTGCGTCT
>Ga0065711_1010171_pt1 | contig 10638 bp, 8 predicted proteins | sample Hoacrofraction12_FD_59098 | JGI IMG/M metagenome (GOLD analysis project Ga0065711, IMG submission 59098) | Hoatzin crop microbial communities from Cojedes, Venezuela - Epithelial fraction 12 v2 (version 2) | ecosystem: Host-associated > Birds > Digestive system > Esophagus > Crop | place...
AACAAGTGTTAGTTCAAGAAGGTTATTATGAATACTTTGAATACCCCGAGTATGAAGTCCATAAAATTTATAGGTGGGGGGATATTGACGGCACTACTGGCGAGCGTGTTTATTATGAGTTCGACGGTTACTATCATCCTGATTGGATAGGAAAAACAGCATACGAGATTTGGGGAGTCGAATGTTGGACTCAGGAAGGAATCCCGGCTCATTTAGATACCGTTGATACTTGGTATGAAAAAAATGTGCAAATAGGCACTTATACAGCATCTACATGGCACGAACCAGTCTATGAAGAGATAGAGGAAAAAGTTTGTGGTTAAAGTTTCTCATAAGAAAATGGATATTTTCCTATGAAAAAGTAGTCAGAAATGACTACTTTTTATTAAATCCAATAAAGAAAAGGTACAAAATTATACCGTTTTAGTAAAACATACTATATTTTGAGCAATGAGCTAAAATGACAAAATGTAACAGTCAAAATACCAAAAATTGATGTGATTTTGTGCTAATATGATAGTGTGGTTTATTAAACAAGGCATAAACCACACCATAGTTTCCCAATTTAACTACAATAAAATGTTGTCAGAAATGGCAGCATTTTATTATCTATTAAATAAGGATTTATTTAATAAGTAAGTATATATTTAATTATATAAGTAAATATATATTTAATTGTGAATTGTTGGATGTTGACATTTTGAAGATTTATATTATCATTTACTTAACAAGTTTTGTTTAAAATCAGGTGTAGCTCAGCCTTATATGTGAGCGTGTAAAATCAACCCTTGCAAAGGGGTTTTTCTTTATGTTATTATTCAATTGTTAAAGAGGGTGTCTCACTACCCCAAAATGCAAGTGTAAATATATAAGCATTGCTAAAACTTTTATAGAAGATTTTTTATTTTTAGTAAATTTCACTAAAACATATTTATTAAATATTTTTATTAAATATAAGTAATACTATTTTTATTCACAAGAAAGAACATTTTAAGAAAATATATTTTGAGCCTAATGGTTTCGAATAAAGAACACTCAAGGCTCGACAAGTCCTTACGAAGTGGGCTTGTCGAGCGTGCGGGGCGCTCTAGAATGTATGGTTATTGAGGGTTTTCTGTACCTTCTTTATCTTCATCTTCAGCAATTCGATTAAGGATTACCGGGATTACGATGGGACTGCGATTGGTATTTTTGTATAAGTAAGGTTCTAAGGTATTTCTTATGCAATTCTTTAGATCACCGAAGGTGACATGCTTACGCATCATTTTATATAAGGCTTCATAGACCATGGCTTCACCATCTTTTAGTAGCTTTTGGCTTTCATCGACATAGACAAAGCCTCTGGAAACGATGCTTGGCCGGCAGAGGATCTTATTTTGATGGGAGTCGATGCAGACGATGACCGCTACCATACCATTATCAGCTAAGGCCTTGCGATCACGGATGACTGAGGTCGAAAGACCTGAGGCATCATTGCCATCGACATAGATGGGCATGGCGGGAATACGCATGCTGCAACGATATACTTCCTCATCCCTTAGGATAAGGGGGTCACCATTATCACAGATGAAGATATTGTTTTCGGGTATTTCGCATTCCATGGCAGTTCTTGCGTGTTGTTTCAACATTTTATATTCACCGTGTACTGGCATGAAATATTTAGGGTGGACTAACCTTAACATCAATTTCTGCTCTTCCTTGAAGGCATGACCGGTGGTATGTAAGGAGTTGAGGATGCTATTGGTTAATACATTAGCACCCTTACGAATCAAGAGGTCAACGGTTCCGCTTACTGAAATCGCATTGCCGGGGATCGGATTGGAAGAGAAGACGACCGTATCACCGGGCTTAATCTTGACATATTTATGGGTACCATTGGCAATTCTGGATAGAGCTGCTAAGGTTTCACCTTGGGAACCGGTGCAGACAATGCAGAGGTCTTCGGAAGGGATTGTGCCTAAATTTTGAGGTGTGACAAAGGCTTTTGCCGGGACATCGATAAAGCCCATCTTTAAACCGATTTCAACGACATTTTCCATCGAGCGACCGAAGACACAGACCTTACGACCCTCGTTGTAGGCAATCTTAATGATTGAAGCTAAACGATAGAGATTAGAGGCGAAGGTCGAGACGATGAGTCTGCCACTCGTCTTGCGAATAATCTCTTCAATAGTTCCAGCCACCTTCTTCTCCGACATCGAGAAACCTTCAACTTCGGAATTAGTGGAGTCCGACATCAGAAGGGTTACCCCTTGTTGAGCGAAGTTGACAATCTTTTCAAATTCGGTAATGGGGCCGATAGGGGTGAAATCAAATTTAAAGTCACCCGTTTCCACAATCCTGCCATTAGGTGTTTCGATTAAGACACCTAAGGAATCAGGAATCGAGTGAATCGTATTATAGAAGCTGACTTTGAAATGTTTGGTTTCAACGATCGAATCAGAATCAATTTCAATGATGGGCCAATTGGCTAAGCGCTTCTTTTCGGCTAATTTCTTTTCAATTAAGGCTTTCGCAAACCTTGGGGCATAGATCTTCTTAATGGGGCAGGCATTTAAAAGGAAGGGCATGCCACCGATATGGTCTTCATGGCCATGAGTGATGAAGAGGGCTTTGATGCGATCGCGATTCTTGATTAAATAGCTATAATCAGGAATGACATAATCAACACCTAAGAGATCATCATCGGGAAACATAACGCCGGCATCGATGACGATGATCTCATCATCATGCTCGAAGCAATACATATTTTTACCAACTTCATTTAAACCACCGATGGCATAGACTAAAGTGTCCGTCTTAGGACGGTATACTTCCGCATTAAAATCATCATTGATGGGATAAGTCAGATAAGGTTTTGAACTCATGATAATATACTCCTATTCTGTTTCGATTCTAGCGATTGTTTCATCTTCAATAAAGGGCTTCTGTTTAGCGATGTGGTCGTAGTAGAGCACACCCTTTAAATGGTCATATTCATGCTGCATAACGATTGCTAGATAGTCGCTGCAGCTAAGGGTTATTTCTTTGTCTTGGAAGTAGTCATAGGCTCTAATTTTGATGCGCCTGGCTCTTAAGACATGCCCCTGGTGATTGATTGGTACTGAAAGACAGCCCTCACCGGAATCTAAATATATCTTTTCCACGGATTCGGAAAGAATCTTGGGATTGACGAAGGCGAACTTATGTTCAATTTCACCCTTTTCATTTTTCAAGACAATGACAAATATCTTCTTTAAGATCCCTACCTGTACCGCCGAAATACCAACAGCCGGTTGTAAATCTTTTTCCTTCGCTACTTCTTCGATCGTACTCTCATCGACATAGCGAAACATCTCTTCAATTAATTCCTTGTCTTCAGCGCTCAAAGGTAAAGGCACCGCAAGAGATTTCTGCCTGATGAGCGGATTATCATCCTTGATAATTGTTTTTCTATTTATTTCCATCGCCTAAAGTATAACATTATTTGTTAAAAAAGGATGGGATATTTGCATTTTTCATTTTGGAATTAAATAGTGATAGAATAAAACCATGGCAAAAAGAAAGAAAAAAATTCGTTTATTTCCCGCATACAGTGATAAATTAATCATCTTCTGTGCGCTTATTTTATTAATATATGGCTCTTTAATGGTTGTTTCCGCCGATATGCGCAATTCCGTCGGTGATAATGGCGCATTGGTCTTATCGATTGTAAAGCAGGGTATTGTGGCATTATTAGGTATTGCCGCTTTAAGCTTTGCCTGTCGCTATAATCCCTTTCGACCGAAGACCTTCATGATTTTAAATATTTTAGTGACAGCCTTACTGCTTACAACCTTATTATTTGAAGCCTCCAGCGGAGCTTCAGCCTGGATTGATCTGAAGGTCATCACAATTCAGCCCTCTGAGATTGCCAAGGTTTATATCATCACCTATATTGCCCATATGCTTTCCTATGATAAGGGGAAGGATGATAATCGTAAGCGTTTCTATTTATGCTGCTTCTGGACCTTGGTCTATACCTTCATCATCGTCGTCCTCCAACATGATTTAGGTTCCGGCTTTATTCTATTTGGTATTGCTTTCTCAATGCTGATGGCAAATCGTTTACGTTATCTGGCCTGGCATCGTTTAGTTTTTTTCTTACTCTTTATCGGGGTAATGGCAGCGGCTTTATACCTGTTGTCACCTGCGGGTACCGCCTTTTTAGAAAGTATTGCCGGTGACAATTATCAGATTAATCGTTTTCTATCCAGCGCTAATCCCTTTAAGGATCCTTATGGTACCGGTTACCACTTAATAATGAGCTTAGTTAGCTTTGCCACAGGTGGGTGGTTTGGCTTAGGTTATGGCAAATCGATTCATAAATATATGAATTTCCCTAATCCTTCCTCAGACTTTATCTTAGCTATCTTTATCGAAGAGATGGGTATCGTCTTTGGTTTGATACCTTTAGTTATCCTCTATTTTCTAATCTGGTGGCGTCTTATTTCCTTTTCGCTTAATACGACCTCTGATCGTGCCCGTTTAGTATGTCTGGGAACGGTTATGTATACCGTCTTACACTTCGTCTTAAATGTGGGTGGGGTTACCGGTCTTATTCCTTTAACCGGTGTTCCTTTACTTTTAATCAGTGCCGGTGGTACTTCAACGGTCTGCTGCATGCTGGCAATCGGACTTTGCGAATTAGAGATTATTCGTTGTCGCAAGCATAAAGAATTCTATGGTCAGGATAATTAGTGGTACCTATCGGGGTCGTAGGCTTAAGGTTTTAGAGGGAGACAATACCCGTCCCAGTCGCGATAAGTTAAAGGAAGCTTTATTTTCCAGTATTGGTAATATTTATGATTATCAGGTTCTTGACTTATTTGCCGGCAGTGGCGCTTTGGGTATCGAAGCCTTAAGCAGAGGGGCAAAGAGTGCTACCTTTATTGAAAAGAATAAGGAAGCCTTCAATTTATTAAAGGATAATTTAATCTTTGTGAATGAAACTTATGAATGCTTAAATATGGATGCCTTAACTTATTTAGATAGCTGCAATAGTCTGTTTGATATCATCTTCATGGATCCACCTTATCATTTTGAATATCAGAAGGAATTATTTATTAAAGCTAAAAGCTTTTTAAAGGAAGGTGGCTTACTCATTTATGAACAACATTTAGATGAAGAAGTTGTCGAAATGGAAGGGTATTATTTAAAAAAGAATAAAAATTATGGTATAAGTAAACTGCTTATATATCAAAGAAGGAGTTTTTATGAAGAGAATTGCGATTTATCCGGGAACCTTTGATCCGATTACCAATGGTCATTTAGATATTATCGAAAGAGCTGCTAAACTGGTGGACATGCTCTATGTCGTCATCATGGAGAATCCCCGCAAGACCTGTGCCTTTAATGCTGGTGAAAGAAAAGAATTGATTGCTAAGTGTATCGCTGATTTTGATAATGTGGAAGTCATTGTCGGCAGCGGCTTAACGGTAACGATGGCTGAAAGCTTAAAGGCTAATGTGATTATTCGCGGCATCAGGGCGGTTGTCGATTACGAATATGAACTCGCCTTAGCAACCGGTAATATGCATATGAATGGTGATATTGAAACCTTATTTCTGGTTTCGAAACCTGAATTCTCCTTTTTAAGCTCTTCGATTGTCAAAGAAATCGCTATGTATGGTGGCGATATTACAGGTTATATTCCTAAGGCAATCCATAGTGATGTGCTTGAGCGCTTAACTAAAATTTAAAGATGATGCCTACGATGGCGGCAATTATGATATAAATTACAGGATGCAATTTAACCTTCCATTGCATCAATAATAGGACGATAAAAAGAATCAGACTTTGATAATTAAATAAATGTGCTAAATCACTGCCTTCGTTGATAAGGCAGGTTTTGGCAACACTGTAGCCAGCAGCGGCAATCATCGCAATGGAGGCTGCACGAAGTCCATAGAAGATATTATTGACCCAAGCATTTTCTCTAAATTTCTTTAAGAAGGCGGCAATAATTAAGATGATGATAATCGAGGGGCAGGCAAGGCCTAAGGTGGCGATGATACTACCGGGAATACCGGCGGTTAGATAACCCACACCGCTAGCGATGTTGATGCCTAGGGCACCTGGTGTTGCTTCGGAAATCGCAATCATATTGGCAATATCATCGACGCTAAACCAGCCCGTTTTTTCGGCCATCTCATAAAGGAAGGGCAGGGTGGCTAGACCACCACCGATCGCAAAAAGACCCGCCTTAAAGAATTCATAAAATAATTGAATGAGTATCAACATCACTTCTCCTCCTTGTAGGGGCCCCAGAAATAGCCCCAGGTGCCTGCGAGAATGACATAGACGACAAGGGAGATGCTTAATCCAAAATAGTCACCGAAGGCACTTAAAAGGAAAATGATTAAAAAGGCAATTAAGGTCTTATAGTCAACGATCGCCTTCGACCATAATCGCAGAATAGCTTGAATGATTAAGACACAGACACAGACGCGAATGCCGCCGAAGGCATGCTTAACAATTTCTAATTGGGCGAAATTGCTTAAAAGAGCTGTAATAAAAATAATTAACAAAAGAGGTACGAAGATGAAACTGATGCAAGCGACTAAAGCACCCAGGATACCGGCCTTTTTATAGCCGACGAAGGTTGAGACATTCATTGCGATGGTACCGGGGGTGCACTGACCAATCGCAAAATAATCCATTAATTCTTCGCTGGTGCACCATTTTCTTTTTTCTTCAATCTCTGCTTGAATGATGGGTAGCATCGCATAACCACCCCCAAATGTGGTGGCTCCTATCTTTAAGAAGCTAATAAATAATTCAATTAAAATCATTAGACTAGAACACTGCCTCCGATGAATTCACGAATGATGGAATTATTAGGGATGCAGGAATCATTTTGTGCCACCGCAAAGAAATTTAAGAATTCTAATAAGCGTTGAGCTTCGGGATAGGCAAAGGAATCCTTTTGAATCTCTAATAATAAGGGTTGGGCATATTTTTTAAGAACTGATAATTCATAGAGGCAATGGGAATTGAAGAAGACATCAGCCCATTGGCTATAAGGGAAGATATATTTTTCTTCACCCTCTCTGACTAAGGGCCAGCTCTTGATGGTTTGGGAAGCATCATAACCGCGATGCAGGTTGTCTCTGACCATTCTTCTTAACATTCTTGCATCCGAGGTTGGGATGCGATTATAGGGGTCGATATTTAATTGGGTTAAAGGACTGATATAGATTCTAAATTTTAAATCTTCATCGATATCCTTGGTTAATTCCGGATTTAAGGCATGGATGCCTTCGATGACGATCGGTTGATTATTTTCCACCGAGGCAATACGCTTACCATATTTCTTAATACCATCGATAAAGTCATAGGTTGGCAAATCGACCTTCTTACCACTGACTAAAGCATTCATATGCTTCGCAAAGAGATTGACATCGATCGCTCTTAAGCTTTCATAATCCTTTTCTCCGCTAGGCAAAAGCGGTGTCTCATCACGATTCTTAAAATAATCATCCGTTCCTAGATATAGCGGTTTTAAACCCAAGACTTTTAATTGAATACATAAGCGATTGGCAAAGGTCGTCTTACCGGAAGAGGAAGGCCCGGCAATTAAGACAATTCTTTTACCGGAGCTAAAGATCTGATCGGCAATCTCGGCAATCTTTTTTTCATGTAAGGCTTCCGATAACAGAATCAATTCTTGATAATCATCATCTAAGACCTTCTTGTTCAAATCCGAAGCATAGTTGATGCCAAGAATCCGATCCCAGCGTGTCGCTTCTGAAAAAGCATCATAAAGCAATTTCTGCTCCTCATAGGGCGGCACTCTTTTAGGTGAGGTGGGTTGCGGTAAGCGCAACAACATCCCGTTTTTATATCTTTTGATTTCAAAGAGTTTGATATAGGAAGTGGAAGGTACTAGATCATGATAGAAGATTTCCTCTTCATTATCTAAACGATATAATTTGACGCTGCTGATATCCTTCGCTGATTTCAATAATTGATGTTGAATCGAATTGTCGCCCTTCAAGCGCTCTAACATTTCGCTAGCGCTCAGCTCTTCAAGTTCAAAAGGAATATCTTCATTAACTAATTCCTGCATGCGCCAGGAGATTGCAGTGGCCGTCTGATCGGTGATGCCATTAGTTTTAATTTGGGTAAATAAACCCTTTGATAAAGAATTATTGATGACAACATTCACTGATTGTCCTAAAACATCATGAACAGCCTTTATATAAAGGAAGGTCGCTGAAGCCTGATAGGACATATTAGCAGAGGCATCCCGAATATCTAAAAGATATAATTCATCATTATCCTTTAAGGTCGCATTTAAGCTCTCGTTGACATTATTGATGCGACAGGAAAGAATCTGATAAGGCAAGTCTTTCTCTAACTTCTTAACGACAGCGCTCGCCTGTGCATTATCAGCCATTTCAATTAGCTTTTCATATTGGTCTTTGGTTTTGACATTTATTTTAATCATACTAAATTCCCCCATAGCTATTATACAATGATAAAGCGATTTAACTTAAGTATTAGAGCCTTATTTAAATAGTGAAATTTGACTGAAAAAAGCTTTCAAATTTAACCTTTTTTATTTAATTAATTATAATAAGAGTGTACGTCAAAGCATATGGATACCTATTAAGCGGGAGGGGTATACTATGAAAAAGTTTTTTAAAAGCTTAATGGTGCTTTTTTTGGTAGGCATCATGATGCTGACTTCAATGGAAGTCAAAGCAATTGATCCGGGGACCGGCAGCGGTTCGATTAGTGCGGATCTTGTCTATTATGAATTTATGGTTGATATAGCGACCTATTGGGACCATGAAAGCATTACCCAAATGAGCGCTGATGAATATATACCAATCGATATCTATGCCACTGATGATAATGGTCAGCAATATTTCTTATACCAAACTAATATTTATTATTACGAAGATACGATGGTTGATGGTTATTATCCCTTAATCGATGGTGCTCATTTTATGGTGGAAGAAGAGGTTGCTGAAGAGATTGGTATCAGTAATGAAGAAGGCAATGAGATGACAAATCTCTTTAAAGCGATTGCCTATGAATATGATATCGATGCGAATTTAACTTCTCTCTTTATTAAAGAAAACGGGGAAGTCAACAATGTTATCACCATCAAGGAACATACCTATGATGTCAGCTATCGAAGCAATATTACCTTTGAAAGCTTCGAGGAATATGATTTCCCTGGTGGGGTTATCATTGGACCTTCCAGTTTCATCAAGCCTTTAGCGCGCGAAAGCACATCCCATGTCTATAGCTACGCCTATTCCGGCCTTGAAGCCTATAATGATTCACAAATTGAAAAAATTGAATTAAAGGTCACTAAAATTTGGGATGACAACAGTAATCAGGATGGCAAAAGAGGAAGGGCAACTATCACTTTAAGTGGTAGCGATAATGAAACCTATAGCTACACCTTTGATGGTAGTAGTGATAGCCAAGAATATACTTTTTCGGTTCCTAAATATTTAAGTGATAATACAACCCTTATCAGCTATAGTCTTAGCGAAACCACAATCCCAGAAGGCTATACCCCAACAATAAAGGAAGTTAAGGAAAATGAGACTTTAACTGGCTTTGAAGTAACTAATTCTTATACGCCAGCAGTAAAAGATATCACCATCACAAAAATCTGGGATGACAACAGTAATCAAGATGGTAAAAGAGGTGAGGCAACCCTTACCTTAACGGGCAGTGACAACAATATCTATACCCATACCTTTGGTGGTGAAAGTAATGAAGAGAGCTACACCTTCACTAATTTACCTGTCTATAGCGGTGGGGAAGAAATTACTTATTCACTTTCGGAAACAACTATTCCTGAAGGTTATACGCCTGAGGTTAATAGCTATACTGTAACCAATAAATATACCCCAGAAACAAAGGATATCACCATTACTAAAGTCTGGGATGATAATTCCAACCAGGATGGTAAGCGAAGCGAAGCAACTGTTAGCTTAACCGGAAGCGATAATAATATTTATACCTACACTTTCAAAGGTGAAGCTGATAAAGAAACCTATACCTTTAAGGATTTACCGGTTTACAACAATGGTAAAGAAATCACTTACACTTTAGCGGAAACGACTATTCCTGAGGGCTATGAAGCTAAAGTAGAGGGATTTACTCTTACCAATAGCTATACTCCTGAAACTAAGGACATCACCATTACGAAGGTTTGGGATGATAATTCCAACCAAGATGGCAAGCGCTCAAAAGCCGAATTAACGCTTAGCGGTTCCGATGGTAAAACTTACACCTATAGTTTTAATGGTGAAGCTGATAACGAAACCTATACCTTTAAGGATTTACCTGTCTATAACCAAGGTAAGGAAATCACTTATACCTTAAGTGAAACTATTATTCCTGAAGGTTATACACCCGAAGTCAACGCTTATACTGTAACTAATAAATATACCCCGGAAACGAAAGCGATAACGGTTACCAAAATATGGGAAGATAATAATAACCAAGATGGTAAACGAAGTGACGCCACTGTCACCTTAAGTGGTAGTGATGGTAAAACCTATACCTACACCTTTAAGGGTGAAAATAATACCGAAAGCTATACCTTTAAGGATTTAGATGTCTATAAGGATGGTAAAGAAATCACTT
>Ga0065711_1012746_pt1 | contig 10638 bp, 2 predicted proteins | sample Hoacrofraction12_FD_59098 | JGI IMG/M metagenome (GOLD analysis project Ga0065711, IMG submission 59098) | Hoatzin crop microbial communities from Cojedes, Venezuela - Epithelial fraction 12 v2 (version 2) | ecosystem: Host-associated > Birds > Digestive system > Esophagus > Crop | place...
AAGTCCAAATCTAAAGGAAGCAAGAGCTAGTGGGATACAGCATGGAGCACACCCCAAGTCATTGCAGAAAGGTCGATCAGTTCCCGGAGGAGAGACCTCTCCTTGCAGCCATCCTCAGCCTGGCACCTGCCTATCCTGCACAAAACATTGAACCTTCAGTGGGGACCAAAGCAGTGTGTGGGTTCCAGCAGTTCAGGAGAGATGCCTGCAGTGTACTTTGGAGGCAAGCAGCCTTGTGTAACTGGTGCCAGTCTTTCTCACAATTAGGTAGATCCAGGTTGAAGGCCACTTCCAAGATGGTCAGTCTCTTGTTGACTGTAACACTACCTTCCAGGCAGCCACTCCACCCCTACATGGAGATAACTGCCGTCCAGCACCTGTCCTGGTGCCCACGTCGCTGTGCAAGCAAAGCTGGCCCTGCTCGTCCCAGGCCTCCATGTGGCTGGGCTTTTGCAGCCAGACCTGGGAGGGCTCTGTTTACCCCTCTCCCATCTCCTTTCCTTCTTGTTCCTGGCCACCTACTTTCCACCATGTCTGGAGCTGAGCTGGCTACGTGGCAAACTGGCTACGTGGCAAGTAAAAATGTCAGGTTGCTTTATCACTCACTTAGTGAAGAAGGGGATGGGAAAATATGTCTGGTATCAGAAGGAAGACAACGGTGGAGACAAAAGGAGCATCATCTTGGGTTGTTAGATCTGTCTCACAGCATTACACTTGTGAGTCCTCTGCCTTCCCTGTTATCCAAAAGGCATCTGTATTTTTCAGTTCAGATCTGGCAAAACTTTGCTAGTTTTTTATTATACCTGACATGGCTGTTGTAGGAACAGTATGTATGAAGTTTGGAGGGTTAAATATTTGTGCGTTTTGCTCTGATCATGTTCACAGCCGAATTTCTGTATTCCATACAGAAAAAATTGTCCATGCTTTACCACGCATCTGGGATGCCCATTTAGGAATACATATTCTAGGGCATTCTTCTGCAAGAGGTTATTCATGCTGCTTTGTTTCTGATTCATGAGAAGAGATTACACTGGAATTTGCCTTGTTCTGAGAGAGAGTTTTATATATATGTGAATGAAGAAACGAACAAAATAGGGTGCTCTACAGTTCTCTAGTGAAATCCCTGCTTTAAAAAAATGTGCTTAACAAAGTTGTATAAAGCATTTACGCAGTAGCCATATTCAGTCATGGTGACTTATGATGAGAATCATTTGTTAACACTCCTCAATGGCTATCAGAAACACTAGATTAAGGTGGCTTAACATAATACAGTTTGTGTAAATATGTAATTAATGAGCATTAGAGACTGCAAGAATGTATAAATCAGCTTGAGTAGATAACTGGGACAATTATATCCTCAGCAAAAGATGAATTGAGACTATGCAACTAATGCTGTTGTTGTGAAGGGGTTTTGTATTTCGATTTATGATGAACAAAATACAACAAAGTTTCCCTCTTCAGGCTGCACAAAATTATGTGTCAATCTTAGATATTTGTTTGTTAAAATCTCCCTTCTAGAGATCTGATTATTCCTGAAGCCACAGCCTCTATGCAGATCTAGTGATTTCACCAGACTGGCACACATAGAGCTTCTAACTAGATTCCAGTACAATTAAAATCTTTGTAACCATAAATATTTGATAGATGAACTCAGGAGAAGATGTTACTCTCCATAAACAGAAACATGTCGATGACCTGTAGTTTAAGAGCTAATATTTTCTATCCAAAATAACCAACTCAGCACGTTCCTTGCTGGCAAACACACTAATAGGTGGCGTCCATCTACCACTCATACTTTCTGTGTTTGCATAGAGCAGTCACCATGATTTTAATTGACAAACACCACTTGTAAAACATCCAAGTGGCACTGATTTAGCAGTACCTTCACAGCTGGAAAAAAGAAAATCTGCCAAAATATAAATGCAGTTTTACGGTATAAAAGGTTTTCTGAGGGGATGCGTATTGTCAGAGCATACGGGGATAAAGCACTGCATTCATCCTAGGGATCACAGTTGTAACTATTTGAGTAAAATAGCACATCCACGACTCTCATAATCACACCACACTAAAATGTATACATTTTCTCAAGGACTAACAATTTTTCTGTTATTTTCATATGTAAATTAAATGCGGGTGCAAAAATGTACAGTTCTGCAGGAGGACAGGAGACAAGCTGGACTCATTTCTACAGAAACTGGAATTGAATGCGTTGGTTCCACCAGCTGCTTACAAGAAATAAGGAAATCTGGTCCCAGTTGCTTCTTTGCTTTCTTATTCTAACTTAATGATATTATTTTTAAAGGTAAAGTTAAAATGCAATTCTATTCAGAAAAGGAAAGCTGTAAATATTGTTTTATTGCGTTTCTCTACCTGCAAACTACTCTTTTATTATTTCTAAACAACAGCAATAGTATAACCTATCTGGGATGTATTTTAAGTCAAAATAGGTTTGCTGCAAGGGGCTTATGCTGCAAAGCTACCATGCTGCAACTGAAATTTAGTCAATACTAAGATGAAATACAAACTGATTTGCAGACCCACATCACTCTAGACCACTTTCCTGTAGTTCTAACTATGCATTCTTAGCAAACATTAAAGAAACCGTATTTCTATAAGTAAAGAGACAAATCTTGGAACACATGCAGAAAACAGAAACACATCGTTTTACTGAGACTCAGTTTAGGACAAAAGTGTACTTAGGTCTACTCAAAATGGAACGCATAATGATTTGTTCATATGCAGAGTTTCACTCAGTTACACAATTGCAATTTCTTATTTGAGTGGGTTTTACTCAGCAGAGGGTTCTCTACAATGTCTAAGGGCAATTATGACTGCTGGAGGACAAAAAAGGTCCTGGCGGTTTAGCACAAAACATGTGAACACATGAGAAGCATGAACAGAAATTGAAGCACCATGCAAAAACAGCAACGATGAAAACTTCTCTGCCCGTATTTCAGTTGAAACAGCTTTTACTCTACACTTCTCCTTGTGATTTACATCTAAATTACCACTTTGAATCAATAAAGTGAACAAACACCTGAAGTCATATCTGAATTTCTATGTTTGTGCTGCCAGAACCTGGGGTGAGGTGCAGAGCAGCCTCTACCCTCTCCCAGGGGTTTGTGCTCACAGCCAGGTCTGGCAAGGTGCAGTCCCACGGCCTTAGTGCAGCTTGCTGGGAAAGAGCTGAGGGGAAAAACCTGTGAGGAACCTCCCTGAGGCCTCCCTGCCTTCACTCAGAAGATGCATGTCAGCTCAGGCCCTCATCCTTTGCCCGCTGGTTCCCAGCTTTGCATCATGCTGACCCCAACCTGCTGGCCTGGCTTCCTGGCTTGGCCTTGGGCTGCTATGGTTGGTCATGGGTCCTTTGGCCATCCCTGGTCATCGTCCCGACGCCACACCACTCTCCTTGTTGAGGTGGTGGGCCTGTGCTCTTGTTGGTGCAGCATGGTGTTGCCAGCCTCCTCGTCCTTGTGGAGCTGCCTGCTCGCTTGCTGTCTTATACCTGTATTCAAAACAGATCTGGTCTTACATGCTCCAGTCAGGCGTGGATTTTTTATTTATGACTGTTTAAGATATGACAAATTAGGATGAAATCCATAATCATTTGCTGGAAGTACATGGGTTTAAACTAATCTCCTATATGCCGACATTAAATGTAGGCCTGTAGTCAACAGAAAAATTACGTACATTTTCAACTGGTCCACACTCCCAGTATCTACAATAACGAGTATCAAAAAGACCCTTGGGGCTCACAGAATTTCAGCATGTTTGCTTAGCTGTGTTTTTGCTGCCACTATAATGTCACTATAATGAGCTGAATGAGAACCCCAAACCCAAGACAGGCACAGGACTTAAGCAAACTGTGGGCCCTTTCTATGGCACTGTCAAACTTCACTATACCTTTAATTCAAGAAATTCTAGAATATTCTAGAACTCAAAGTTTGCCAAAATGACAAATGATAGCGAGCCAGAGTTAATGCATGCACTTCATATACTCTCGTTCAGTTCCCATTTTCACTTGTGGATCTCAGCTACCCAAAGTGGATAAATAACTGTTTTCAGAATCATGGTGTCACAACTAGGTCGGCATCCAGGAAGAAGAAGAAATGTCTTCTTGGAAGAAGAAGAAATCAAACCCAGCAGCTTTGTAGGAAAAAAACTCCACAAATGTAATAAAGGTCAAAAAATGCAAATGAGATGAATACCAGTCACAACTTCACAATGATTTAACTGACCATTGCATCACAAAATGTCACTACACTGTCACCCAGGAAAATCCTGTGACTGACTGGAAAAGAAGTTCATTTTTATCTCCTGTCATGCACTATTAAAGTATTATAATAAGCTATGTAAGTAGTAAAGAGACTGTTCAGCTTTATCAATTTTGACAGCTAACCGCAGGAAACATATGCTTCCCTGATAATTTGATGTTCTGATTACTGTGTTGTTTACACAATTTTTTATCTTAAGCTGCTCTCCTTGAGCTCTCCAAAGGTCCCATCTCTACAAAATATCAAATATATTACAGTATGTAGTCAATATATAGCAAGAGTTTGCAGTGTTATGCTTAATTCAAACAGAAAAATTTAACATGCTTTAATAGCCAATAGAGCTCCTATGTTGAGCTCCTTAACTGCAGTCTTTTTGTTCTTTCTTCTCCCATATCCAGTCTACTGTTGTTTGGTTTTAACTTCCTCAAAATTCAGGGTATTTTGTAATCTCTGTGATTAAACTCTCCTGCTAGATGTTGGTCTTCTATAGCAATTCTACTGCCACTTGTCTAGGCTATTATTACCTTTGTCCCTTTTCAGTTTAGAAAGTCACTGTCAGAATCATATTTCACACTTACAAATGACAGCACATCTTCCTTTTTATCTGTTTATTGGCTTCTTATCTCTTGTGATACAGTTTCTGACTTTCCATAAGCCTATGTCATCATCCCTTGTTTCGTTTCTTGTTTGTTCTTCCTCAGTAACCTCACTATCTTACCGATTCTTCAGTGTTACATCTTTGCCTGCTTAAGCCTTCATGCCTTCCAACACAAGGCTACAACATCAGTCCTAATCTATTGAAAAATGCCACCTCAATAATACATAGATGACGTATAATTGTCAGTGCACAACAACTGGCCTTTAAAGCCATTTTGCATATTTGAAATGTGCCACATAGCAAACCTTTGTTTCAAACACCTAGAACAGTCAGCCTGTCCTTCTGTACCCTGGAAACTGCACATCCTCATGTTCTTCATTGCTGTTCTGAGTAATGCAGTTACTTCTCATGTATTGTGTAAACTGCAAAATCTTTGGAACAAGTAACACACACTTTACTCACGTTGATAAAAGTGTAATTTATAGTGGCCCTACACAGATGTGCTGATCGTTGTTACTTACGAAGGTCTTAGGTGAGATCTTCGGGCTTATTTCATTTGTAGTGGGTTGCAATGCAAAATTTAACACTCACTGTGAGTTCCTCTGCTGGCTTTAATCAGCATTTTGTTGTGGACTTATCTATAGGTATGAAATGATTAAGCTGTTTTCTAATATATGTTTACTATCCAAACCTCTGTAACTACTGCTTAAAAATGACTCCTTGAATAATTTATTAGTTTCACAATATGTTAATTTGGCCACTTGTGTTTTGTGTGGTCTTTTATTCAGTATGAATATTAAGCAAGTAGAAGTTATTCTGTCTTATGCCTTCCTAGCTGATATTCTTGCCATGACTCATTCTTTCTTACCTTCTAGAATTAAGTCATAGTAAGCAAGCCTAACATATTAATCTTTTATTCCAAAAGTGCATATATACATTTTTTTAAAAAATCCACCGATTTTAAAAAGTATATGCATTTACTGACATTTATATTATTCTGTTTCACTGTACCTCCTTTGTCACCTACACTTTATTACCCATGAAGCCAGTGTGGTTTAGTCATGTTTTCCCACTGGGGAAAATCAGATTTAATACTGTAACCATTGAAGTTTTTACTATCCCCTTCAATTTAATTTGGATTTCACCTTGAATTGTTAACAACTTCTTCCCTTTACTCATTTGCACTTAAATAATGGCATAAACTTCACTGGCAATGAGATGTCATGTCTTGACTTCTACCTTTGTTCTTTCATATTAATCTACTTCACTTGTTTTGTTTTTTTTTACTTTGAAACTGTTTAATACTCTTTTTGAAGGCTCTGTTTAGCTAGCAATTAATTCCTTGACTCAGGTTCAATGCAAACACAGAGAGCTGATGCTCCAGAGTTTGTTTTCCCACTAGCTACTGAAAAGCTTCCTCCACATAACAGTCTTCCCTTTTATTGTTCCCATCAGAGTAAGGAAGCTCCATTTTAATGTGAAATAATGTTTGATGGTGTTTCAGTTTTTGCAGTAGTCTTCTTAGTTAAGCAAAAGAATCCAAATGAATGAAAGCATACTGGGAACAACTCGTAGTGGATTTATCTTTTATAGAATGGTGTTCTTTGAAAGGAGTGATTCACTCACTAGATGCTATACATCACAATAAAAATAAGACAAAAGCTGAACTAATCCCTCAACAAAGACTACCAAGAAATCACTAAGATTAGTCAGAATTGAGCCTACGCACAAGGGTGCTTATGCACTGCAGATTTCAGATTCACCGATTTCAGCCTAGATTTTCTGGTTCCCAGCTGAGCTATGCTCGGCAATGAGTTTTTGCCAGTTTTGAACTTCCAGCAGCCCTGCAATTGGCTTACTTGATGCCCACATAAATTAAAGTATCCTGATAGCCTGTCACCAGTAACTGCAGAGAACACTTCAGTGGCTAAGGACTATCCTGACCTTGCTTCCTTTCCCCAGCAGCTTCCATGTCAGGGTGAGGAAGGTGATCAGAATCCATTAGCATTCTTTACCCACCTAGCAGTTATGCAGAGAAGTCTTCTGCAGGCTGAGCTATCAACTTTCTATCTACTTTCCAAAACCACCACATTGCAGAACAGTCATGCAGAGTCAGGCCTTTCACCAAAAAATAAATGAATGAGGAACCAGAAGAAGGACTGACATAACCTTCCTTTGGAAACCAGTGGTTAAAATGCTGTTAATGTAGCAGATAGACTATGAAGCTGAAAAACAGAAATCAAAATTACTTCCTTGACTTGATTAGAAATTTGGGTAAGAACCTTGAGCAAGCCACTTAGGACCTTAACAAGTTAAATTCTTAAATCCTGAATAGTCTGAAAAGTCCTTCTTGATATATCTGTTATGGCTGTCCTTCTCTCTAAAATTATCCCAGGGGCTGGGATGTGTCATTGGACAGAAAGAAGCCAGAGGGTGTGAAATCATTTCACAAGATTTCTTATTCATGAAAAATGCTTGAATAAGAATGTCTCTTAAAATTGCTCTTGAAATATGCTTCCTTCTGTTTCGAACAAAATTAATATATGGCCATTTTCAAGGATGACTGCCATGAATGGAAGAATTACAATCAGGTATTAATTGAGAGACTATTGCAGGCTATAGGGATTTTGTACGTACACTGGCAGAGAACCAGACAAGCTCACTATGTGCACGTATTTCTTCATAAAATAACTGCCATTTGTTCAGAGCCTTGCATCACTGTAACTGCCTTCCATGTACGGATGTTTACTGACGGTGACCATTTTCAGGAGAACTCTTATGCATATTTACTTACTACACCAAGCTAATCATGGCTTTCCAAAACCAATAAAAAACAAGCGCCTACAACTAGTCTCCAACATTGTGACTGAAAAATTGCCTGCACTATTGTCAATGCTTTTGGGAATTTTCTGTTGCAACAGCAGCAACAGAGAGGCCAGGTAATTCACTTTGCTCCTCTCATTCAATTTTCTTTAAAAGAAACAAAATCTGAGCAAAGCTGTGTCTGCACTAACTCAGCTGTGCAGAAGCTGCTGCACCAGCCTTATGAAGACGTTGTGCATGAATTCCTCTAAATTTTTCTCAGTAGTACAAAATACTTTTCTACTTATTCTCTCCTGTAGTATTAAAACAAAGTCACAGGTCCATGGTGCATGTGTGCACACACACACAGAAGTCAGACTGATAAAAAAGAAACATTAATGTTTGATAACTTATTTAGTAGCAGGCTTAACAAATTTGCTAATGGTACAAAATCAAAAAATAAAGAAAACATGAAATTAGAATATTCTTCCTGCAGTTATTATAAATAAAAATGCAAAGGTTAATAAAATTGGTGGAGCGCTAGCTGAAAACTTCAATCCATTTGCAAGAAAAATGAGAAAAAAAACAACGGACATTACTACTCACATATTGTTTCACAGATTATTGCCTCAAAGACAGGATTTTATTACAGAAATGAAAGATAGACCATGTCAGAACCAAGACCAGATGTATACAATTCAGGCAATTTGAAAAGACAGGAAGAAGAATCAAGAAATCCCTGGCAATCTCCTGGTGGAGCCTGTACCCAGTCTACTCTTCAATGGACTGAAAAGCCCGGACTAATTTGGAGAGTGTGAAGAAAATTGTGGCAGGTGCCCAAATTACCTATGCAGTAATATCACCCACAAGTTTTATATGTTCTAGCATGTTCCTCCACTCACTTGCTACGGAAAGGAAAGCCCAACTTCTCACAAAACTGCACGTCAGAAAGCGAAAAATCAGGAATATGAATGCATTCTCTTTTGTTCAAATCATTCAAGCTTGTTGACTAAGGTCTCTTTACAATTATAGCAGAAAGCCAGACAACCAAAATACTAGATTCTACCACCAATGTGTTCCCCCAAGATATGACATTAAAGGTGCTCAAAAAAAACCCAAGAATTGAGACTTGCATAATAAACACTAATCAGCTGGGAAATGCACAGACCCTTCTTTCCATTGTGTAACTATACTCTGTTTCAAAATAGAAAAATCAACACTCAGAACTTACTTCTACCCTGGGTTTTGTTCTTATTGTAAGTTCATGCCCATTGCCTCTTGTCCTATCAGAGGGCACAGCTACTTCCATCAGGTGTTTCTATACATTGCCAAGATCCATCTGAGCCTTCACAAGGCTGAACAGTCCCAGCTCTATCACTTGCTCCTTGATGCTCTAGTCCCTTAGTCATGATCACAACCCTTCACTTGAATTGATCTAGGATATCTGTATCTTTCTTGCACTGTAGAGCCCAGAACTGGATTAAGCACTTCAGATGTCTCTCACAGGAATGTTGTCAGAGTATGCAGGGATGCAAAGAGGAAGGCCGAGGCCCACCTGGAATTGAAGCTGACAAGGGATGTCAAAGACAACAAGCAGAGATTCTTCAACTGCATCAGCAGCAAACGGAACACTAGGGACAATGTGGGGCCGCTGCTGAACGAGGTGGGTGTTCTGGTGACGGAGGACGCAGAGAAGGCAGAGCTACTGAATGCCTTCTCTGCTTCAGTCTTCAGTGCCAAGGCAGGCCCTCAGGCATCCCAGGCCCCGGAGGTAAGAGAAGAAGCCTGCAGAAAGGATGACCTTTCCTTGGTCGAGGAGGACAGCATGAGGGATCGCTTAAGCAATCTGGACCCCTGCAAATCCATGGGCCCCGATGGAATGCACCCACGAGTGCTGAGGGAGCTGGCAGACGTCATTGCTGCGCCACTCTCCATCATCTTTGAAAGGTCCTGGAGGACAGAAGAGGTGCCCGAGGACTGGAGATAAGCCAATGTCACTCCAATCTTCAAAAAGGGCAAGACGGAGGACCCAGGGAACTACAGGCCAGTAAGGAACTACAGGCCAGTAAGCCTCACCTCCATCCTGGGAAAGATAATGAAGAAGCTCATTCTAGAGGTCATCATCAAGCAAGTGGAGGAAAAGAAGTTTATCAGGAGTAGTCAGCATGGATTCACAAAGGGAAAATCATGCTTGACCAATCTGATAGCTTTCTATGATGGCATGATCGGCTGGGTAGATGAGGGGAGAGCCGTGGATGTTGTCTACCTTGACTTCAGCAAGGCTTTTGACACAGACTCCCATGATATCCTCCTGGGGAAGCTCAGGAAGTGTGGCCTGGATGAGTGGTCGGTGAGGGGGACTGCGAACTGGCTGAATGGCAGAACTCAGAGGGTTGTCATCAGCGGCGCTGAGTCTAGTTGGAGGCCTGTAACTAGTGGTGTCCCTCAGGGATCAGTACTGGGCCCAGTCTTGTTCAACTTCTTCATCAACGACCTGGATGAAGAGTTAGTGTGTACCCTCAGCAAGTTTGCTGATGACACAAAACTGGGAGGACAGGTGGATTCACTAGAAGGCTGTGCTGCCATTCAGCGAGACCTGGACAGGCTGAAGAGTTGGGCCGAGAGAAACCTGATGAGGTTCAACAAAGGCAAGTGTAGGGTCCTGCACCTGGGGAGGAACAACCCCAGGCACCAGTATAGGCTTTGGGCGGACCTGCTGGAGAGCAGCTCTGCGGAGAGTGACCTGGGTGTCCTGGTGGACGACAAGTTGACCATGAGCCAGCAGTGTGCCCTGGCTGCCAAGAAAGCTAATGGGATCCTGGGGTGCATTAAGAGGATTGTGGCCAGCAGGTCGAGGGATGTTCTCCTTCCCTTCTACACTGCCCTAGTGATGCCCCATCTGGAGTACTGTGTCCAGTTCTGGGCTCCCCAGTTCAAGAAAGATGAGGAGCTACTGGAGAGAGT
>Ga0065711_1012920_pt1 | contig 10638 bp, 14 predicted proteins | sample Hoacrofraction12_FD_59098 | JGI IMG/M metagenome (GOLD analysis project Ga0065711, IMG submission 59098) | Hoatzin crop microbial communities from Cojedes, Venezuela - Epithelial fraction 12 v2 (version 2) | ecosystem: Host-associated > Birds > Digestive system > Esophagus > Crop | place...
ACCGAGGGACAGGGAGGGGAGAAGGGAGCAGAGGGAAAGGCAACGCAGAGAGGAGCAGCTCTGCCTTCCCTCGCTCAGCCCACAGCCTGCTGGTGCCTGTGCCCGGGGGCTCCGTCTCCGTCCCCTGCCCCTCCCCAGCTCTGGGCTCACCCCCGGGGCTGCCCCGGCCGGGCCCGGCTCCAGCGGGGAGCTCCCCCCCGCCCCCCTGTTGCGGCCAGCATGCAGCAGAGCCCCCAGTGCCCGCCCCAGGGCCCAGCTCCCTCACGGGCAGCCCCAGGCCTCACCTCAGCCGGGGCCTGCAGCAGAACCTGCCCCTGCCACACCAACATGGTGGGCGGCAGCCCCTGCCCCGGGCCTACAGCTCCCAGCATGCCCTGGGAACCAACATGGTCACCCAGCAGCCCCTGCCCCTGGCCTACAGCTCCCAGCATGCCCCAGGAACCAACATGGCCACCCAGCAGCCCCTGCCCCAGGGCAGGACCCAGGACTACAGCTCCCAGTGTGTCCCGGGGTGCTCCTCCCTGCCCTGCCCTCCACTCCCCAGAAGCATCTTCTACGTTTCACAAGCGATGAGAGTTTCACTCAGTAATCCTCAGAGGTGCTCTTGTTTCTTCTCAACTCAGCAGCCATTGCCAAGCACACATCCAGGCAGGCCAGGAGAGCACGGGGTCCCATCTGCTCCCTGTCCCTCACACGATGAGGAGGTGACAGCCACCAGCCCCTGTGAGCTGACAGCTCGCCAACAGCCACTGTGCTAAGGGACATAGCCCCTGCTCAGACACCACTGGCCTCTGGAATGGCTCTACATAAAGGTACCCAGGAGAGCGACAGAAGAAGGACCAAGCATCTGCAAGATCAGAGCAGAATGAGGAAGCCAAGAGCATAACCTGGCAGCACTCCAAAAGTGAGAAAAGACACCAGACTCTTGTGAGGATGCCACATCATCTTGGCAGAGCAGTGCCTGTGCCTGCACGCTGGCAGGACCCACCAAGGTCCTACTCCTGAGATTTCATCATCTGTGGTGGCGAGCCACTGGGCAGACCTCATTAGCCATATCCTCAACAGCTTTAATTGACGCCTCCAGCCCTTGGGACAGACAAACAGATGAGAGGCTAACCGAGGCTGTGAGGAAGAAAGAATCCCATACCACGTCTACATCACCAAACGTCTCCTGGCACATCAGACCTCAGCGCACTGCACATTTCTTCACAGCTCTACATGGCTACTGCCGAAATGACTACTTTGCCTCTCTCCGTCCTTTCTTTCGTAGCACTGCCCGTTGCTGACAGCAGCCTGCTGCAAATTCCTTACCGTAATTTCGCTTACTGACTGCAGTCATGTGTGCATATAGACAGGGCCCAGTAAGAAGTGGCACAGCAGGGGACGGGATTTTTGCCAAACTTGAGAAAGACACCCTGTGAAAATGACAGCCCTTCCATCTGAAAGAGCAACAGCAGCTTTAGTAGCGGGGAGGGGGGTGGGGACACGCTGAAAGAGGTTCTGTAGCACTTTTCACTACTTTCCCTTGCAACAGCCTGAACGAAATCAAGGTGCAATCATGCCTTGTGACTTCGGCCAATGAGAGGGAATGCCAACAAGAGAAGAAAAGAAGGAAGAGAGAAGAAGATGAAGACTTAAAAAAGCAGGAGGGGCCAGCAAGCGAAGCAGCCCAGGTGTGTGCTGGGCTCTGCTGCCCGTCTTTCCCAGCTCTGAACGCTGCTCTGAGGCAGTGCAGCTCGCTGGCGAGGGACGGCGAGGGCTGGTGCTGCGCAGGGTTTGGGAAGAACCCCACGGCAGCTCCCCGGGGGGTCCCGATGGAGCCCCGCTGCCTGGCACAGGGGCACGGGGCCTCTCTGCGCACGCACAGCTCTGTGAGGGCATCGCCCGTGGGGACAAGGCGCCAGAGCCACCGCGCAGCCACTGCCGGCAGCAGCTCTGTCTGCTGGGCTGTCGACAGCTCCCTGTGCGCTGTGTTCCCCAGAGACAGGGGAACCGAGCCGCGGCTGCTGCTGCCTCTGTGCGTTGATCAGTGCAGTCTGACCGTGTCGCTGCAGGTGCCGATTTCCTGCTCCTGGAGGAACCCCTGTGACTGCCAGGCTCCCGCACTTGGTGTCCACAGTAAAAGGACGTTTTCTCTCTCCTGACTCTCTCTGCGGTGTGATATTCTGGACGAGGTAGAGGTGATTCGGTGAGGAATCGTATGGGAGAAGTTTGGGACCCTCCCTTGTCCCAGAGCCCTTTCCAGTGGGGAACAGGGCTGAGCTCAGTCCTGTCACAAATATCTCTGCTCCAGCACTGCACATTTGAGTCGCTCGTCGCCCCGACACTGCAGAGAATCCGGAGGAGGCCCCGGTCAACGGGTCGGTGCACGCCGGAGCTCCCTCCAGTCCCTGTGCTCCACAGCTCCTTGTCTCCTTTTGCTATCCTCCTCACGCCTGTTGGACACCACTGGCACATTCTCCCCCCAGTCCCAGCTGCGGCAGCGATGGGGAGGGGGACAAGTGGCCATGCAGCGTCCCCCCAGGGGTTAAATCCGCCTGGGCTGGAGCCACTTGTGGAGCCTCCCAGAGCGGCAGGAGAAGGAGCGGTGCCAGCCTGGGCCTCTCCTCCCTGGGTTCGGTCTTAGGAATGCTTCACAGCTGCCCCATTTCTAAGACAAAACTAGGCAGCGGTTCTAATATTTTCCACACACTCCCATCCCACCCACCAGTGGACCTCCTTGCACCCCCCACTTTGGGGACAAATCTTCTACACCGATCTGAACGGCCACACCGGTTTATTTCTGGTTGTTTTTCTTCTATTTCATGTTTGTCCTTCCATTCTCCCTCTTGCTTCAGCTGAGGTTTATGGGTTTGCCATCCTGCCGTGAACCTGCACTCGATAAATGCAGGTGTACTTTGGGTTTCCCCAGTTGCTCTTCACGAGAAGTTTCACACGTGAAAAAGCTGTGGGAAGCGGCGCGTTCTGTGAAGAAAAGATGGACAAGGACACGGGGGTGGTCAGAGAGCCAGTGCCATCAAGGTATCTCCCCCTGGCAGCCGCGCTCCCGCTCAGGAACCAGCTCCTGAGAGCGGGTGGGAGCGGCTGCGGAAATGCGAGGCTCGCTGCTGGCACCGGGGCTGCTGGGGAGGCCGGGGAGCCGGGAAGGGGGAAGGCAGCCAGCAGCCTCTGCAAGCCGGCGTGGCTGGGGCTCAGTCTCCCTTCCTTCTGCTGCTCGCTGTGTGCTGACAGTGGCCGGGGAGGGGCTCCTCTGCGCAGGGCGGCTGCGGGGCAACCCCACCAAGCTGGCGCTGTCTGCTCTGCCGGCTTTGGCTTTCCTGCTGACCGGCGGGAGCACACCGGGAGAGAAGGGGCATGCTGTGCTGGGGGGAGCGGACACTGCCCAGCCTGCCAGCAGGCCATGGGACGGAGCTGCCCGATGGCTTTCGCCACTCCACCAGGCGTCCTTGTTTCTCCACGGCACAAAGACGTTGCGTGGGTGGAGCGGCCACATCTGCGGCTGGCTCTGCTGCAGGCCATGGCTGCAGCCAGGGACCTCTCGGGACTCGTGCTCCCATGGGACTGACCCTGCCCTTGCTCTCCTTTTGCTGCCACCACCGCATGCTACTCAGCCCTCCCAGGCCCCCCATATCTCTCTTGGCGGTGGTCCGGGCCCCTCTGGCCAGGGAGAAAGCATCACGCTCTTCCTGCCATGGACGTGCAGCCAGAGCTGGTTCGCTCCCCGGCTTCTTGTCCCCGTGCATGGACCGTACCTCCAGAGTGAAGGTCTGCATGGGTGCTTTTGCCGTGTACGTGAAGGTGCCAAGGAGGGTTTCCTCTTCTCCATCCGCATCCAGTCCCTCAGGGGAAGAGCACAAGGAGAGCAGCTCAGACTCGTCCCGACAAAGAGGGAACGTACGTGCTGGATAAGCCCTGTTCCCCGCCCAGCAGAGACTTACAAAGAGAGCGAAGTCTCTGGGGGCACTGGAGATGGTCCCAGATAGAGAGACGTCTTTGCTGATGTGCTGCACAGTGACGGAGGTCAGATGGACTCGTGCTGCCAACCTGATGACCACCTGGCCCTGATGCCCTTTTAAAGGCCAGCAGCTTCCTGGGGAAACATCCGGCTGCAAGCAGAACGCGAGAGCAATGAAGTGTGAGAGAGCGTGGGGGCCAGCGCACCTGCCCACGTAGCTTGAAGCGTAGGTGCCGGAGTGTCTGTGGGGTCTATTTCAGCTGGTCTCCAACTTCACAGGAAGGAAGGAAACCAGCACTGATGGATTTCTGCTACGATACCTGCAAAATGGTATCGGAAGGATTGATGAGCGAAAAGGAGTATAAAACCCTGGTGAACCACGTCTGTAGGCCCTCGTAGGTCTTGGAAGTCCTCTGCGTGTCGATGCTGGCACCTGTAAGGAAGGGAGAGCAGCTGACTGCCCCAGGGCACAGGCTGGGAGGACTTGGTGCTCAGGCACTATTCCCAATGCCCCCGGTCAGCTCCAAGTCTGTCAGTCCTGTCCTCGTCACGGCACTGGTGGGGGTGCTCGGCTGCGCAGGGCAAAGACGGCAGCCACGTGCCTGGTGTCTGCTTCTCTGGCAGTGCCCCGAGGAGAAGGCCGGAGGGTTCTGGGAGACAGCAGGCACCCACGGGAATGGCAGCAGGCCAGAGCTGAGGGCTTGCTGCGTGGGCGGCGAAGGGCGGCCCAGCCGTTCCCTTCTCCAGTGCCGTGGGGGGAAGAGAGCCCCTCCATCAGCACAGGAAGACGTGCGGGGCAGCGCAGAGGCACCCGTGCGGAGGCCGAGGGCAGGACTGGGAGGGGGTCTGGGAGAGCCGCTCTGCCACAGCCTTGCTCTCGGAGCCCAGGGAGCATTTCAGCTCCCCACTTTGGAGAGCAGCACCTGGAGCATGGGCTCCTTTGGGGAGTGCTACAGACGAGCACGGGGCAAGGAGACTGGGCTGCTTGTGTCCATACCAGAGCTTTGCAGGGCCCAGTCAGACGTCTCGACCCAGACTTCCAAAGCCATCTGTTTCACTTCCTGCAGTTCCTGAAGTTGCAGGGAACGCCATAAACAAACAGAGAAAAGGAACACATCAGCAGGGAGTTCAGCGTGGCTGCTAGTGCCCGCAGAGGCCAAGGGTCCCTGTGCGCAGAGCTGCAAGGCTCTCTGCTGCTGGCGTGAGCCGCGAGGACCGAGGAACAGTACGTGTGTCCACGGCCCCGGCCATGGCCCCGAGGTGGGTTGAGGAGGGTGCCCACAGCCCACCCTCCACCCTCTCCAGGTTCTGCCCAGCCAAGACCCCCGCCCTATAAAATGCTGGATCACCTTCTTCACACTGCTCATCTCCGCCCTCAGCTGAGCTAGCTCCTCCAGCAGAAGCTGCATCTTTTGGCTTTGCTCCACCAACAAAGCGTGTGAGTTCCTGCGGGAACAGGAGAGCAGGTCTTGTCAGAGAGCGGCCCGCCCCTCTGGGGAGCCTCTGAGCTCAGCAAGGAGGAGAGAGACACGAGCTTTCCCTGCTTGGCGAGGGCTTCCCTTCCGCACCAGGCTGAGCAAAAGCCAAAGGCCAGAGGCGGGAGGGAAGTACAGGAGCCCTGGCTGTTAGGGAAATGGGTGCAGGGAGCACGAGGTCGGTTGACGCTTCTGCAGAGCCGGTCCCAGCTCAGGATGGGTCTCTTACCGCAGCCTCGTCTGTTCTGCTGCGGACACCCATGGCTGCTCCTGAAAGGGAAAAGCGCTCCGTTAGAGCATCCACTGGCAGGGCTGCCGCGGCTTCCCAGGAGAGGCTTCCCTAGGAAGGCATGGCAAAAGCTGCTGCTGCTTTGGGTCACCCTGCCTGGAAGCAGAAGAGCCCGTGATTTTTCCAGCCACTGGCAGCAACGCTCCGTTGCAGGAGGTGCCTGTGCCAGAGGAGTCACCGACCTCTCTCGGTGCCTTCTCCTGCGTTGTCCACACCGGCAGCGAGGTCCCGCAGTAAACAGCAGCTGCAATTCACATCAGCAAGAGACAGTTGTTTTACGGGGGCTGCTAGCCATCCCTGCAGCGGCATTGTCTCCTCCCTGCTGCCTTGGGGCTTGGGCAGCAGCTTAGCTGAGGACGTGGGGAGCGTGGGGTGCAGAGAGAGGACGCGCCTCTGACCGGGAGCCATCAGCCCAGGCGGGAGGGGACTTGGGAGCCGTGATCTCCAGGTGTGCTGGGTGCCCCAGAGCTATTCCCCCTTTGCCCCCACTGCTTCGGGGAGCAGCCAGAGCAGGCGCCACGGGCTAGGAGAGGTACCTCTCCATCGGTCCCCCTGCACCGCCCCTGCCCTCTGGGCATCCCCAGTTCATCCTTGGAAACAGCTGCGCCCTGCTCTCGCCGGCTTGCGCCCTAAGCAAGCCATTTGGGGCAGCGGCCAGAGCAGCAGCACGGCTGGGAGACTACTGGTCTCACTGGTAGTCTGACGGCCAGTGCGGGGCAAGGACATACTCGGGAAGCACTTGGACCACGGGAGTTTCCGCACATCCTGGCCCGAAAGGAAAGCTGGCATCCAGCACAGCCAGGCTGTCGCTCCCCGACGTTTGCTCATGACAACTCACCAAGAGCCACTGGCAGCATCAAGAAGAAGCTGATTTTCCAGAACCTCTTCTTCTGCAGGGCCCTCTTCGGCCTGAAACAGAGTGAGTCCTGTGGCTGTCAACCATGCAAGGCTTGAGCAAACCCCTTCACAGGTGGATTTCCCTCTTCTGGCCGAAAAGGCACCGTTTTGGAAGCCCGCTGCTGACAGAGAGCTGACAGAGCAGCGCCCAGGGGGATGATGATTTCTGTCGGCGCCGTTCAACACTGCCGGCACATCTTCCCCAAAGGAAGGGCTCCAGGAGCACCTTCCGGCAGGGGAGGAAAATAATTCGGGGAAGCAAAGAGGTGGAGCCAATGCAGACTGCTTTCAGCAGTCTTGCTGGTGTGGACCTTGCTCTCTCGCTGGCTCGGAAAGCAGGCCTGTTCTCACTGGCAATCACACAGATCTGTCTCAGGGGTGTTTTTCTGCACAGCTGGGAAGCGTGGGAGCCTTGTCTGGCTCTGCTCCCTGACCTGCAGGGTCTCTTGTGAGAGCTGGGGAGAACCCTCTGCTCTCCCCTTTGCTTGCACTGGCCCTCCGACATCCCCTTTCTCCCCGCAGTCCACAGCAGAAACATGTGGTACGTACATGGCGAAGATGCGCGTGCTCAGCGGATGTCCCAGCAGGGAGACAAGGGCACCTGCCCGACGGCAAGCCTGGCTGAAGAGCGTCCCTGGGCAAAGAAAGCAGAGAAGCGTTAGGCCTGTCTGTGGAAGTCTCTTTGCTAGGACGGCCGGGCACGGGTGTTTCGGTCCCCGCGGGGAGGTGAGCACCGAGTCCTACACACTCCCTCCCTGGGGGCAAAGAGCAGGGCAGCCTGCGCTTCTCCTGCCACTGGTGACATTCGGCCAGAGCTCTGGCACAGCGCAGCTCTCCACGTTCACCCCAGAGGACTTGACAGCAAGCAGCAGCGCTGAGCTTACTTGCAATATCTGTGGCCTGACAGAGCTATACACAGCCTGTGGAAGATTAATCAAGAGTAATGGCGGGAACACCGAGATCTGAGCAGGTCACAGGGGAGAACAGTTATTGTATGCACGAGTGCATGAAAGGGTCGGGCTGGAAAACCACCTGCAGCAGGAGGATGATTTTTTGTGACGGAAGACAGTCACGAGGGATGACTGTGTGAGAAAATGAACTCTCTGATTACATTGGGTGAGAAAGGAGGGAAACATTGCATCTGGCCTCATAGCACAGATCCGTATCTGTGGGTATAAATATATGCTCTTGGCTGCTGAAAAGGAGTTGTGCTTTTTTGGTTCTTTCGCTTGCTTGCTCGCTCGCTCGCTTACCTGGATTCATAATAAAGGAAAGTAGAGTGGAGAAATGAAAAACTCCACCTGATTTCTCTGCAGCTGATTTCGTCGCTGCATTGGCCCTCTTGTGCCATGCGGAAGGTCCTGGAGCGGCTGAGCTGGGAGGTTCCCTGGAAAAGCGTATCACCAGCTCCGTGTCTTTGCAGAGGTTCCTGTGGGAGGAAAAAGACAAATGCCGCTTGCCCACTGTCCCCACGCCTTGGGAGACGGGGCCGGCAGCAGGAGCCTGCGCGGAAGCCCTTGCCAGGGGACAGGCCGTCCCAGCAGCAGCAGCAGCGAGAGAGGAGAGGGCAGCGCAGCTGGGCTGCTCGCAGGGGTCCCCCCCCTCCTTTCGCCATCCCTTGTTGCCCGGCAGCAGCCGGAGCAGAGGATGCGAGCTGGCAGCAGCAGTCCCCCACCTTGGGAGGCCCAGCCGGCAGCACAGCCCAATGCTCAGCCCGTCCTCCCTGCTCCCTGGCCCCGGCCCCAGCCTGCTCCTCGGCAGACAGCTCTCTGTGGCCGTCTGGGGAGGGGGCACAGGCTGCTGTCCCCCTTCCCTGCCGGCCCCTCTCCTCCCCACAGCCAGGCAGGACCGCGCCTCAGCCTCCCGCGGCCGCAGTCTCAGGGCCCCAGGGCTTGGCCTCCCCGTGCCTGCGGCAAAACCTCCCCGAGCAGCAGGGCTGGGCTCCGACGGGGCTCTTCTCCCGAAAACCTCTGCCGGCTTCCCCATGCTGCTGCACACCCCGCTGCCCGTGCTGGCCTCGTCCGTGCCAGCAGCCCAATCTGACGCTCCAGGCAGGAGCAGCCCACTCCGTACCTGCTCGTCTGGCAGCGGCTCGGCCCTGCAGCCTCCCCTGCCGGCTGCTGGTCAGCCTCGCTCCCCAGGGAGCCTCTGGAGGTCCCTCGGCATCTTATCCGCAGAGGCTGCCTCCTCGCCATTTCTGGGCAAAGGCCGGCTCCCCTCTCCGCGCTTCCCCCTCAGACCCAGCAGCGCGGCCTGCCCAGGCAGAACCCGCTCCGGCCGCAGCCTCACGCCGCTCCCCATCAGGAGCACGACTGCCCGAGGCAACGGCCGCATGGAGCTGTGGGCTCCTTCCCCGCGCAGCACAGGGCTGTGCGTTGGCCGGCTGTGACCTCACAGTGGCGGCTCTGACATCATCCCGGGGCACCCAGGGAACGTTCCTGCGACCCTGACCCCTCCCAGTACTACATGCTGCCAGGGAGGGGGGGTCCTAAACCCTCCCCATTCCTGGAATGTTGTGAATGAGCTTTCTGAGCGGCTAGCGAGACTGGCTGCCCGGGATGTCCTTCATGGAGAAGGCGCTGTAGCCCTGGGCATGATGTCCATGATGGCAACAGCGGGAGGGAAAACCAAAGTTCTGTGAAATGCAGCTCCTGGGGGACCAACGAGCCCAGCCCGAGTGTCAAGTGGTGGAGTCCAGGACAGGAACACCCCAAGGGCTGCAGAGCTGGACAGCCTTCCTGGGAAGGCCCGAGACAGGATCACACAATCAATCACAGCATGGCAGGGGTTGGAAGGGACCTCTGTGGGTCACCCAGTCCAACCCCCTGCCAAAACAGGGTCACCCAGAGCAGGCTGCACAGGAACTTGTCCAGGCGGGGTTTGAATATCTCCAGAGAAAGAGACTCCACAACCTCCCTGGGCAGCCTGTGCCAGGGCTCTGTCACTCTCAGAGGGAGGAAGTTCTTCCTCATGTTCAGCTGGAACTTCCTCGGCTTCAGTTTGTGCCCGTTGCCTTTTGTCCTGTTGCTGGGCACCACTGAAAAGATTCTGGCCCCATCCTCCTGACACCCACCCTGCAGATATTTAGAGGCATTTATAAGGTCCCCTCTCAGCCTTCTCTTCTCCAGGCTGAACAAGCCCAGCTGCCTCAGCCTCTCCTTGTAGCAGAGATGCTCCAGTACCCTCGTCATCCTCGTAGCCCTCCGCTGGACTCTCTCCAGTAGCTCCTCATCTTTCTTGAACTGGAGATCCCAGAACTGGACACAGTGCTCCAGATGGGGCCTCCCCAGGGCAGAGCAGAGGGGGACGAGACCCTCCCTCGACCTGCTGGCCGCACTCCTCTTGACGCACCTGTCGCGTTAATTTGGCAGAAAATAAACCCCCTTGTGCTCTAACTCTCTTCACCGGAGTGAGAGGCTAGGGGCGGCTAGGTTTAAATTCTGAGTGATGTCCAATTTGCCGCTACCAGTTCAGTTGTGTTTAATACGTATATTAAACTACCACGATTCTGGATACACTAACAGCAGTCTGCACCTTCAGTCCAGTCGCGCTCATGATCTGGCACGGCCGAGTTTGGTCGCGTTCAGTGAGAAACTGTGACAACTGGCTACTGAAACAGGGCAGTTTTGTTTGTGCAACAGGTAGAGAGGTTTTGTGAATTACCGGTGATAGTGACTGTCTGCAAGAAAGCACGTGCAAATATGAAACGCCTGAAAAGATTATAAATAATACAGTCTGGCTATAAACATTAGGGAGTAACTATTCCCGAGAAAAGCGCTTAGTTGAAGTCTCACCCAAGGCGTCCCAAGGCGGGGAGAAGCAAGGCTCAGCCCGTCGGACAATCCCTGCTGTCGGAGGCAGTCTGAGGTGGAGTTTCCCTTGACTTGCTCACGGTGTTATCTTCTTTTCCTCCAAAGATCTACGGTGTTATCTTCTTCTCCGAAAATCCCCCATTTCCCTGGCTATTTTTATATCCTTTCTACCTGTAAGGTGGAGTTGGAGTGACTGTAGTCATACAGACC
>Ga0065711_1050838_pt1 | contig 10638 bp, 5 predicted proteins | sample Hoacrofraction12_FD_59098 | JGI IMG/M metagenome (GOLD analysis project Ga0065711, IMG submission 59098) | Hoatzin crop microbial communities from Cojedes, Venezuela - Epithelial fraction 12 v2 (version 2) | ecosystem: Host-associated > Birds > Digestive system > Esophagus > Crop | place...
CCACGCGGCCGCCCCTCCCCCCGCCGGCGTGCGGAGGAGAATGGAAAGAAAGAGGCAGAAACTGGTGGGTCAGGATAAGGGCAGTTTAACAGAACAGCAAACAGAGGGAACAGGAACAACAACAATACAGATAAGGAGAAAACATGACAAAAACAGACCCGCTCTCTCGGACCGCACTGGCTCCGCATGCTCCCGAGCTGCGAGAGAGTTCCCACCGCACCGCCCCTTCCCCCCCACCGGAACCCAGCGTGACGTCACATGGTATGGAATACCCGGCTCTGTTTGGCCAGGTGGGGTCAGCCCCCACTCCCCGGCTGTGTCCCTTCCAGGAGTCTGGTGAAAATTAACCCTGTCCTGGCCAAACCCAGGACAGAACGCAAGGAGGTTTATTTTCTTTCAAATTAACGTGACAACCACAAACACAGATCAGAAGGGTGATTCCCTGTGTCACATTCCATGTACTCATTTCATCTGCAGCTTCACAAGACAAAAGCAGTGAGATCTTTGCTGCAAAGTTCTTCACTCAGATTTAAAAAAAATTTTCTTCTATAGTCTGCCCATATTACTTTGTAAATCAGGAGGGTTTTATTATAATAATATCCTCTGAATCCCACATTAAGGATCTGGAAGGCTTTCTTTAGTATTCACAATACCCCACATACATATTATGAACCTCAGTAATAGGCTATATTTGAAATAGTGATGCAGGCACTAAGTCAAAGAATACGCACTTTACCACCTGATGAAAGTCATTCTGCAAAGATAGGGACAATTAAAAAATGCAGCAGAAAAGGTATAAGGCTACAAAGTGAGTTTACCTGGCTGGTAATTAGATATAATTTGAGTGACCAAAAATCAGCGCAATCTGATTTGCACAACGTGCAGTCCATATGAATTCACTGACTTTGTAGATCCAAAGGGTTAACATAGCCCAGAGGTTACAGTCCCTTCACTCATACAATAGTCCACTGAACATGACTACAAGACAAAGTCCTCCTGGCTGTGCAGGTCAAGCCCAACTTTATAACAAAGTATGTTACTTCACCCCACAGTTAGACATGCTCTTTATTTATAAGACATGCTCTTTCTTTATTTATAATAGTGTTACTAGAAAATTACATTCACTGGGATCAACTGTGAAGGAGAAACTCTGCCAGCACTAGATCAGCATAGTACATGAAGCTCTTTACACTTTGCTGTATTGTGAAATATAATGAAGTGGCAAGTGACTGAATCACAGATAGAAGAACAAACAAGAAAATGCTAAATTTTATGTTAGGTGTTTCCACTACAGATAATCCTACATACTTCTTCTTCTACCCATCATTTCAATGAGATATGAATCTGTGAAAATAATGAAAATCTATTAAGCTGTTTGGCAATAATTTCACACAAAGTACAGATTGCTCAAACTTTGTCACCAAGGGCAACAGCAACATAGAAGTATTAAGCTGCAGACATAGCCTTCTTAAATACAAGGAATTCTGTCAGGAGAACAGAGAACAACAATGGCAAGTCTCCAATCCCCAGGAAACCAGCTCAGAGTGTGAGGAAGTGCTAGATAAAAGCCAAAAGGCAACATTAAAATTAACCTAGATAATACCTAGTATCTGGAAGACCGGACAAGATAGGGCAAGTCGTAGATTTTTCTAATCTTCCTTTTCTGGGAGTGTGTCCTTCCAAAATATATTTCATCCAGAAAGTGACTTTTTTTTCAAATAGGTACAGATACCCTGAACTTTAATGAATGCAGATAATGATACACATTGCCTCTAGCTGAACACTACAAACCCGCTGTTGGTTTCATTTCCATTACCAACTACTCATTTATTCCATATGTCCACATGATAACTATGAAAGTTTTGAGATCTTCATTTTTCTGTCAGAGGCTGTAAAGACTAGTTAATGTGTTTTATTCTTTCAGCATAAAAAAATTTCTATATGTAAATTCATGGTTTATTCAAATTCATAAAGCCAACTACAGGGCTTTTGCTGCTAGTGGTAGAGCAAGAGGCAATAATGCCCTGGCACTGGATTTTTTACTGCCTGGCCTCAAAATTGACATTCCTATCACCTCAATATTTGTTCTTCTGCTATAAAAGCAGCTGTGTGCTTTATAGTAGGAAGCACAAAAACACATTTCTTTTTCTACATTCCTAATGTTTGCAATTATTTTAAAAAGTCCCTAAAAAAACCTTGAAGACAACAGGGTACAATCAAAGGGGGAAAAAACAAACGGACAAAAACTAGCTACCAGCAGCCAGCTACATGCCTTACTCTCATCAAACACCATCTTAGTATTGTGACCTGAACATAGGCTGATACCTGATCTTCAGAAAAACAACAGGAAAAACAGTTTTATGAAACCAGTAGTATCATAGACAGGGTAAGGGTAGGGGTTTCCAAGTGGGCAAGGACGGCAGGTTACCTGGGATTAGGGAAACTGCAAGGAGAACACTGCACTTCAGAGCAAATGGCAACAGGCAAAGACTGTGGTTGAAACTCCATCCAAAGTCATGGTCAGGGGGAGTACCTGTGGATTAGGGAGTCATTCACCAAGTTTAGCCTCACAGACTGTTTTCCTGCTTTTAATTGCAACTTCAAAAACAGATCTGCAGATTTTAGCGTGTGGTGGATGGTGCCTCTTTTGGTTTTATTCCCTTTGGCACAGAAGTAGGCAGATTCAAAATGCTTATGAGATTGGATAAATAAAATGGATTATTGTCTTCTTTGTGCATCTATTGAATTTTTAACTAAGTTGTGATTTCACAGCCAACCATTGCATTCATTTATGTCTGTCCAGCCACTACTTCAAGGCAGTGTAGAATTTACCAGGCAAGCCTTGACACTCCAAACTGGGATGAATTTTTGGTGCAAAAGATAAATATAAAACAATAAGTAAGTAATAGTAATAGAAAAAACCCAAAATAAAAATAATAATGTTTCTCTTCTCTGACAGGCAGGTATTATTTAACTTCTCATTTTTGTAAGTATTCTGCTTCCTATTTTGGAAGCCTTAAAAGACCCTTTAATGATCTATCCAGCTGTTAGGAAAAGAAACAGAATTAGTATTTGTTACAGTCTGACTGCTGTGAATCTGTGCTAAACACCTACCTAACATGTATGTAAAAACGTGTGTTTTCCAAACAACACATACATATATTTTTGTATCTTTTACATGTGTACATACATGCATATAAGTATACCATTATAAAAATCTCTTCACTTCTTGAAATCACATAAAATTCTAGTTTTGCCAGGCCTACAGCAAACTGTTTCTTACCAGACAAGGCCAAAATGCACATCAACAGACTGTGAAAGCCAGAGGCATCTGATTCTGTTGAAAAGATCTTTGATGAGGACAGATAATAAACAGAAAAAGAAGTTTCCTATTGTCCTGGGTTCGGCCAGGCCAGGGTTAATATTCACCGGACTACAGGAAGGGACACAGCCGGGCGGGCTGACCCCATCTGGCCAGACAGAGCCCAGTATTCCACACCATGTCACATCATGCTGGGTTCCGGTGGGGGGGCGATGTGGTGGGAACTCACTCGTGGCTCGGGAGTGCGGGTGGTGGTTGTGGAGAGCGGCTCTCTGGGTTGTGCAGTTTGTTTTGTGTTTTCTCCTTATCTGTATCGTTGTTGTTCCTGTTCCCTCTGTTTGCTGTTCTGTTAAACTGCCCTTATCCCGACCCACCGGTTTTCTGCCTGTTTCTTTCCATTCTCCTCTGCACCGCGGCAGGGGGAGGGGCAGCTGCGTGGCGCTTTTGTTGCCGGCCGCAGCCAAACTATAATACCTATTCTTCAACAACCCATGGTTTTAAAGAGATTTTCAGATCCTTCTTTCCTGATAGAATAAGCTGAAATTCACACCAAAATATAGAATAGATTCAAGTGTGACAGCATCTCTTTAGGAACAAGCATGAGGCAGCTGAATAAAACGCTCTTAGGTTCTGAAAACTTACTTCACTGAGCCAGCGGAGAATAACATAAATTACGTTTAACATTATATAACTAATCTATTGAAAAACACTCTGAAAATTAATCGAAGTATTCAGTATAGTCTAAGACTCATATACAAGAAAATATATAGGGTACTATAGTGTTATTAATTTTATTATAACTATCAAACTTCCATTTAAATTAAACATTAAATCTTGACATAGTCATTAGAAAAAGCTTAGTTTCTGTAATAACCTGTGGCATGTGCTGCACAGAGTTACAAGAAATGAAAAATACAAACAGATGAGATAATTTTGACTTTCTAAATGCTTATCTATGAACTTTTTTGTATTGTCATAGCCAACAGATGTATTGGCCATCTGTCCTAAATCATACTACAAAAATCTTCCCACATAAATACTAATTATAAACTTCCTACCTTCCCTTTGAGTAAGTCTCAGGAGTAAAACATAACTCCATTACTAGATATTATTGAATTAGCGGCTTTCCTGGTCTGCCTTACCACCCTAGCTATAAGTGAAAACCAAGAACGTGCTAAGACATACCTGAAAAAAGATGGGAGATTTTCTGATACTTGGACAGAGTTGAATTGCGAACGTAGATTTATTTATCTTTATATAGATTTGGGGGTACATATGAACTCTAACTGTGTGGTTATTCTATGTTACACAGAAAAATTTACCTTGAATTTAAGCCTTCACAGCTTCCTCCATCCTCTTCTTGCTTTCAAAAATAGAGCATAATTTGTGTGTTTCTAATGTTATAACTCAATTTCATAGTGCACTGATTCAGGTTAAAACAACCCACCAAAAAAGAACTCAGTAAAGTTATGAAAGAACCATATAAAAAAGTCTAGTTGTCAAAGGGAGACTGGAGATACTCTTCTACCCTGGTATCGAAAGTCAGATATGGAAATGCTGAAATGTTTCATTCTAGCTAGAATGAACCATCTTAGAACACAAAAGTAATTTGTTTTAACATTTCAAGAATGTTCTTATTATTGTTTTGGAAAAATCTGTTCAAATTCATGAATTGTTTTGTACTTTCAGAACTGGAAACTTTAGTAAATAAAGAGAAATAAAATCTACATGATTTTACAGGCTAGGCCAGGAGTTTGCTAGCTGCTATTACACTTTAGACTCTCCAGCAGCACAGGACTCTATTATAGGGTCTTCAAAATTGTTGAGACTAAGAAAATGGTGTAAAAATAAAAAGGCTTCTCTATCAAATTGTGAAGGGAAGGGTAAGTCGCTAGAGATGTGGAAATGTACAGAAAAGAGTGCATTTCTAGTATGATATAAAAAAAATGGAAAGGACTGAGAAAAGTAGTTTCGAAGAACAAAAATATTACAAAGGGAAGGCAAAACAATTCAGAAAAAATATGAGCTTTTCTGTCCAGAGCAAGAAATAGTTTCATTTTCAGGCTCCACTTGAATTTGCAAAATCAATCTTTCACTACAAGAGGTGATTTTTGGTTTTTTGGCCTTTTTTTTTTTTTGAGAAAAAAGAAATCCAAGATTTAGACAGTTTAGTAGTAGTTCAATAGGTGTGAAAACATACCAGCAATCTAATCCATTTCACGTGAAGAAGCTCCTGAAGTTTGAGAGCGCATTTTGTCACATCTATATTTAAATTTGTTAAACTTAGTAGTAACTTCTAAACATACTCTCCCTTAAGTCCTTTTTTTCTTGAAAAAAATTTTGGTGTAGAATAATGAACATGAATAATGCAAAGAAAATCTTTAAAGAAATTCTTCTTGCATATTTTAAACCTGTTAAAAAAGTTGAGTTTGAAAGACGTTGTCGTCCAGAGAGATTTTCTTTTTATAACAAGAAAAATAATCACAGAACTGTAGTACAGAACACGTCAGTTAAGTTACTCTAGGCAGAGAAATTTGTACCACAGTTTTTCCTTTGAATTTTTCTAAGGCTAGAAACGTTACACTATTCATATTGTAGAAAGTAAAAATATTTTTAATTCTGTGCCTTACCTCAACTTGAAGTTAAGACACACACACACAAAAGCTTAAGTTACCTATCCGACAAAACTTTAGGAATGTGGAAGTTAACTTAGAAAAGTGATTCAGTCATGGAAGACTGAAGTCTGCTGCCAACCTCAGGATTCAGCACCAATAAACCCAGCAGCAGCTCCTACAGGATCTACTGGTAACTCTAAATCAAGCTGTTCCTCAAGAGTGCAGTTAGAAAAGGGATAGACACAAAAATGAGTAAAGCTATGTCAACTCATTAAATATTTTAATTGCAATGCAAAATATTCCTGTCATTTCTAGACCTGGATTTTGCTTCCTTTGCCAAAGTGAACCCTCTCCTGGATGTGGACATGAACACTAATTCAAAAGCTAGCTTTAGCTTGGTGACCTATTCCTTCTTCTAACCGTACTTTGGAGGCTACAAGTAGCATCAAGTCTTAAAATCTGTCTAAAACTCCCCTTCTAAATCTAGCTATAAAATAATCCTTGCTTTCAAGTTTGTACCTTCTTACTAAGTCTAGCCTGGTAACCCTTAGCAGACACACAGACAAACTAACCAGCACCTTATTTCCAGCAACTTCTCTGAATCAAGAACTAACCTTAGTTCAACTTAGCTTCCCAGAAATTCAACCCCAAATAAAAATTCAACCATAATCTTGCTTGATCTTAGTTGCAGGCGTTGTATTTTGCAGGACCTGATCAAAATTGTAGGACATGGTACTACTTCTTCTGGAACCCATCTTGCGTCCATGTCCAGGCCTTTCTCTGACACAAACAATTACTTAACTGCCATGATTGTGTTGCACCCCCTGGCTGTTGTTCCCCCATGCTTGTAGATTCTTCTTGGTTTACTGTGTGTGTGTTTCGTTGTGGGTTTTTTTCTTCCCTTTCTTTTTAGCACCAAGCACTGAATTTCCACCCGCAAACTCAAATTCAGTTAACATCCTTCACACAGTACAATTTATCTTAGGTTCAGTGGTCATCTGGACAGACACACAAACTTAAAGTTAACAAAAGTATAGCAATCACTGCCAGAAGCAGATCTGGAACCTTACTTGAATCATTTTACCTCTTTAGCTTAACATCTAGTTGTGCCTTCTGACAGAGCCTTTACAAAGATGATCCTGTAAACTTGCTGACAAAGAAGGACATCTCTTAGCCAAAGTCCAGAGACATCCCTGATAGGCTCAGGCAAAACCTCCTTGATGGGGAGTAGCTGGCAGGACGAAGAAACCCTGAAAATGTACTGACCTCCCAGGAAAACAGGAGTCAGCAACAACTACTATCCTACACCCACTTCTGTATCTACACCAAAAAGGTATTAAAAAAAATCCTCGCTACCTACCCAAAAGGGGCATCTCTGCAAAAGCCTCTCTGCACAAGATCTCTCAGACAGTCAGGGACACCTGGATGACTCTAGCTTCTATGACGCAGATAATCTGTACACGAGACTTTTCTGTCATCAATCAGACCCAATCCTGGGAGCAGCTTAGGGTTCAAGGGGCAGTAAAGCCAGAACCTGTTGCAGGAAATGAAGGGAGTTCCCAGGAATTTTTTTCCATTTTTTTTTTAAATTTATGGCTGCTACATAGTGACTTAGTCTGCTTTAATATCCAAATACTTAGCACTTAATAAAATAATGTATTAATTTGTTATCTGTTTTTGCAATTCTTTAATAGCTGTAACAAAAAAGCTACACAAGACAGTTCTCCTTTTGTTCTATTGTTTCAGTCTCTAAGGCTATGTTAGCTGGAAGAGTGCTTTTACAGGTGCCATTTTAGCACACAGAAAAATGACACATCTCCCAGAAAGTTAAGTAAAATTTTTATCCCCTCTTTTTATATTATCTGTAAGAGGCACTTTCATGTCACCAGTTTCACACTACAAATGAATTTGAATTTGTATATTATAAAATAAATTAATGTAGAAGTACCATTTCAACTTTATAAAATTTTGGTCTATGGTCATAATCAGGAACTTTGAAAACTGATTAAATTTTATTTTTTACAATTTCATCAATAAAAATTATTATTATTAACTTTTTTATCTTACTCATCTTTGGGTATCAATATGCATTTTGGTACTGACCAAAGTCTCACAATTTTAAACACTTAACACGTCATAAAATTTCAATAAGATTAAAGGAAGATAACAAGAAACATACTCTTCCCGCATGAGACCTTCCTACCAGCACTGCATGTCTTTCCTACATATGCTGTTATTCCTAAGTATTCCAAAGCTGGTAAAGGCAAAGACAAGCAAGAAGGTATATCTGTCCTGAAAGAGATCTACTGATTCAGTACTTAACAGCAAAAGAACTTCAGGAGAATTGTTGCAGAGTTCTAGTGAAACCAGCCAGAACTGCAATTCACACAATAAGAAGCCCGATAACACAAAGAATGAACCATCTTCCCTAACTTGCATTCTGTGTTCCGTTACATGTGTGAAGCCACTGTAAGCAGTGATTCCAGCCATATAAGGAGGAAAAAATTTACTGTGAAATTCAGCAGCTCATTAACAATAGCAGACTGTTGGGTAAGAGTTCCTTTAATCCAAAGTCCAACTACAGTTCATTAAGTACAAATAGTCACCCATCTGCCATGAATTCACATATCTGGAAATAGCTACTCAAAATTAGGTTATAGTCCTGAATCAGCTGAAATTTGTACACCAGAAACATAATTCCCAATAAATGTTCATTGAAATGGATAAACAAATAAAATATCATTCTAGTAATTTAGAAACTTTACCCATATGTTGTTTTTTTTAAATCACTTTTTTCTTTATCAAATCATTCTTAAAACCTTTCTCAGTCATGATTTCTTCACATATACTTGTGCAGAATAGGGCTTTTTCAGTAGCGTCACTTGTTTGTGTCGTATTATCATTTGCATTTTTTCCCACTCCAGAGAAATAATTTTGAAGATTGAACCTTTAAGGAGTTAATTTTGCTGTAGAGAAGTAGACTCTAAGGCGTCAAATCTTAGTCATGTTATAAGCACAGAAATGTTGTGCTTAAAAGGTCATTTACTTAGACGGCAAAAGGACTATCATTTTCTAATGGGAAATAAGCCAAAATGAAAAATCTAATATATTTATTGAGTGTCCTGCTGATTCTGCATAAAAATTTTTCCAGGTGTACCAGTCATCATAAAAGCTGAGGAAAATGTCTTTACTGCAAGCAGTAGTGCAAAATAGCCTACTGCTACAGGTTAACATTTTCGTAAGTATCACATTGGCCAAACACTTAAGTTCGGGGTGGGGGGAAAGAAAACACAGATGTAATCACAAACCATTCTTAAGGTTTTCTTAAGTAGCCCAGATTTATGAGACTTTTTTGTAACATTTATCTTATTTTTCCACCTCAGTCTGCCTGCATTGCTAACAAAGTGACTGTTGTTTGTGACATCCAGTTGTCATTACCAGCTAGTCATACATAGTATTTTCTTTTATCATAACTAAAAAACGTTAGTTGTACTAAGCAGATAGAAAGCATGATGTAGAATTCAATCAGATTTGAGCACTTGTTCAGCTCTGCTGTGGAATGAGAACACTTCATTTCCTCTGCACATACATGTCTAACTATTAAAGTATCTGTAGGATGCCCTGAAATAATAGGATCCTGATTCTGAAAACATATATGCTGATTTTTAATTTATGAATTTGCTGACCTTATTGAAGCTAATCACAAACAAATAGGTAGGCATGCGTGTATCTGAAGGACTGGGAGTATTTGGCTTGGAAAAAAGGATTTACTTTATAGACAAGTGAAAGAAACGTTATTCCTAACATTCAGAAAGCATAGTAATGGATGAAGAACAGATAATCCAAATAATTTTTGGAAAATAAACAAAAATATATTCACTATCAGTTCAATTTTGACAGTCTCAGTACCAGATGGCCTACAATGCTATAATGTGTACTCTAGTTACTAAGAGCATCATGATTTTAAATTTCGATACTTAAAACCAAAACTAGTAAACCAACTTGAAAACTGTAAATCTCTACAACAACGTATAAACAAGGATAACCCAAATTTCAGTCATTCCTTGTAGATATTCTTTACATAAAAGAAAGCTGTGTACTTAAAGCAAATTTAAAGCATCCCTAAAAAGATGGCATTTATGTCCATAAGTATGAGTAAGCTAAAGTAACCATTATTTCATCTCTTCAGAGCTAGTCATACAGTAAAAATTTGGGAATAAATCACCTGCCAGTATTAGCCCTAGCCAGCTGTTTCAAAGATGTTGAGTTCAAGTCCTTGCTCCACTATGATGTCTGTGATCACAGCTAATTCAAATAGTTTATCTGTTCTTCAAATCCCACGTGCAAAGCTGACTTTTCAGATGATACTTGCCCTCACAATGAAATGAAGGAAAAATAGAAATGTTAAAGTTTGGAATAAAATTACTTTTAGTGTTTCAGATTCTAAACAGATTTTAGCCAAGCATGAGAAATCAATAAACTGTGTAATGTACAGGTCTTAGAAGGACTGACCTCTGAGAACATAGGACTTTTTGTCAGGCTGATTTGCTACAGGGCAATGTAGATTAATGGCAAATATATTTCATTCATCCTCCATCTATTATTTAGTTCAGATATGAAATCAATTTACTTCATATATTAGAAAGAGGGCCAACCGTGTCCTGGGCTGCATCAAGAGAAGCATGGCCAGCAGGTCAAGAG
>Ga0065711_1050839_pt1 | contig 10638 bp, 5 predicted proteins | sample Hoacrofraction12_FD_59098 | JGI IMG/M metagenome (GOLD analysis project Ga0065711, IMG submission 59098) | Hoatzin crop microbial communities from Cojedes, Venezuela - Epithelial fraction 12 v2 (version 2) | ecosystem: Host-associated > Birds > Digestive system > Esophagus > Crop | place...
CCTTCAGATATTTGTAGGCATTTATTAGGTCCCCTCGCAGCCTTCTCTTCTTCAGGCTGAACAAGCCCAGTTCCCTCAACCTCTCCTCGTAGGGGAGATGTTCCAGTCCCCTCAAAGTGATGTCTACTTGGAGACATTTTCATTTAAAGTGAAACAAAATAAGGTCTTAACTACGGGTACTGTTTACAGATCTGGGAGCAGTTACTTCCAGAATTGAGGCATTTAGCCTGTTGTACAAGTCCATTCTGTCTTCTACATCGCTGTTGACCCCGGTGTTACACTTACTGCTGTACAGGCAGATGCAGTGTTGTGTGCTGTTAATCAGCTGATGCAGCCTACCATGTAAGCAGAGGAGTTCTGGTGATAATGAAGGGACTTGATCCATGTACAGAAGGGAATGTGTAATTCTGAAGAGCACATGTAACACTTGCAAAAGGTGCTATGTAGATTATAATGATAATAGTAATGACGTTACATTCCATTTAAATGGAATTCAGATGGTGGTCTACTGAGGGTTTACTTTACACAGCTGAAGGTCATTTGCGCATATTATATTGGCTCAAGGGAGTACTCATGAAGCAGTTTGGTAATGAGGTTGAAATGGTATATTTTGTTGAAAAATAAAGGTTTCTCTTGCAAAGGCCTTGAGACAGAAGTTCTTCAGAAAAGCCAGTCCTTGTGCTATTTGCAGCTTCTGTTCTTTTCCTTGCCTTCCCAGAGCTTTTGTAGTTTTCTAGTCACAGAACTGGGAATGAGTTTAAAAGGAGAGGGCCTGTTTGCCTGCGTTTCCCTCACACCAAGAAGATGGGATGGAGTTCTCTAATAGGAGAATTTTCTTAATTGGCAGTTTTCTAGCTGTCCCTTCCTTCTTACCTTCCTTTTTTAGCTTTCCTACCATCCTTCTTGGAGACAAGAAGAATTTCTGCTCCTATCAGGTGAGGCTTCCTTCATTCTATGATTATTATCTACAGAAATAGCAGCATGGATGAGGAGATTGAAAATCCCAACTGGAGTGTCCGGGCACTGGTGCAGCAGTATGAAGAGCAGCAGACCATGCCATTGGAGTCCCACTCTTCCAGGTAAGGCACGTTATTGCCAAAATCTCTCCGCTTGTGGTCCATTGACATTGCCTAGAATGCTCTTTCTTATCACTGTGATCTGGTTAGCTCTGATAGAGAAGAGGATTCCCAGCATGTAGCCTCCTGTCTGATCTGGAGAATGAAGCCTCAGGAGCCAAAATGAAGCAATGGTTCACTGCCATTTCTCCTACAGATAAAATTGATCTCAGTCATGATATGATCACATAGATAAGACTGAGTTACTTCTGAGTTATAATTGTCTAAAGCTCTGGAATGTCCATCAGTGATATGGGGGGAATAGGATTAGGAAAGACATAGGTCAAGTTTTTACTGGGAACCTGAATCTCCTGAGACATGGAGATGAGGGGGCATGTGGATTTAAACAGCAGTTACAGGCACACACCAGTCTTTAATCACAGAATCACAGAATATTAGGGGTTGGAAAGGACCTCTGTGGGTCATGTAGTCCAACCCTCAGTCCAGATATATGGTCGGGGGGGAATCTGCAGCTGTGTCTTCATTGCCATTGTGCTCTCATCTGTCACCTTTAACTGTCTCTAGATTTACAGTTATTTAATTTACCCTTCCATCCCCCAGACTTTCCCCTTCAGTCTAGAGTGCAGCATTTAATTATTTTACTGAACGATCTCCTGTGTACTGCTCTGAAGCATGAAAGTCAGCATTCAGTATGGTTTCTCTTGGAGGTGACTTCCCCTTTGAAGTAGGACTTGGATCCTGAGAAATATGTGCTCAGTGCTATGAACAGCCTGCAGCCTTCACTGGGTTCTTTGCACAAGTTAAGCAAGGTCAAGTTGGTGCAAGTGGAGGCTAAAGACATGGAACCTGTAGAAGACAGGATTGGTAGAATGGCAGCATTTAATACATTGCCAAAAGGAGGTACCACAACTTGCAGCTGTGAACATGAGAAGTGTGTGCCAGCTACAACACATTACACTGATGCCTTACAAGCTCTTCTTACTACCCTTTGTATTGGGGCAGAAGTCAAAACTCTTGCCCCGATTTACTTGAGCAGTGGAGAGTAGAGGGAAGATGTGTGGCTGTGTTGTTTTCATGGATATAGGAGAGACATTGTAGCTGAAGGAGCCTTTGAAGAACTGTGCTACGGTGGGGAAGCTGATCCAGCATGGATAGTCTCATAGGAAAGGACAGCCTTTCCCTTCTTCCCCAGAGAACAAGAAACTAGCTTGAAGACAAATGACTGCATAACTGAATATATTAGAACTCCCTTTGGATATGATGCTTTGCTCCATTTAATCTCTTCTGGAACATGCTAAGAGGGCAGAGCTGCATGAGCATAGCTGCAGCTCTTAGAATCACAGTTTCCTGTCCCCAGTGTAAGCCCCAAATCTGCTTTGTCGTCTCCTTGTCCTGCCTGGGCTGCTCCCTGAGAGTGATTCAGCTAGACCCCATGCCTACGATTTGTGCGGGAGTGAGGAGGTTCGTTTTCCTAGGACAGATTGACACTGACAGTTTCTCAGCAGGCAGGATGTCTCCACAGGATTTCTGAGGCTACTTTTGATGATCCGTAGTACAAAGAGGCTTCCATGTACCTGAGAATTAAGGTTGCTTGGCTCAACAGTGGAGAAAAAACAATCGTTTGTACTTATACCCAGAGTTTGCTGTATATCATTGTGAGGTTGTGTTTATAGACAGACATACGCACTTGGAAGAGTGTGGCAGCTCCATGTGAGGCAGTATTGGAGCACTGCCTCCACATGATGTCAGTATAGAGTGTACTTTTGAAGCTGTCGTACCAGGGGAGATGTAAAAATTCTGGTCTTGGCAACAGGATTTCATGGATAATATCACAACACTTTGGTGTTGACTCTCATACCGTGATCTCAGTAGGACAGCAACTGAAACATGCTGCTCCCTCCACTAATTCTTCAGTTTATGGTAGCTGTAGTATTTTATGGTAGCTGTAGTATTTTATGTGTATTCTTCTACCGCATAACGGATTTCCAGATAACTGCTGTTTTCTCATATGTGGGTGTATCTTGGTGGTGACTGAAAATTTCTCTGCATATCCTAAATCACTTTGTGTTTTTTGGTTTTCCCCATAATGTCATGAGTTCTCTTACCATATGGTAATGGTAATATTATTGCTAAAAGAATCATAGAATGGTTTGCGTTGGAAGGGACCTTATAGATCATCTAATTCCATCCCCACTGCTGTGGACAGGGACACCTTCCACTAGACCAGGTTGCTCAAAGCCTATCCAACCTGGCCTTGAACATTTCCAGGGAGAGGGCAGCCACAGCTTCTCTGGGCAACCTGTTCCAGTGCCTCACCACCCTCACAGTAAAGCATTTCTTTCTTGTATCTAACCAAAATCTCCCATCTTTCCATGTACAGCCATTACTCCTTGTCCTATCCCTACATGTCCTTGTAGAAAGTCCCTCTCCAGCTCTTGCGTAGGCCCCTTTAGCTACTGGAAGGCTGCTCAGAAGTCTCCCCGGAGCCTTCTCATCTCCAGGCTGAACAGTCCCAACTCTCTCAGCCTTTCCCCATAGCAGAGGTGTTCCAGCCCTCTGATCATTTCTCCAGCCTCCTCTGGACCTGCTCCAACAGGTCCATGTCTGTCCTGTGCTGAGGGCTCCAGAGCTGGATGCAGGACTGCAGGTGGGGTCTCAGGTAGTGAGAAAATGGTGAGAATTTTTACAGAAGTGATCAGTTACCTACCCAAAGAAACTGGGAGCAATCTGACCTCCAGCTCCTGGGAGTGTCTTCTGCTGACACCAGACTTCATGATGAAAACAACATGCTTGTTTCTCTTTCCTTCCAGAGAAATCTACTAGTTCAGTTATGAGAACCAGCTGAGAGAAACAAACCATTTTTTTGTTAGTGAGAGATGTGGTTATTAACAGCAGCCATCCCCCTCCATGTAATTGCTGCTGTTGTGTCTATACTAGGGCAGCGTCCCCTGCCTAGCATCAGCTCATTTCTGCATTAACTCTTCAGTAAGAGAGCTCACAGCCTGAATAACAGAATTCACAGAGACAAAAGCTGTAATAAGCAAAGGCAATTGAAATGATTCATGGAGAATTTGCCAAAATCAAATGGATTCCCAGGCCACTGAGCCCCTCACCCATCCGTCTCCCTTTCTCCTCCCCTTCCACCAGCCTTCCCTCCCCCACTCTGAGCCAGGCATCTCAGAGAAAAGGCTCTGCCTTGCACAGCCTGTGTGACAGCAGGAGGGAGAGGGAGCTGGAGATAGCAAGGAAGAGGAAGCCGTGCACAGGGCTGGGAAGTGCTTTATGCCGTCTTCCGAGACTGCATCCAAGCCTGGAAGAGCAGGGAACCTACTACTTGCAGGAGCACCTTCTCTTGGCTGTTCGTTGGCATCTGCAGCAGGTGCTTGGAGTCTAAAGAGGGCAGAATGGGATGAGAAACACCACTGGCAATCCAGATCGCAGTCGTTGTGATGAAAACTACTGGGTGTGCAGCTGACCAAAATGCAGCAGCAAGAGACAAATAACCTGAGAGAAAAACCAGCAAAAGCAGAACCCAGGCTGCAGAATTCCCTGACTCTGGAATCAAATACGTGTGTGGGGGCTGCTGATCTGCAATCTGACTGTTTCTTGCAAAGACCCTGAGGTGTTTTTTTTCCTGCTGTGAATCTTTCAGCTAACGTGGTCTGGCTTGCAAATATTTCTTCAGTAGTTTGACAGGATCTGGCATCTTCTGCACTGAATTCTGAGCGTGTGAAGGGACAAGGCATGTCTGTAGCCAGAATCCTGAGGCTCCTCTGGAAACGGATTCTGTGAGGCGAAAGGTTAAAGTGGGATCATGGGAGGGAAGCAGGTCAAATGGTGAGCAATTGTTGCCATTGTCATTTGAAACAGCAGGGATGGGGTGTTTATTAAACTTATGAGAATTCAGACTTATCACTGGGGCTGTTGCCCGAAAGTGACTGTGCAGGCACTGGCAACTCTGGGACTTGGTGGAGAAAGAATATGGGTTAAGAAACCAACCGGTAAAAGGAATAAAGTGGAACAGTTTGCATCATAAATCTGTCTTAACTAGCTTTAATTTCCCAGCACTTATTTCTGCATGCTTTAATTGCGAATTGCTATGTACTTTAAAGAACAAGTTACAGCACTGGATATTTCATACTCTAACATGTTTGGTGACAGATACAAGCGACATAGAAATGTTTCCAGTGTTAACTTGATGGCATAATTTATGAGGCAGCATGACCTGTGCTATTGCTTCCTCTGAGTGCATCTCAGTGGCTCTTTCACTTTTTGGCATGGTTTGAGAGGTTGTCACTGATGCTGTGTGAACCCAGTGACCTTATAGAACAGGGAAACTGCCTTGAAAGGGGACTGTGGACATAGGAATACCTAAGCAATTGTCTGTAAAACTGTCTATGCTGTGGAGACCTGTAGTGACCACTTAACCCCAGCCCCTGCCCCAGGTGGAATCCTTTGTATTTGTTTTGGGATGTGGATCCAGAGCTGAGAGGATTAGACTTTGGAAGAGGGGAATGTTATTTCCAGGCTCTGTATCCCCATGTGTTTTGTCCTCCTCGTTCTTCTTCCCAGTTCCCTGCTCTTGCCCATCCCTCAGTTTCACCACCTTCTTGCCCAACAGTTGCTAATACTGTTTTTCTAGGACAGTTCTCATTCTTTTGTCTTTTGCATGGATAGAGCCAGCACTGCACTTCTCAGTGGCCTTATCAGGATGATGGCACATTCACAGTATCCACTCAGAATATGTGGGGGGAATATAGAGATCAGTTCCTAGAAAGAAGTAAAATAGCTCTGAGTTACTGGACTTTTTAGATCAACTGGGCTTCCTGTTTGCACCTGTGCTGTTGGAAAGTTTCCTCCTTTCCTCTGACCCTATTATATAATACAAGCCCAATAGTACTCTCTGTGCTCCCAAACAATTATTTTAACTTTGTGCTGTGCACCCATTCAGTGACAAGCAGGAGCAGGGCACTGGTTACAAATGTTATGTACAAAAAGTACCTAATCAGGGACTGCTGTAGTGGAGTTAGCCTTCCTGAAGGTACATCCTATTGCAAAGCCAGATGGCCTGGACCCCTTTAGCAACCACACACACCCTGTCTGAGCAGAAAAAAAACAAGTACTGTAGCTGGTAGAGGTCCCCATTAGAAGATGGTTATTCTTTCACTTAGTAAGTTGCATTCATCTTTTCTTTTAATATGGTGAAAATCCATTTAGTCTGGACCATTAAAACTAGACTGCTTGAAAGTCTGTAATATAAATGAAAAGGAAGCCAGCACTGACTGTGGGAGTAGACCAGATGGGAGCTGCTATCAAGTAATTTCCATCTCTATTGCAAGGCTTTTCTGATTCTGTGAGAGCTGTGGAATATGTAGCAGCAGTGCTGGGAAGATGCAGAAGGTGAATTGTTGAAGCCTCTTATTTTTTTAAACCTGTTATATTATTTCCACACTGTTTTCTTTTTGTTCTCTCTCCTTTGTTTCTGTACTGGGGAGTATGAAAAATTAAATCCCGCTTACACTTGCAAGGATTAGTTCCTGTGACTTGAGAGGTACATTGAATGGGTCAGTGAGCTTCAGCCACCTTTTGATGTTGTCTGGGTGATGCATTTAAGAAGAATTTCTGAAAATAGATTGCTTGAACCTCACAGTCGGCTGAGATGGCTCCAGTGTAAATTTGTGGCTAGTTTCAAGGAGTTTTAACCTAAGAACATGACTGAGTGGTATCTGACTTCCAAAAATATTTTGTCCTTGGAATTTCAGGTTAATGAAGTGGTGATTCTGAAAGCTGGAGCAAGAGATGAAGCAAGCCAGGGTGGCTTTTTGTTCAGCTTGCAGTATGAACATAAGGCTTGCAGCAAATTGTTTCTGAGAAGACTTTCAGCAGAGTGTGATCTTACCCCTATATGAGTGTATGTGAATTCTGTGGTGGCAGTCTCAAACTTGCATTCTGTTAAGGAAAATGAAGAGACACATGCTACTTATCAGTTAGCCTTCTATGACGCTGATGTAGAGTGATGGAAAAGTTACACACCCAGCTTGGTTTGTTGATGGCTTCTGTGGTATGCAGATAATTTTTAGTTTCAACAAGCCTACCTGCTTATTTACTTTTATCTTAGATAAGGATGATGTTGATAAGCACTAGAAGTAACTGTTTCTCCTTTCCTCTGCAGTCTTACATCACCCAGTCCTATCCATAGTGTGAAGAGCGAATCCACTGTAGCCCCATCAGAGGAGAAGGAAAGACTTGTTATCATCCACAATGAACAAATAGAAACTAAAATAGGTACCTTACAGATAACGCTTTATAGCTCACACTTTCATTGGGATTTGTTCATATCATAAACTTGCTGAAAAGTGCCCCAGTGACTGAGATGAACGTAGAGAATGTGATGCTGAGTATCTGTTCACATAAAACTAAATTCCAAAACTTCTAACACTACAATAATGCCATAATATGACAATGTCTGTGAGGCTTGCAAAATAATGCTTGAGAAATAAAAAGCTCTGGAGAAGTTTTGAGTCATATAATTTTCACTGTAGGGTGAATGCTTTCATCACAATGTCATTAGGCCATGTTGGAAAAAAAAACATTTTAAATTCCCTTAAAGAGTCCATGTGAGCTTTTCAAGCCCATGGTGCATTACTTGACTTTGTGTAAGGGTCTGTATTTACAACACATGTGTATATAGGTCAAGTGGCTCTTTGCAAGGAATTGAACAGTTATAGTATTGTCGTGGTGTTCGCCTTGAGAAGTCATTGCTGTGTTGCCCCAAGTGTAAACTGACCATATCACAGGGCATTTAAAATTTTCATGCAGATTGAAGGAAACATTTTCATAGAAGTTCCTTAAGAAGTTTGTTTCTTTTCCTTCTCAGAAATGCAGCCTAGTAATAACTCTCTCTGTTTAGCATCCATCCCAAGCGCAAATGACATAGAAGCTTTCATAGGAAGTGCTTTGCTGCCTCAGCCAGTGTAGTCCTGCTTCAGTGCTCCTTCGAAAGTATTTGGCACACGTACCTCAGCAGCTGAAGTAGCTGGCAGGCTGTAGCTATTCCTTAAATTCTTAGCTGTCCTGTGTCTGCTTGCTGCCCATACAGTAGGATATGACAGCTGCATGTCTACAGGTGCACAGCAGCTTGCAATGGCCAATTTCATTTTTGGTCAACTAGCTAACAAGCACTGCTATGATTGTTACTCATCAAACATCATCCCTTCTTAGGGAAGAAAAAAAACATCTACATTCCTTGGCCAGCCAGTGGATGATAGTTAACCAGTGATTCAGCTTATGCTGTGGGGTCAGAAAAAGCATGCGAGGCTATTAAACTTGCTATTAAGAGAAAAGCCTTTTTTGGAATTGGGTGTGTTGTCTACCTTGAGAAAGCCATGTTATTTGACAAGTAGAAACACTGTTTAATGTTGCCTTCAGTGGGTCCTTGGTGCACCCTCTGACACTAAGATGTGGTCTTCAAATCCCACAGTTGGTTTCTCCCCTTAGGCATTTTATGCCACACGTGGTGCAGTGCATTGTCCCCTGTGATGTTGCTTTGAAATCTCCAGTACGGAGGAATCAGGTGCAGCAAAGTTAATGAAGGGGAGGGATGCTTATCTTTGGTATATGTGTATGCACGCAAGTTTCCTTTGCATAAAGAATGAGGCATAAATCCTTGAGATTAGACAAGATGTCACACCTGTAGCAATTTACTTAATACTTACAAGAAGACATGCTGGTTTGTTAGTGATAGCTAGTGTGGACAGCAGGCAATTATTGTGTGATGCAAGTCTTTTCTGGACTCCCCTGTCTGTCATGACCACATTCAGCTGCTCTCTCTTCCAGAAGAGACAGAATCTCGTTTCCAGCCTGAGTGGCAAGCAGGTAACCCTGGGTCATATTTGGAGAATTCATGGGAGGAGCAGCTTTTGGAACAACAGGACCATTTGGAAAAGGAAATGGAGGAAGCGAAGAAGATGATTTCAGGTTTGCAGGTAATAGATTTTCTTCTCAGCCAGAGTTCCCTTCCATATGCATTTGTTTTTCCACCAGCTGTAGCTGGAAGAGAGGTTATCTTGCAGTTGAGACACTGGCCTGGAACTCAAGAGAGCTGAATAAGAGTCCTGGTCTAGTGAGGTCTCCTGGGGTGATTGTGCAAGAAGTCAGTTGGTCTCTTGGGTCACCTCAGTTAAATAGGGACAGTGGCTCTTCCCTGTTCCCTAGTGTTTCACCCTGTGGGATAAGTCCCTTCAGGGAAGAGTTCCTCAGGAATGAGGAGGTATTTCTGATAGCGTGTATTGGGGTAAATTGGCTGCAGCCAGCTGAGACCTTATGCAGGAACAGAATGCTACTAAGCACTCCAATATCTTACTTTCTTGCAATGTTTAGGCTCACTTGGCCTCCTGTGATTGTGATTTGGTGCTGGTCACCTTTTCCAGAATGGACAGTGCCAAAACTGTGCTTTCCAATGTCACAGATGTGATTTAGAAGACAGCTGGATCCAGCCACAGTCTTGCTTGGGGCAGGGTGCGCCTGTCCCCCATCGTTGTGTAGCATGCTTAACCAAGAGAGCCCAGGGGAGAAGGAAAGATGGCTGCAACTTTCCCAGCCTCAATATATTTACCAGGATTTCAGAGAAAGGATTTTAACATCAGTCTGTGCAATTCAGACACAACCTTTTCTTTTTCTTAGCTCGGGCTTCTTCAAAACTTGGTGTTGACATGATTTGAGGCTCTTATTCAGTAGGGAAGGAGAGAGAGAGAGGAAGATTATATTTCTATGAAGACTGAAGATTAGTGATATTCACTATTAGTAATTAGGTGGACTGTGAGAGGTCTAAAGGCACATTGAGTGCAGGTAAGAATAGAGCCATTGTAGAGAATCTAAAACAAAGACTGTGTTTGGAAGGTGGTTATGTCTGTCTTTTGGTTGGAGTCCAGATCCTAGCTGGGTTCGTTGGCTTGGTGCCCTGTCCCGTGATGCTATGCTGACTCTGTATGCGTTGTCACCATGCAAAGCACATATGTTACTGTGCAAAATGGTAAAAATGCAGCAGCATTTTCCCACATGCTAGGGCTGGGATTCCCCTTCTTCACCAGGACACTTAGCAGCCTGCAGGTTTTGTTAGCAGTATCAGAGAATAGAGTAGTCTTTCTGTGATTTGTGATCGGAAGTAATGCGGAGAGACAAGGCACATCAGGAAATTAATCAAGATTCACAGAGCTGATCAGGGGTCACGCAGACTTGCATCAGTCTTTCAGTGAGCTGGGCTGAACTTTAATATTTGGCACATTCTCTACGCAACTATTTATTTGCAGGACCTTTTCCATGCTGCCTTCTTCCAGTTCCTCCCTGACCAAATGACCCTCAGCCCAATGTGTTTGACTCTGCATGGGGAGTAGAGCCCCTGATCCATATGGTAAAGACCCTGAACTCTCAGAAATATTCTTTTTTGTCTGTGCTGGGAACCATACTGGCTTTGAATTGTAAATATTTATGTGCCAGTAAACAAAGCAGAGATTGTGAGAAGCATAGGCAGCCAGGATGGAGGGTGGGGTGTGGGCGGGTGGGC
>Ga0065711_1050842_pt1 | contig 10637 bp, 10 predicted proteins | sample Hoacrofraction12_FD_59098 | JGI IMG/M metagenome (GOLD analysis project Ga0065711, IMG submission 59098) | Hoatzin crop microbial communities from Cojedes, Venezuela - Epithelial fraction 12 v2 (version 2) | ecosystem: Host-associated > Birds > Digestive system > Esophagus > Crop | place...
TCTGGAGATATTCCAGCCCCGCCTGGACGCGGTGCTGTGCAGCCTGCTCTGGGTGACCCTGCTTGGGCAGGGGGTTGGGCTGGGTGACCCACAGAGGGCCCTGCCAACCCCCACCATCCTGTGATTCTGTGATTATTTGGGGGAACAGAACTGGTTTTCGCTCAGGCTGTGCACATTTGCAAGGCTTGTGCTGGAGACTGGGTTTGTGGTTGCTTTTCTTGCACATCTTCTATAAATGATAAGGGAATTTGTGAGCTTTCTGAAGGCGAGGTTACGTATTGCGGTGTGTCCAAGGGGAGCTGGGCATCGCCTGTGTGACTTCCCAGGTCTGCAGTTTTCCTCTTGCGAGGAATCAGCATCTGCCATGACTTTCTTCTCTGTTAATGCTGCCACTTTGCTCCCATTTATAAAGACCGTAAGCCAAGCTCTTTTTTGGGCTTGCTCTCTTGGAGACAGTGAGGTTTGCCACCTGTGAACCTAATCTGGTGGAGCTTTAGAAAGCCCCATTCAGCCATCGTTTTTCTAATCACCAGGTAGAGCCGGCACCCCAAGGACTTCAGCACAACACGCCCATGTTTGTTTGTGAATCCAATCTCAAACCTGGATATTAAATATTAGCGTTGATTTCAATACGCACGGAGCAAGCTGAGTTGTATTGCATCACCCTTGCCTTTTATATCTTGACTTGACAAGCTGCATGGCAGAAATTGAGATCAAAAGAAGGAAACAGAGTGGGGGATAAAATTGGTGCGTGGTGTGCAATGGCCAACGCACTAAAAAGAGCAGGAAAACCTTCTAGCAACCTGCACGAGGGATGTCTTGGGTTAAGATTCTTGGTTTCTGGGAAGAGCTGCGGGGTTGGTGCTTTCCAAGGAGCCTCCCCTCGATTTGGCAAGAAGAAAGGCTCGGCGCGCCGCGTCCTGCTGATTTTTAGGCATTTCTTGGTGCGCTGGTCTGACCGTGAACGCAGCGGTGATGCTCCCTTGGACTCTGAAGCCACGCTCTTTTGTCCCTGCTCCCAGTAGGACTGGTAAGAGTTGGTAGTTTTTCCCTGTAAACAGAGGACAAAGTGCTCTCTTTTTTTTTAGCTTTTTTTAACTAAGCTTGAAGAACAAAAAGATTTCCAAAACTGAATTTCTCGTTCTTGCTTCTTGCTACAGCATTGCAAGATCTAGACGTTCCCTGCTTGGTAAAACCATGAACTGCTCCGCCTTGGGCTTCCTCACGAAGCAGCCCTGGTTTATATCAGTTTAGATGCGTGCAGCGTTTTGCATATCGTCTCTGCCTACGAGAGAACAGGTGCTTGGTTAATTTGATTCCTTAATTATGGGATTCCCTGCCTAATTATACCTGGCCCGTTACAAGCTGATTTAGCTGGTGATGAAAGTGATGCTGCGCCTCCAGTGGGACCACGCTAGCTGGCTCTTAGCAGATAAGCACGGTGCAAAACCCATTGGTGAGCGGCTAATTAAAAAACTCAAGAGTTTGGGGCATGAAGTTGTGTTTTGCTGCAATGGCGCTTTGGTTTTGCCAAGCTTGGGAAAATAATTTCTGGGCACGCAGGTCCCTGCGCTACCTGCCGCCGTAAACAGGTTGTTCCAATACACCAATGGTCAAAGTGAATATTGTGGTAATAAATTATCTCTCCCCACACCTTTTTTTTTTAACTTGCTTTTGGATTTTTAGCTAGTTGCTATGGTAACTTTCCACCTTCCTGTTTCTGGCGAGTCTCCAAAGTGGCTGATGGAGGTGGCCTTGGGGAGACAAGTGTGAGCTGAGCAGAGCTTTGCTCTCCATCCTCTGCAAAGTCAGATGCACAATGGGACCTCTCGGATGGGGACCAAAGCTTTAGCAGACTGATGGGTGTGTGCTGCAAGAACTTCTAGTTTAAGTCATCTGCTCCACTGGGACGTGGATTTCCAGCCTAAATTTGTTGCCACAATCAGTTCTGGCAGAGACATGAGTTCTTGCCCGTGCTCTGCAGGGTGGATGATCCTCCATTGGATGCCCCACTTGGAATCATTGGTGTTCAACCAAGCTCCAGCATCCCATCACAGAGGGATGCTGCACACCTACATCCACCCAGAGATAACTTTTGCTCATGTTGCCTCCATTTTACCCGTTTCCCCATGCAGAATTTGGCCATTCAAATTGCATCTGGTTGCTTTGTTCAATCTATCCATCCCTCCTTCCTTTCTGCCACAGTTTCTACAAGGGAGCAAACTGCTTTCCCTGTTAGGACCAAGATCTTTGGAAGAGATTTGCAGCTCCCTGGGGAGCTCATAAAAATGATCTGATTTCTAAGGGTTTCAAAGCAGCTCTTGGTTTCCAGGTCTCGCTCGTGGCCGTTCACCCCTGGCAGACGACACAGCTTGGCTTGGAGCAGGGTTAATCCTTCCCTTTCTCTTTTCAGTTCTTCTGGGTCCTTCTGGTGATCTTCCTTACGGAGCTGCTGCTGATATTCATCGAGATCATCTTTGAAAACAAGGTGGGTGCAATTGAGGGGTCTTTGGGTGCTGCATGGCGACAAACTGTGTGTCATCGAGGGGGAAAATCCTCAAGTATCTGTTAGCGTCCGTCCTGAAAATGTAAGGTTTTCATTGCTCTTGCTCTTCTGGGGCTGCCCATCATGCCTCCAGAGCTGTGATGGATCTCCAGCACCACCCAGAGCCCCAGCCACAGCTCCCCATGCAGACTCTCCACCAAAAACCTGTTGGTATTTTTTTTTCTAGAGGACTCATTAAGCTCCTCGCCTCAATTACGTTAACTGCTGGCTTGCATTTGCAAGGACGGATTTGAGTTATAGCTGAGCCGGCGAGATGGTAAATGCTTCTAACGGATGTCCTTTCTGGCTGCCTGCCTTCTGCTGAAGAAACCCTGCCATTTTCAATTTAATCTTACCCTTGCAATCGATCAAACGATTAAATAGCTTATCTCAGTCTCTGCTGGCTCAATGAATCCACGAGGCAGGAGAAAAACATCTGAAATACCTACTTATGGGCTCTAAAAATCTATTTCCCTTTGCAAAAACAGCTTGATGCTTTCAAACCCATCAAGGATGGGGTTGGCAGTTGAGTGCTTGGTGAGCCCCAAAGACAGGTCGGGGTTGGGAGTTGTGTGCTTGGTGAGCCCCAAAGAGCAGTTGGGATTAGGAGTTGTGTGCTTGGTGAGTCCCAAAGAGCAGTTGGGGTTGGGAGTTGTGTGCTTGGTGAGCCCCAAAGAGCAGTTGGGATTGGGAGTTGTGTGCTTGGTGAGCCCCAAAGAGCAGCTGGGATTGGGAGTTGTGTGCTTGGTGAGTCCCAAAGAGCAGTTGGGGTTGGGAGTTGTGTGCTTGGTGAGCCCCAAAGAGCAGTTGGGGTTGGGAGTTGTGTGCTTGGTGAGCCGCAAAGTTGAAGGAAGGCAATGGGGGAGGACATTGCCTTTTAGATGCTGCAGCCAACTCCATTCAGCAGCTCCCCAGAGTTCTCTGAAACCCTCTGATCCCCAAAAAACATGATGCACTGGTGGAGATACGTGCTTCTCCAAGGAATCAGGTTGCTGGAGTCCTTCCCACGTATAGAAAATCAATACGTGGTGCCACGAAGATGCTGTATTTTTGTGAAATTCAGCATGAAATCCCCTGATTTGCTCCACTTTTGAGCCTCAGTGATGGTGCTCAGCACCATCCTGCACTGCAGGGGTGCAGTGGGGAAACACTGGTACCATCAGGAGAGAGGGGATTGCAGCCTCGTGATTAAACTCATGGATTGAGTAGAAACCATTAGCGCCTAAATTGTCCCTTAATTTAAATTTAACGGGCAATATCAAAACCTAATTAAAAATCAAACAATGAGGGAGAGAGAAAAGAGAGATCCATCAAGTGACGAATCCACTTGACCTAAAATTGTTTGGAGGCACATATCTGCATTTGGAACAATGGTTGTTTATTAAACTCATTAAAAACATATTTAATTGGATTTTGTATTAAATAAGCAGGGATGAGGAACGAATTTAGTGGCCTCGAAGCTACTGAACATAGAAGTGGGTTCTGTTGATATGGAAATGAGGTTTTGGAGATTATCGGAGATAACGGGTTTGGCGTCCTTGAAGGGAGGCGAGTGGAGAGGTCTCATAACCAGAACTTAATGATTTAACCCTGCGAAATTTATCTCCCACCTTAAAATCAAGATTTAATTACAGGGGCTGCCTCTGGGCTGGCATCTTCTCAGAGGGCGATAGGATCGGGGGGTGAGCCTATCTGGGGGAAAACCAGCAGAAAAGGAGAAAACCCGGGTGTTGCCCATTGTGTTGATCTTCGCGGTGGGCAAACTGGGAATTAACGTTTTAATAAACTTCCAGATGAGCAATTTCTTAAAGGTTTTTTCCAATCCCCTTGCCTGATCCCTCGCTGTCGGCAGGCTTTGTTTGCCGCTCTGACGTGCCTTCATTTCTCTCTTTTTTCACGTTCTTCTCCCTGTTCCCGGTTTGCCCAACCTCTAATTTTCATGTCAGAGTGAGTTATGAAAAACAACATTTTCTTCCCCCTGCCTTTCCACTGCTTCTAACTCAGAAAAAAAGTTCCTCTTCCCTTCATTAATATTTCTGTCGAGTGGTTTGTCAGGAGTCAAGCGACAAAGCTGCGCCGGGCTTTGCATAGGACATTTCGAGCCTCCGCTCCCAGCTCGCTAATAAGCTTCCCAGGCATCTGTAAAATACATTTTTCGATTCAATTAGCATTTAATGTGAAGTGCCTGATGTGTCCAAGCGTGCTCGGAGACACGGCCGAAGGAGCAGCGGGGAGAGCCCCAGCCCAGCTGCACCCTTCCCTTGCAGGGCACAGCTGAATCGCTGGATGATTTGTTGGGATTAGGAGTGATTGAGGGCTCTGATGAGGTCTCTGCTCCTGCGCGTAGCTCATCCTACGGGTAAATCACCGGCGTTCGCTGTCACAGCCTATTTCACGTCCTCCAGCCCCTCCTAATGCGGCAGAAACCCCCCTGCCAGTGGTTAAACTCCTGATAATCAATGGGACCGGAGAGCTTGAGGGAGCTTTTGAAGAAGTCGCCTTGATAATTAAATGTAAGAGGAAAAATCGAGTGGGTGAAGGTGCGGTGGGTCTGCTTGCATGTGCGGGAAGCGCAGAGGTGCTATGGGATGCTGCTAACCCTGACAGCTCAAAAATAATGCTGCTAACCCTGAGAGCTCAAAAATGATGAATTTTGCCGCAAGAAACAGGCTTGTGCCAGCTTGCAGGTTAAATTCTTATTCCAATAACAGCTGGCAACGCTTGCTATGAAAAGATTGTCATGTTTTGCGATGTTTTCCCAGTGCCTTTTCCACACGTGAGCCGCATTTTTGTTCTTTTCTGTCGCCAGATGAACGCAGTTTTCCACTCCAACATCCAAGAGGGCATCAGACACTATTACGACGACCTCGACTTCAAGAACATCTTGGATTTTGTACAAGAAAAGGTTCGGGTTTGGAGGGGGGTGGCATCGGGGAGGTCTGGTTGGGAAGTTTTTCAAGGGGTGGTGAGCTCTGTGCCTCACTGAGGCAGAAGCATTCGTTTTCTCTGTGTTTTTAGAGTTTATTCCCATCCCTGGAGTGCCTTGCTTGGTCTGTCTTGAATATCTTGATCTGTCTTGGTTTGCGCTGCTCTTTTTGCACAGTTTTGTGTTGTGTCGCTCTCCAAGCCCACCCCGCAGGGGGTTTTGGTGAGTTCTTCTGCCGTCTGCGTCTCCTGCAAAACCCATCTTCTGCTCCACACCATGGTGTGGACCACAGCAGGATATCTATATTTCCCAATCCTGGGGCTTGACATAGTCTGCTTTAGTTTTTTCAGGTGTGTGGTTGCCCATTCTGTCCCCTGTCTAATGCTCAGAGCCTGCCAGGAGCTGGCGGGATCCATCCCCTCTCCTTGAGCCAACCTGCAGGTCAGCAAAGCCATCCCCCCAGATCTCATTTTTAACAAAACTCTTCATAAGCTGCTGCTGTTGCCCTGTATTTTATGCACCATGCAGTTTGTTTGAGGTACTAAATATTAAATTATTAACTTAAAATACTTTCCTAATTCCTGCCATTGAGCCCTGGCTAGATGTGCTTCCCTTTTGTCTCTCCAGACCCAGCGTAGCCACAGTTCAGCAAAGCAATGATGCATCCCCCTAAGTGCTTTGAAAAGCCGAGTAAAGTCGGGATTTGAAGTTATTTTCCATGCCTTTAAGCAAGTGGCCGGTCCAGACAAGCTTGGTTGGCTCTAACGTGGCATTAGGTTTTCCAGCACTGATGAGAAGCTGGGAATTCCTGGGAATTTGGGGGATGTAGGTTTGCTCGTGAGGATATTTGGTTTACCTGTTTGTTATTTGTGCTATTGTGGGAGGGAAGTACTTGGCTCGCAGCATTTGGTGAATGAAAAATATATGGGAAAAAACCAAAAACTTAAGATCTAGGACAGAAATTATAGTGATGTTACATCTCCTGGGTTGATTTTGGAGAGCAGAGCCAGGCTTTGCCAGCAAAGCTGCTCTCAGATGAATGTGGACTGTTCTCACCTTGGCCTGATTCTCTCTTTTCATTCTGAGTTGGAGCATCATAAAGGTTTGAATCTTCTCTCTCGCTTTGAAGAAGGCTGTGAAGCTCCTTCTTCTTTGATGTAGCTGGAATTTAAGACCGGTGGTGCCCTCCATGCACCCCTCTCTTGGCTTAAATACCTGCTTTTGACTCTTGGAGTCCTCGTTACTGAGCTGAGCGCATTAATGAGACTGGGAGCCCTCAGAAGGTCTCAAAACACGACTGACTCTGAGAAAGATCTGAATCTTTTCCAAGTTTTACTCTGACCTCGCTAAGAGGGTGATGTAGCTGAGACCTCGCTGTATGAATGATAAATGGATGCTGCCGCGAGTGGTCGGAAAGTCCGTGTTGGAGCCATCCTTAATGAGGCTTGGCAAGGAGGTTAGACCACAAACCTCCAGATAAAGCAGATGTATTTACGGGAAGGTTTCTGTCTCTCCAAACAAGCGGGGATCAGGCACTTATCACGTCATCTCACCCCATTTTTACAGCATTTCTCCCATCTACTTCTTCACTTGACTTTTTATTAGAAATTTGCAGGGGGAGATCTTCAGCTCAAAGTCTCTCTCTGGACTAAAAGAAGTTGTGGCCACTTATTGTGTTGCTGAGAAGTCTTTCACGTCTGCACATTTTATCCTGTAGCTAGAGACGGAGCTTTGCAAGAACGTGCAGCAAATTGCTGTGAGCTTTTATGTTAGCGTAGGATTTCCAACCCAGGAACAGCAGCAACGTCAGCGATTGAAACGCAGAGTTGCTTCGTCTTGAGGGCAGGACCGGGGAGAAGAAATGCAGGGGAAGAACTGCTTCAAAGGGAAGGGAAATTGGTTTTACGGGACCTGAGCAGCCCGGTTTACTTTGGGAGGATGAACACCTGCAGTCAGCGTGGAAGGACTGCACCCAGACCTGCTTTTTTTGGTAAAACACAAGCTCGGAGCCGGCTGTTATCATCATTTGGTGGTTATTCATGCCATTTTCCCTATTGAAACCTTGTGTAAGCATAGGTTAGCTGGCATATATGGCTTATTCAGATCAGGCAAAACCACACTGCGCTCCTTAGGATTTAAATTTTGCTTAAATCTTCTGTCCATTGATGCTCTAAAGTAGAGCCGACTGCCTTCACACCCTTAAGCCAGTATTCTATAGCAAAAACAACAAGTAATTATGGTCCAAAGTGCCAGACATCGATATTTTACTTTACCAGGATCATGGTCTAATTCATGAGGTTTTACCTGTCGACACCTGCTCGGTCCAGCTGCCTGTGAGCGAGGAGCTATTGAAAGAAATTGCCCTAAAGAAAATAATACCTGTATGTTTTTATCACTCATTTTTGCTGAACTACTGCCCTTTGCAGCCCTCGGACACGAGGCTGGAGACAACGATGATTCAAAAGCCCGAGTCTGCCACAAGTAACTCACGGCAGCTGTCTGCCGTTCCTCGCTTTATCTTTCTTTTGATGGTTTGCTGAGTACAGGTGGAAGAGGAGAGTTCAAACCGCTTTGCTGAGCGCAGGATTTGAATTTCAAAGAGCTGCCGGGGCTGCGGTTCTTGCTCAAACCCGAGCGGCTCCAAACTCAAAGTAAGGCTCGGAGGGATGAGGGCGTTGAGCTTGCAAACCTCCTCCTTTCTTCTTGGGGAAGATGAAAGGCGGCTTTCACCAGCGTGGCTCGTTCGAGCATATTGCTTCGAGGACGATGGTTTTAGCCATATAACGAGCCCGCGGCTCGTGGGTGGTGGCAGCGGTCCTCGACATGCATCCTTGGATGCAACCTGTGAGGCTCTTTCCATGGGCTCGCTTCAGTTCTTCTGGTTGTTATGCTTCTCTGAGCTCCGGGAGCATGAAGGTAAAACCTGCACCAAAGTCTGCCTCAGCTTATGAGAAATAAATCCAGGCACAACAGTAGTTTGGCGTAAACTTCTCTTTGCAGAGAAGAAAACACCCCGATGAGGTTTCCCAGCAGCTAGTAAGCCTTGTTAGAAGGATTTTGTACCAATTTTTGCACGGTTATAAAAGCAAATGGAAAAAAACTTCTTTGCAGCATGAGGATATCAAATGGGTAGCAACCACCAGTATCCCTTTAGGTGTTTTTATTCCCTTCTTTCTAGGAAACTTTTGCAAGCTGGTCGCCCTCGCTGGTATGGGTATGATTAAAAGCAATGGAGGAATTAACGGCAGGAAGTTAGGAAATAGTTGTAAATCTGTGGGTTGGCTGCTCCTGGGTGTATCTACCTAATTTTGGCATGGGAGGAGGCCAGGAGGACCTCAGGAGATGGTGGCTTTTCCTACACTCTTTGGCCAAGTATGGCCACCAACCCATCCGCAGGAGGGGGAGCAGATGCTCGCAGGGTTAAACCTCTCCCCAAAACTGCTCCTTAAAGAGCGGGGTGCTTAAAAAAATGGGGAAAACCTGGGGGTTTTTCTGTCTTCTCAAGCACAGACACCTCTCCTGCTCACTTCAGGCTTTTCTTTCTGGGGGAAAAATGTAAAGATTCAAGCTTGTTTACCAAGAGAAGGGATGACTCGCTATGTAATAAGCCCACTTTTATTCTGCGGAGAACAGAAAATGACTTTCATTAAACTTTTTTTTTTTCATTGTGCGAACAGAAGAAAAAAGCAGCTTTTTTCTTTTGTAGCTGTAGCATTTGATCTCTAATTTAACTTGACGGGAAAAGAAATCCCTTTTAGACTGCGGAGCCTTATTAGCATTTTGTCGAATGGCACCAACTAGCCGAGCTGCTGCCTTCAAGAAAGAAATACCTTCATTCAAGGCGCTGAAAGAACCATCTCTCCTCCGTGCCCAGGAATAGGATGGATTAGTCACCTGTAATTAAATCAGTGAAGCATGAATGAGCCTGATCTTTCCCGGGCTTGTGAAAGCAAGAATGCCTCCAACACATCCGTGTACGCATCTGTAACTGCCGCACGCCTCTGAAATGGGGCTAAATGGGGCTAAACACCCACTTTTCTTTTTTTATGCACTGTCTTCCACTTCGTATTTAGGAAATCAGAAAATAATTGGGGCTCTCAATGCTGGCGCTGCAAAGCGGCGTTGGAGATGCAGGGCAAGGTTGGAGGGGAGATGGGTTGGTGGCTGGAGATGTTGAGGTCCGTTCAGCTGCACGTCTCATCCTCTCTATTTCTTCTTATTTGCAGTTTTCTTGCTGTGGTGGCGATGAGTACCGAGACTGGGAGGTTAACCAGTACCACTCCTGCAACGGCAGCGGGCCGCTGGCATGCGGGGTGCCCTACACGTGCTGTATCCGGAAGGTAAGGCAGCCAAGGCACGGAAAGTGCCTTTATTTCAGTCAATATTTCAGCAAAACACCCTCTTCCAGCTGATTATTACTGCATAGTTCTGCGCTGTAGAGTTTCTTGTAAACTGCATTGCCATCCTGCAAAGTGGTTTGAGACAGCGTTAGCATGAAACACTAAAGAAACTAATAAATATATAAATATATATATAAACTCAGCGAGTTTGCTGATGACACAAAACTGGGAGGAGTGGTGGATGCACCAGCAGGCTGTGCTGCCATCCAGCGAGACCTGGACAGGGTGGAAAGTTGGGCAGGAAGGAACCTGATGAAGTTCAGCAAGGGCAAGGGCAGGGTCCTGCACCTAGGGAGGAACAACCCCAGGCACCAGGACAGGCTGGGGCAGACCTGCTGGAGAGCAGCTCTGTGGAGAGGGACTGGGAGTGCTGGGGGACGACAGGGTGACCATGAGCCAGCAGCGTGCCCTGGGTGCCAAGGAGGCCGATGGGATCCTGGGGTGCTTCAAGAGGAGTGTGGGCAGCAGGGCGAGGGAGGTTCTCCTCCCCCTCTGCTCTGCCCTGGGGAGGCCCCATCTGCAGTGCTGTGCCCAGTGCTGGGCTCCCCAGGTCAAGAAAGATGAGGAGCTACTGGAGAGAGTCCAGCGGAGGGCTACGAGGATGAGGAGGGGCCTGGAGGCCTGGAGGCCTTTCTCTCCTACGAGGAAAGGCTGAGGGAGCTGGGCTTGTTCAGCCTGGAGAAGAGAAGGCTGCGAGGGGACCTTAGAAATGCCTCTAAATATCTGCAGGGTGGGGGTCAGGAGGACGGGGCCAGACTCTTTCCAG